>ERZ827363.2729-NODE-2729-length-14621-cov-2.496842_pt1 | contig 14621 bp, 7 predicted proteins | sample MGYA00519776_ERZ827363 | MGnify/ENA primary metagenome ERZ827363 (study PRJEB31778, sample SAMEA3449288) | human gut metagenome | biome: human gut; feature: human-associated habitat; material: faeces | place: United Kingdom | collected 2010/2012 ...
ACGGTTTGTAAAAAACAAGAAGGCGCAACTAATTGCGTCTTCTGTGTTTTTTAGGGAGACATTTCCTTGAGACTTTAAAATTGAAACAGGCAGGGATTTTTGAAAAGAAATTATTATATGTGCGTCTGTGTGGTGTGTGCGTGGTGTAAATATCCCGTGGTATACCTTTTCGTCATTTTAAAGAACTGCTTTGGAAATCAGCTTGTTTTATAAACTTCCTCTCCCCGTGGTGTGTGCTAAATCATGGAGTTATACGCCGAAAAATGAGAAAGAGTTACAAAATGCCGGATTTTTTTTGAATGAAATGTGATTATTTTTATAATCATTTGTTTGTTAATGTTTTATATGCCGGTTGCTAACGAAAAAATAAACCGGATAGTTTGGCTTTTCTCTTTTTTTGTCTTAAAAGAATCGATATAGCTATTTTGTAATATTAATTCTATATTTTTACGGCGTCAAAACGGTTATTATTATAAAAAGTTTTGACTTTTATATGTTTGTGTTAAATATTTAATGTAATTCCATTTTTATATATAAAATTATACGTTTGTTTTTAAAGAGCGTTGGTAGTGTGAAAAATAGAGTTAAATCATTTATTAATATTAAGAGATGTTATTGTATGAAAAGTTTATTTACTAAGGCTTTATTACTTATGCTCTCTTTGTGCCTCATGTCGTTTATGACGGTGGCTCAAGGGACGATTAAAGGAAAAATTGTTGATTCTCAAACGAAAGAACCTTTGGTTGGGGCGACAGTGATGCTGGAGGGTACTTCGGAAGGCGTAGCTGCCGATCTGGATGGTAGTTTTACGTTGAAGACCGGTCAGACAGGCAAGCAAACTTTAACTTTCCGTTGTGTCGGTTACAAAGAATTGAAAAAAGAGGTGACCTTGGGAAAAGAACTGAATTTAGGAACCATTGCTTTGGAAACCGAATCCATCGGTTTGGGTGATGTGACGGTTACTGCTTCGGTAGCTGTTAGCCGGAAGACTCCTGTAGCTGTGGCTGTGATCGATCCGGTAGCCATAGAAAATAAACTCTCCACTCAGGAGTTTCCTGAAATTTTAAAATCTACACCTAGTATATATGCTACGAAACAAGGCGGAGGATTCGGTGATTCCCGGGTAAATGTACGTGGCTTCGAAAGTGAAAATGTGGCCGTTATGGTCAATGGAGTGCCGATGAACGAAATGGAAAGCGGTAAAATCTACTGGTCGAATTGGGCCGGACTTTCGGATGTTACCCGTTCGATGCAGGTACAACGCGGACTCGGTGCGGCTAAGGTGGCTGCCCCTTCGGTAGGAGGTTCTATCAATATCGTGACCAATACGACCGACGTCAAAGCCGGAGGAGGTATCTCTTACGCTGTGGGAAACGACGGATTTAATAAGATCGCATTCAATGTTTCTACCGGTTTGCGTAACGGGTGGGCGATTTCGATATTAGGTGCTAAGAGCTGGGGAAACGGTTATGTACAAGGGACCGAGTTCGAAGCGTACAGCTATTTCGGAAATGTATCCAAGCAGATCAATGACAAACACATGATCTCGCTGACCGTATTGGGGGCTCCTCAATGGCATAATCAGCGAAATGACAATCTGTTGATTTCAGAATGGCAGAAACATGCCAATAAATATAAATTCAATGCTGTTTATGGATTCGGACTGAACGGACAGCGGAAAGTGGCCGGATATAATAAATTCCATAAACCTCAGATTTCTTTGAACCATTACTGGACAATCAATGAAAAATCCAGTTTGTCGACAGCCTTATATGTGTCTATCGGTCGGGGAGGCGGTTATCGCGGACAAGGAAACAGTACTTATAAAAACAGCTGGTATGCTACGGCTTTGGACGGAACGTTGAATACGCAATTCCGGGCTGCTGACGGGACATTCGATTATGCAGCCATTTATGATTTGAATATGAAGAGCGAGAACGGTTCGCAGATGGCGATATCAACAACCATGAATGGTACGGTTTGTTATCGACTTACACCACTCAGCTCGGTCAGTATTTTAATGTATACGGCGGTCTCGACCTGCGGTATTATAAAGGAACCCACAAAGCTGTCCTGGTGGATCTTTATGGAGGAGATTATTATGTCGATTCGGAAAGCCGTAAAAATGTAAAAGCTGAAAATAATGCGTTGGCACAAGATGCGAACTGGAAGAATGAGAAGTTGAAAGTCGGTGATGTCGTATACCGGAACTACGATGGTTTTGTTACGCAGGAAGGAGTATTCGGACAAGTAGAATTCAACCGGAATGCCCTGGCTACATTTATTGCCGGTTCGGTATCCAATACGATGTATTGGCGTTATGACCGTTTCTATTACGACAAAGCACATGCAAAATCAGGTAAAGCCGATTTCTGGAGTGGGACGGTCAAAGGAGGTGCCAATTATAATCTGGATGAACACAACAATGTATTTGCCAATATCGGTTTTATTTCAAAAGCTCCTTTCTTCGAATATGCCGTGTTCCTGAATAAGGAAAATAGCAACGAGCTGAATAAGGATGCTGTGAATGAAAAGATCTTCTCTGTAGAATTGGGATATGGTTTCCGTTCTCCGGTATTCACCGCTAACCTGAACCTCTATCGTACGGCCTGGATGGATAAGAGTATGGGAGCCAGTGTCACTTTCCAGGATTCTGACGAACGGGGACGGATCAATATGACGGGGGTAGACGCTTTACATCAGGGAGTAGAGCTCGAGGTAACGGTGAAACCTGTGCGTAATCTGGAGCTGACAGGTATGCTGTCATTAGCCGATTGGCGCTGGAATAGCAGGGCTACCGGTTATCTATATAATGACCAGGGAATACCTTTGACCAAAGATGGGGTAGTGACGACAGAAAAGAGTAAAGAACATGCGAAAGTGGATGTCGATTTGAAAGATGTGAAAGTCGGCAACTCGGCACAGACGACTTTTGCTTTCGGAGCCAATTATCAGGTGTTGAAAGGTTTGAGATTGGGAGCCGATTATACCCATTGGGCTCGTAATTATGCCAAATTCAAGCTGCAGGGAAGTGATTTATCCAAGGAATTGGGTAAAACGATGAAATATGATACTCCTTGGAAAATTCCGTCTGCCGGAAGTATGGATGTGAATATGAGTTACCGTTTCCCGCTCGGAAAAGTTTGGGGAATCATTTCGGCTAATGTAAATAACGTATTGGATCAGGAATATATTTCCGACGCAGAGGACGGTACGACACACGATTGGACGACAGCACAGGTATATTATGGATTTGGCCGTACTTATTCCGTACGTTTCAAAATAACTTTTTAAAGATAGTAATGAAGTTTATAATTGGAAAAATGATGAAGAAAATATATATCCTCAGTACAATATGGATGGCTTTCATCGTGGGGGCATGCGATTATAATGATAAGAATTTCGATGGCCTGGATGATATCGTGAAGCCTGCGAATGTGGTAAAAGAGAAATATACCTTGGTTGAAGCGGATTATGCGGCTATCAGTGACAATAGCACGAATAAGAGTATCGCTAAAAAAGAAGGTACCGATAAGGCGTTAGCTGCAGTGAAAACCGATTTGTACCTTAACGAAACGGTTCCCGGCCCGACTTATCTGCCGGCATTTTTGGCGGCTAAGTATTTTACTGCCGATGAAGGTTCGAGTGTGAAAGTAACTTATAGTTACCGGGAAAATAAGTCCGAATTACTTTCAGCCTATTCTTCGATAAAATCCTATAAGGCTGGGAATAAGGATTATCGGGCAGCACACGGAAATGCAAAGTTCGTGCCTTACCTCAATGAGAATACAAAAAATAAAGTGGCCGATCTATTGATCAACGGGTATGAAGAGCCCGAAGAGGGAGATGTCGTTTTAGTCGAATATAGATATAATGCACAAAGTAACAATACTTTGGAGACCCCACAACTTTGGGAGAATTTTGAAGATCTCGGGACGGGTAATTTGACCCGGCTGAAAGATTGGGGATCTGAAAAAGATTGGTTCGTCAGCTCTACAGGAGGCACACAGTGGAAGGTGACTTCATCAACTGCAATTGTAGCATCTTCCCATTGAACACTACAGGAGGCACACAGTGGAAGGTGACTGCTTATAACAACAATCAATACATACAGTATTCTGCTTATAAGACGGAAGGAGAGTGCGAGGCTTGGATGGTTACGCCGGAAATGACGGTCGGTGCTGACGATAAACTGAGTTTTGATGTTTGTGTCGGAAACTGGAATGCCGATTGTCTTACGGTATGGATTTCGGAAGATTTTGACGGTAAGGACGTAAAAAAGGCAACCTGGACTGATATTACTTCTCATTTTACTATTCCGAGTGCACCCGCAAAAGGATACGGTAGTTTCGCTTCTGCCGGTACTTTTCCCCTGGCACAATACGGTGGTAAAAAGGTGTTCGTTGCTTTTAAATATTTAGGCGACGGAGTGAACAAAAAGACTACAACTTATCAGATCGACAACGTGATGATCGGTTCGAAAATTCCGGAAGGAGAGGGATTGAAAGCAGACGTGGCCTTCGATTTGAAGGTGTTCGACGGAAAGAAATGGAATAATGCGGATAAGAATGTACTTGTTTTGTCGGTACAGGACTATAAAGAAATGGGACAAAACCAGTATTGTTTCTCCGAAAAAGTTCCTGCTGCGGATTATTTGCCGAATTATTTGGCAAAGGCAATCGCTTATCCGGTAGATCAGGAAAACCGTGTGGTGGTTTATCGCTACAACAATGGCAAAGAGGTGAAGAATTATAGCGATGAATATACCTATTCCGCTGCGACTGGCAGATGGACGCTGAATACCCGGATTGTCGACCTCACACAACAGTATGTCTTTGCCGGTGGTGTCTGGAAATTCGATCCGAGTATGACAATCACGCTGGAAGCTGTCAAAGGAAATGCAGAGTCGGCTGCTTTCTATCAGGCTATCGTGGATTATGTCGGAAAGACTTTCGGTTCCGATTACTATCAGACGGGCTATACGAATGCCGAATTTTATTACGGAGCTTCTTCTTATCAGAATAACTTTAGTTTTTATCCTTATTCTTGGAGGGAAAGTAATAAGGCCGGAGCTGCCGCGTATCAGCATCTTTCGGATGAAGAGCTGACTGCACTGATGTTCGAACGTCTGCCGGAAGCGGTTCGGATCGGTTTGGAAGCTATTTACAGTGATGCCGATGTGGTGACGGGCGTCGAAGTGACCTATACCGTCAACTTCTCGATCTATGGGATCAATGGTACGAAAGATACGACGGTGTATACCGTTAAATATGTGGTGACCGGTAAAGCTGAATTCGAATATGTCGAAGATTCTTTGAAAGCAGTCGGGTAGAGCATGGCACTTTCAATCATAAAAGACGGGACTCAGCGATGAGCCCCGTTTTTTGTGATTCATTCTGCGGAGTGATGAAGTAACTCAATGGCTTTCGTATATGATTTTATAATCCTGTTTTTTGCCTGCCTGAAACCAGGCCTCCGGAATGACTTTCCAATCGTTGCGGCAACGCGGAGTCAATACTTTCTTTTCTTTAATGTATTCCGTGATATAGTAACGCACATCTTTGTCCCAGATTTTTAGTATCCGCTGATTGATATCCGCTTTTGTCCATCCTACTCCTTGGGTAAGATGCCCGCCTCCTCCGTTTCCCCGGTAGGAATTGATCGCAACGGTGTAAGTGCTGTCGGCATGGAAAGGGCGGCCGTCGCTCAGGGAATGGATTTCTACCCGGTTGCCGGGTTGCCGGCTGACGTCTACTGTGTATTTGATTCCGGCTGCACATGAATAGTTGAAATAGTCGGCGGCTAATACATAGTGACCTTTGGGGTTGCGAACGATATTTCCCTGTTCATCCTTTTTGAAATTCAACAAATGATCTTGGGCAGAAGTCATGGTGTTATATTGCAGTTGATAAGCATATTCCAGGTAGCGGTCGATTTCCTGTCCGGTGAATTTCATCAGGTAAAGTCCGTTTTCGTATTTATAGAGATTGAACATGTCCCGGATGGTAATCTCGCCTTGGGCGATTTTAGCGTCCATTTGCAGGACAGTACTGAACGAAACGTCTGCCCGGGTTTCCCGGAGTTGGGCATTATGTATGAAGTCGGTAAAAGCCGAAGGACCGAACAGGCCTTCCCGCCCCGATAATGTTTCGGTAAATTCGCCGATGGGAGTGTCGATATAGGCTTTCACCTGATTCAGGGCCGGTGTGAATTTCCGGAGATAAGCCGTATCCCGTGGGGCTTTCGCCGGATCGATCAATTCGGCGGTATAGGTCTTGTCGTAATGTCCGGCGTGCCGGGTCAGGCTGACGGTGATCTTGCCTAAAGCCCGGGCATGCGAACGGGCATCCACGATCAACACTTTATGTCCCGCGTCGTTTGTGATTTCTTCTACCTTTTCCTGATGATCATGGCCCGAGACGATGATATCGAAACCTTCTACTTGCCTGGCCACTAACATGGTGGCATTTTCATTGCGGGGAGTGTCTTTGTTTTCACCGGCATAGTTGTAATTGTAACCGGCATGAAACAGGCCGATCAGCAGGTCGGGGTGTTCTTTTTCCTGAATCAGAGGTACCCATTTCCGGGCCGTCCCGATCATATCTTCGAATTCGATACCGTCCCACAAATGCTGGGGAAGCCATTTGGGAATACCCGGGGTGATCATTCCTAAAACGGCTATTTTGAGTCCCTTGCGGTGGAGTACGGTGTAAGGTTTGAAGTAAGGTGCTCCGGTTCGGGTATCTATTGCATTCGCTGCTAGCCAGGGAAAGTGAAATTCTCCGGCCACTTTATCATAGACCGGATGGCCTGCCTCGATATCGTGATTGCCTACGGCAGCGGCATCGTAACCCAGATCGTTCAGGACCTGGGCGGTAATATTGGTCTGAAGGGTATCGATATAATTGAAATAATAGTTGGAAGGTTGTCCTTGAAGGATATCACCCCCGTCTAATAGAATATACTCCCTGTCACCCGCTTTACGCTCTTCCGAGAGATAACCGGCTACCCCGGCCAGACTGTATAAAGTAGGGCGGTTTTGCTTTAAATCGAAGTCAAAAAGACTACCGTGTACGTCGGTAGTACAGTAAATGGTGAGTGTCGCTTTGTCCGGCTTCCGGGTACAAGAAATAAAAAAACAGACGACCGAACAGATACACCACAGAATGAGAAATAAACGTTTCATGTATAAATCGGATTTGATATTAATGATATGGATAAAAAACATGGCAATGTATAAAAAAAAGTTATACTCCCCCCTTTTTTATTCATTTTTTAGGGCTAAATTGCAGCTCTAAAATCTGAGTTATGAGTGGTGTGTTAAAGAAAGCTTGCTGGCTTTTGCCTGTATTGTTTGTGGTGAGCCCTGTGTTGGCTCAGCAAGGTGGTGGTATACAATCGGCTGCTAATATTGAAAGTCATATCTCTTTCATGTCGGTATTCCGGGGATTACTGGGGATTGTTTCTTTGTTAGCGATCGCCTGGTTGTTCAGTAAAGACCGGAAAGCTATTTCCTGGAAAGTGGTGGGGATCGGTTTGGCGATGCAGTTGGTATTGGCTGTCGGAATTCTTTATGTCCCGGCTGTACAGGCTATCTTTGAATTTTTCGGTAAGATCTTTATCCGTATTCTCGACTTTACGCGGGATGGAAGTATTTTCTTGTTGGGGGATCTGATGGATACCACCAAAGCGGGATATATCTTTGCTTTTCAGGTGTTGCCTACGATTATATTCTTTTCGGCTCTGACCTCCTTATTGTTTTATCTGGGCATTATTCAGAAAGTGGTTTATGCTATGGCTTGGGTGATGACTAAGCTCATGAATATCTCAGGGATGGAATCGTTGTCTGTGGCCGGAAATATCTTTTTGGGACAGACCGAAGCTCCGCTGATGATTAAAGAATATCTCGACGATATGAGCCCTTCCGAGATTTTTCTGGTGATGACCGGAGGAATGGCGACGATAGCCGGAGGAGTATTGGCTGCCTATATCAGTTTTTTAGGTGGGGAAGATCCGGTACAACGGTTGATTTTTGCCAAACATTTACTTGCTGCTTCAGTGATGGCTGCTCCGGGGGCTGTGGTTTTCGCTAAAATGTTGGTACCCCAGACCCGGCAGGTGAATAATAATATTCAGATTTCTAAAAATAAGGTCGGTAAGAATATTTTGGATGCCATATCCAATGGGGCGGCCGAAGGGGTGAAATTGGCTGTCAATGTTGCCGGCATGTTGTTGGTATTTGTGGCTTTTATCGCTTTTGCCAATTATCTGTTTACAAAATTCGGTAGCCTGACAGGAGTAAACGAGTGGATTGCTCAGGTTACCGACGGACGAAGCAAAGAACTGAACTTACAATTTATTCTGGGATATGCGATTTCTCCGTTGATGTGGCTGATCGGTATCGCTCCTCAGGATATGATCCATGCCGGTAGCCTGTTGGGGCAGAAGATCATTATGACCGAATTTATCGGATATGTCGATTTGGCCAACCTCAAAGCTGCCGGAGCTTTTGCTCAGACAAAGTCGGTCATTATGTGTACCTACTTCCTTTGTGGATTCGCAAACTTTGCTTCGATCGGTATCCAAATCGGCGGAATCGGTGGTTTAACTCCCAAAAATAAACCTCTGCTGGCTCAGTTCGGAATGCGGGCATTGTTAGCAGGCACACTCGCTTCTTTATTATCGGCTACTGTTGTCGGAATGATTATCGGTTAAGTTTTTTCTGACCAGATGGGTAGCCCAGAAACTGGGTATCGTACACAGCATGATCCAGACGAAAAAAGCCCGGTAACCGATCGATTCTTCGATCCAACCCGATATCATACCGGGGAGCATCAGGCCTAAAGCCATGAAACCGGTACAGATCGCATAATGGGCGGTTTGGTGTTTGCCGTTGCTGAATAGCATCATAAAATAGGTGAGGGAAGTGAATCCGAAACCATAACCGAATTGTTCGATGGCGACGGCGGAGGAGATCAGCCAGATGTTGGAAGGGTGGACGAATGCCAGATAAACGTACACGAGGTTGGGCAGGTTCATGGCGGCGGTCATCCACCAGATCCAGTGTTTTAGGCCATTCTTGGCCATGAAGATACCGCCTAGGATACCGCCTATCGTGAGGGCGATAAGGCCAACGACGCCATAGATGGTGCCGACTTGCATGGTATTTAGTCCCAAGCCACCGACTTCGGGATTGTCCAGTAAGAAAGGGGAAGCGATTTTTACAAGTTGTGATTCTGCAAAACGGAAGAGCAGAATAAAGGCTAGGGCTGCAATGATTCCTTTCTTTTGGAAGAAGGTAATAAAGGTTTGGAAAAAGGCATTCAGCGGGTTACCGTTTTTCACGGGAATATCATTTTCCGGTTTGGGGAGGATGAATTGGTGGTAGAGGAAGAGAAGTACGAATAGGATTGCTAATAGATAGAAGGTGACTGACCATGCCCTAGGAACGGCAATCTCTTCCGGGAGCGTGGAGGAATAGGTCTTTTCAAGCCAACCGGCAAACATGACAATCAATCCTTGTCCGGTGAGCATGGCGAGGCGGTAAGCCGTGTTACGGATACCGACGAAGAAGGCTTGTTTCTTGGTGTCGAGTCCCAGCATATAGAATCCGTCTGCGGCGATGTCATGGGTGGCAGAACTGAAAGCTAATAACCACATGAATGCTAACGAGTAGCGGAAGGCATGAGGTCCGGGAAGAGTCAGTGCTATTCCGGCTAATCCTCCACCGATCACTAATTGCATGGTGATCACCCACCAGCGTTTGGTCTTCACGATGTCCACCAGCGGACTCCATAAGGGTTTTATCACCCAGGGTAAATAAAGCCAGCTCGTGTAGAGGGCTATGTCCGTGTTGTTTATTCCCAACCGTTTGAACATGATAACGGCAAGGGTCATGACAACGACATAGGGTAGACCTTGTGCGAAATATAGAGTGGGGATCCAGGACCAGGCCGATTTAGTGATTTTAAATTTCATGATTCATGATTTTAGATTTTGAACTCCCTCCCCCCTTCGGGGTACTCCCTCTATAAACAGAGGGAGAGTTGAGTTGCTCGCCGTTTTTCGTTAAGACTTGCCAGCTCCTCCTCTGTTTATAGAGGAGGTGGCAGCAAAGCTGACGGAGGAGTTTACATTTTTAATAGATTCGAGTTGGGTGCCGGGGAAATAGTGTGAGAGGATTTGTTTGTAATCATAGCCTTTGGCACTCATGACGGCAGCTCCGATTTGGCAGAGACCGACTCCGTGTCCCCATCCCGCACCTTTCAAGGTGAAACGGGTAATAGCTCCGGAGGTATCTTTCTCTGTTTCCACGATGAAGGCCGAGCTATACAGGTGGGATGGGGAGAAAGCTTTGCGAATGACAAGTTCTTTTCCGATAATCATGTCTCGTTTTGAACCTTGGATGCGGAGACGGGTGATGCGCCCGGAGACACCTCTTTCCACGGGTTCTATGGATTGGATTTCCCCAAAGTCGATCCCGATACGGGATGTTATTAATGCGGATAGTTCAGAGGGGGAGTAGGACACTTGCCAGCGGAAAAAGTCCTGAGTTTCCTGATCGTAGTCGTTGAGAACATTGGATAGGATGGCCTTGTCTCGGGTATTGCAGAATACATCCGGGGTGGAGAGAATCCATTTTCGGGCGTTTTCTTCTTGGGATAAGTCGGGAGTTGAAGACAGGGTATCGCTATCAATCACTTTTGTAAGATAGGGATGATTCACGGGTTCCCAGGTGTTTTCAAAATACTCGGTTACTCCCCCGCAGCATTTGGAGAACCGGGCATCGCAGATCTCTCCGTCATACACAAGGACCTCCCCCCGGGTGGCCTCAATGGCTTGTTGGACAAATGGCGTGTAGGCTTTGCTAATACCTTGGTAGCGTTGACAATGATCGTCCGCACACACGTCGAAATGCTCGTGGTCTTCCCGGTCATACCACCGGATATATTGTTGTTCATCCTGTATGCAGGATTGGTAAGTGTCGGTTAGTTTCTCGCTCTTTATTTTTTGTGCGATCAGCCAACTGCGGGAAATGACTGCGTGGGCTTTCAAGAGTTCCAAAGATGAGGTGGCACTCATTTCGGAAGAGATCACGCTTAGTAAATAATCTTCTAGGGGTAATATGTTGATTGCTGTCAGATGTTTTCCCTCGTCCATGATTTTCAATGTACCTTTGAACTTCTGGTCTTCTGTGCGTTGCCAGTGAAAATTGATCCCGATCATGACATTTAGCAGATCGAAGTTTGCCGTTTCGTCGTTCTCCGGTGTAAGGGTAAAATGATCAGGTACGATCTGTGTTCTTGAAGATGAATGGAGAATCAAGTCCTTTCCTTCTTTGGAAATGGTGTATTCTCCGGAATATTTTTGATCCTTATTCCAGTAGGTTCCGTTCAGGCGGAAGGTGATGGCAGGAGCGAAAAGGATGCCGATGGAAAGAGAAGTCGCCTTCGGCGAATTACAAGTTGATCGATTACAAGTTACAGGTTCTTTCATCTTCATAAATCGTAAATCATAAATCGTAAATTCTCAAACTGTTCGTCGGTAAGGGTTAACTGGGAAAAAAGTTCTTCCAGCAAGGGGGCGTCCAGACGGTTGAAATCTTTTTCCCGGGGTGAGATGATCAGACCGGCAAAGTCTACACAGCCGGGACTGAACAGTATGTTTTCATCTCCTTCCGCGAAGAATTGCCACGGGCGATGTTGACGACGGGGAAACATGACTACCCACCATTCGTAGTTTTCGTACCAGGCAAAGAGGTTCATCATGGGTTCCGGGTCGTTCGGGGTGATTTGGCCCACGAGTGACACTAATTGCTCGAAAATATCCATTAATTGCTCCCGGTTGTTTGAATGAAGTATGATATTCTTGCGGAGGTAGTGATGAATACTTTCGATTGTGGTTTCCCGTGATTCGGAAGTCCACAAGATTTCTTTCGGGCAGGAGTTTACATCGGTTTCTAGGGGCATGATGTGACGGGCTGCCAGTTGGAAATGAAAATGATCCGGGGCGGAGGCTCCGCTACGGGGACCATTATAAAAGATCGTGTACTCCGAATAAGTTTGTGCAATGGCCAGCATATCTTGGAAATGTCCCTTGATGAGTTGGGGAATGTGTTGCTTTGCCGGAACCGTGTAATGGCGGTCGAATATTGGATAAGGGTTTACCCGTATATCCAGTGTGGGGTTATAATCGAAACTAGCTTGTTCCGGCGGAATGTTTCCTTTACACAAGAAACAGGCTCTTGCCTTGATTGATTGCTCGTCTATTTTAGCCACGGCCGATTGAATCCGGTCCGGGTTGTACTGGATGCGAATCTGGAACTCATCAAAATCAATCGTACGATAAATGACATTCCGCAAGCGTTCATAATTATTCCGGGCCAAGGGCCAGGAGGCTAGTTGTGATTTCGTAAATTCGTCGAAAAACATGATAAGGAATTAATTTTTGATTTAAGATTGTTCTTCATTTTCAATTCTCTGTTGCCTTGCCAATATTTCAATCATACGTATTTTATCTTTATAGTAATTATTCGCGTTTACACGTTGGATGTTCAAGTCCGCGTCGGAATTACCTTCCCAGCGACGACATAAATATAGCGGTTCATAAATACGTTCGATCCGGTATTCACGGGAGATTGCGAGTGCCGTGGCATAATCCTCCCCGTAACTGACGTTCGGGATTCTGATTTGCCGGAGTAATGGCGTGTAAAATGCTCGGGGCGCCCCCAGCCCGTTAATACGTAAGGCGTTGTTACGCCCGTTGTCCGGCGTCCATTCCTTGTGGTCAATGATGCCGGGAGGTATTTCTTCCAGCTTGAAATTAACCATCTTGTAACTACCGATAATCATGGCACATTGATGTTTGTGGAACGTGTCGACAATGCGTTGGAGTACGTGTCGATTGATGTACAAATCATCACTATCCAACTGGATGGCGAATCGTCCGCAATGTTCGCTCATGATGGCATGTGTCCAGCATCCCCCGATGCCGAGGTCGGTGCGAGGGGGAATGATATGGATTATTTGCGAGTGCTTTTGGGCCATCTTTTTAACAATAGCGGTCGTGTCATCGGTGGAATGATTGTCGATAACGAGAATATTATACTTGAAACTGGTCTGTTGTGAAAAGACGGATCGTATCGCTTCCGCGATGGTCTTTTCCCGGTTGCGGACGGGAATAATAACCGAGACTTCAGTTTCAAAATGCTCGTCTTGGAACGGGACGGTTTTGAATACAGGAGGCAAGTAGGCGCCTATGGCCTTCAAGTGAGCCGTGAAAGCCTGTTCCATTTCAATTTGTACTTCTCGGTTACGAGGGTTCACGTAATCAAATTGCTTTTCACCGGAACGTCGGGAATCGTGTTCCTTTTCCGAGTACAGAAATTCGGGAATCCGGAAAATCAACCCTTCCCGGGAAAGACGCAGGCGCAGATCGTAGAGTGCGGCAAAATTGTACCCCGTGTCCATTTCGCTGATCACTTTTTTTAAAATGTCTGTTCTGAATAAAAGTATCGATCCGAAATCAAAATCATCCCTGACGCTCCCCAATTGATAGTCAATAGTCGGGTGTGCCGTTTGCGAACCATCTTGTTCCGTGTAATAATCCGAGTAAAGCATGACGGCTCCCGTGGCTTGTGCTACCTGAAGAAAACGTTTTTGCGCGTGTTCTCCTAATCGTGGAGTCGGGTATTTCGTGTAGAAAAAGACATAAGGTGAATCTATCGTGGTAACGATTTCCCGTAACGTGGCCGTTTGTTCAAAATGCACGTAGGTCTCTGTCTGTTCGTCCCTTTTTAGCCGGGAAATGATACAAGAAATAATAGACATAAATTACAAATTTAAGGTTTAAGCCAAAGATATATCTTTTTGTAGAAAGTGCATGAATTTTGGCGTATTTTAAGTGAAAATAAATATCTTTGCGAAGTTACAAATAGAAGATGTTGGAGTTTTTTATAAAGCTATATAGGAATCTTAGGTACACGGGGGTGTTACTTGTTTTGTTGTTCGTTTCCTGGACAACAAAAGGAGGGACCGGTGAGCCTGATTCCCGGATATTAATTATCAGTTCCTACAACCCGGAAACTTCCCAGACGGCTAGGAATATATCGGATTTTATAGAAGAATATGGCCTACTTGGTGGAAAATTTTCGATTGACATAGAGAATATGAATTGTAAAAGTTTCTCCGAGGCTTGTACATGGGAAGGGCGGATGAAAGAATTGCTGGATAAGAATATCGAAAAGGGTTTACCGAAGCTCATTATTCTGTTGGGGCAGGAGGCATGGACGGCTTATTGGTCTCAGGATTCACTGATTACCCGGGATGTCCCGATCATGGGAGGGATGGTGAGTCGGAATGCAGTCTTGTTACCGGAGGAGGGTACCGATTTGGAGAACTGGGAGGCGGAGAGCGTGGACGTGATGAGTGACAACATTCGGGAGTTGGAGGTTTTTGGCTTTGCTTACGAGTATGATGTGGTAGCGAATCTTCGGTTAATTCTGGATTTTTACCCGGAAACCAAGCATATCGCTTTTATCACGGATAATAGTTACGGGGGAGTCTCTCTGCAGGCTTTGGTGAAGAAGAAGATGAAAGAGAAATTCCCAGAGCTGGATTTGA
>ERZ827363.2732-NODE-2732-length-14608-cov-3.505669_pt1 | contig 14608 bp, 10 predicted proteins | sample MGYA00519776_ERZ827363 | MGnify/ENA primary metagenome ERZ827363 (study PRJEB31778, sample SAMEA3449288) | human gut metagenome | biome: human gut; feature: human-associated habitat; material: faeces | place: United Kingdom | collected 2010/2012 ...
CTTGTAGTTTTATTCCGGTCGGTGACAGCCGCCATGATGCATTAAATAGAAAATTGCCCCTGTGGTTTCCACGAAAAAGATGGTATAATTGACATACGAATATACGCACACGGAGGAAGTATGCATGAGTGAATTTGTGACTTTGAAAGATGTTAAGAAGATATATCAGATGGGCGAAGTTGAGATCATGGCGGCCGCAGGAATTGATTTTGAGATTAAAAAGGGAGAATTTGCAGTTGTTGTTGGTCCGAGTGGAGCCGGGAAAACCACAGTTCTCAATATTCTTGGCGGCATGGATACGGCATCTGAGGGGCAGGTGCTGGTAGATGGACAGGATATTGCTACGTATTCAACGAAGCAGCTGACTGCATATAGAAGAGACGATATCGGATTCGTGTTCCAGTTTTATAATCTGATACCGAATCTGACGGCACTGGAGAATGTGGAGCTTGCACTCCAGATATGTAAGAATCCGATGGATGCAAAAGAGGTATTGGAAGAAGTAGGACTTGGAGACCGTCTGGATAATTTTCCTGCTCAGTTATCAGGAGGAGAACAGCAGAGAGTGTCGATTGCAAGGGCACTTGCGAAGAATCCGAAATTATTACTCTGTGATGAACCAACGGGAGCGCTTGATTACAATACAGGCAAATCCATTTTGAAATTACTTCAGGATACATGCCGGAACAATGGTATGACAGTTATACTGATCACACATAACTCGGCAATAGCACCGATGGCAGACCGGGTGATCAAGATCAAGAACGGACGGGTTGATAAGATCATCGAAAATCCGCAGCCGGTTCCGGTTGAGACCATAGAATGGTAAGACAAAGAGGTGAGGATAACAGATGGCAAGAAAGATAACACGAAAGAATTTTTACATGGAGATCCGACGGAATTTTGGCCGTTTTATTTCAATTCTTTTTATTGTTGCTTTGGGTGTTGCGTTCTTTTCTGGAATCCGGGCATCGGAACCATCTATGAGAATTACGGGAGATGCGTATTTTGATGAATCGGATCTGATGGACATTAAGGCTGTCAGTACGCTTGGAATTACGAAAGAGGATGTAAGTGCGGTCGGAAACGTAAAGGGAGTGGGAAAGGCTGAAGGTGCCTACAGTGCAGATTTCCTGAATATAAAGAATAAGAAGCAATATGTACTTCATGTGATGTCAGCGATGGAGGATATGAATAAGATCACGGTAAGGGAAGGACGTATGCCGGAAAAAGCAGGGGAATGTCTGGTTGATGACCAGATGAATTATAAAATCGGCGAGACGATAAAATTAAAGTCCGGAACAGATGACAAGGTGACAGATACATTGAAGACGGACGAATTAAAAGTAGTCGGAAAAGGAAATTCCCCATACTACATTTCACTGAGCCGAGGAAGCACAACCATTGGAACCGGTACGATAAGCGGATTCGTAGTGGTCCCGGAGAAAACCTTTGATCTGGATGTGTATACGGAAATGTACGTACAGGTGGCAGGTGCAAAAGATCTGACTGCTTATACGAAGGCATATAAAGAGAAAGTAAAGACCGTCCAAAAGAGAATCGAAGCAATCACAGAAGAAAGAGGAAAGATCCGGAAGTCGGAACTTGAAGATAAGGCAAATGAAAAACTTGCGAAAGCGCAGAAAAAGCTGGATGATGGCAAAGCGGAATCGAAGCAGAAGCTTGAGGATGCCAAAAAGCAGATTACCGATGGAGAGACGCAGGTTTCGCAGGCAAAAGAAAAGATCGCGAGTGGAAAGTCGCAGATTGCAGCAGCAAAGCAGACGATAGATACAAAACAAAAAGAATTGGATCAGGCGAAAAAGACGTATCAAAATGGACTGAAAGAGCTTTCCCAGGGAAAGAAACAGTACGAACAAGGAAAAGCTGCGTATGATTCCCAGTATGCAGAAGCGCAGGCAAAGATTCAGGCAGGAGAGGAAGGCCTGGTTACATACAGAGCCGAACTGGATAAAGGCTGGGCGGGATATCAGACTCTTCTGAATACGATTGAGGCACTAAAAGCACAGGCAGCAGGCGGTTCGGGACAGGATCCGGATCAGGAGAATCCCAACCAGGATCAGGAATTATTACAGAAGATCCAGGTAATGGAGCAGCAGGCGCAGGAGACCAAGAAGACACTGGATGCAAAAGAACAGGATTATCAGACCCAGAAGGCCGGACTTGATGCAGCAAAGCAAAAACTCGCAAGTGGGAAAGCCGAGCTTGACCAGGCAAAAGCAAAGCTGGACGCCAGTGAAGCAAAGCTTACCAGTGCAGCTGCAAGTATAGAATCCGGACAGAAACAATTAGATGCCGGTAAAGCAGAGTTGAAAGCACAGGAACAGACATTGCAAAATGGCGAGACAGAAATTGCTCAAAATGAAGCCAAACTTGCCGATGCGAGAAAAGAATATGAGGACGGAAAAGAGACGTCTGAGGAAGAAATCGCAAAAGGTGAGAAAAAGCTTGCTGATGCAAAAGAACAGATTAAGAAGATAAAGAATCCAAAATGGTATGTATACAATAGAAGTACACTGGTAGAATATGATGGATTTGGGGAAAATGCAAACCGTATGCGTGCAATCGGAAAAGTATTTCCTGTGATGTTCTTCTTAGTTGCTGCTCTGATCAGTCTGACCGGTATGACCCGTATGGTGGAAGAGCAGAGAATTGAGATCGGTACAATGAAAGCACTAGGATACGGTAATTTTTCTATTGCTTCCAAGTATCTGGGATACGCGCTTCTTGCAACAGCGGGAGGAAGTATTCTGGGAGTGCTGACAGGAGAAAAGATCTTGCCGTATATTATCATTTATGCATATGAGATTATGTATCCGCATATTCCGAAGATTTATGTACCATATCATATGAGTTATGCGGTGATGGCATCGGCCGCTTCGATCGTGTGTACCATGGGAGCGACACTTGCATCCTGCTATAAAGAACTGGCTGCAGAACCGGCTGTGCTGATGCGTCCGCCGGCACCAAAAAAGGGAAGAAGAGTGTTCCTGGAAAGAATCGGATTTATTTGGAAACGAATGAATTTCACATGGAAATCAACAATCCGAAACCTGATGCGTTATAAAAAACGTTTCTTTATGACGATATTCGGAATTGGCGGCTGTATGGCACTGATGCTGGTTGGATATGGGGTAAAGGATTCGGTATATGAGATCGCAGATATTCAGTACGATGAGATCCAACTGTATGACGGGCATATTTTCTACAAGGATGATGTAACAAAGACAGAGAAAGAAGAGTTGAAGGAATATCTGAAAGAAGATACGGATATTCAGACTTATATGGATGCGAGGATGCAAAGCGTGACGGCATCAAAGGGAAATAAAAAACGCAGCGTTTATCAGTGCGTATTTGGCAATCCGGATATTGTCGGAAAATATGAAGATTTCCATGACAGGAAGACGAAAGAATCATACAAACTTACAGACAATGGTGCAATTGTCAGTGAGAAGACGGCAAAACTTCTGAATGTAAAAGAAGGTGATACGATAAATCTTAAGGACGGTATGGCAAAAGGTGTCACAGTAAAAATTGCGCATATCTGTGAGAACTATATGGGACATTACATATATTTTACGCCGCAGTATTATAAGAAAGTATATGGAAAGACAGCAGAATATAACTGTATCATGTTCCGGGCAAAGGATGGATATTCAGAAGAGCAGGTGAAAAAAGCCGGAGAAAAAATCCTTGCGAAAGATCAGGTACTGACAATCTCTTATCTGCATGATATTAAGGATCAGCTGGATGATATGCTTGCCAGCCTGAATCTGGTGATCATAGTCCTGATCGTTTCGGCGGGAATGCTTGCATTCGTAGTACTTTATAATCTGAACAGTATTAACATTACAGAGCGTCAGAGAGAGCTTGCAACTTTGAAAGTGCTTGGCTTCTATGATGTGGAAGTAGCGGAATATGTATTCCGGGAAAATATCCTGTTGACGCTTATTGGAGCTTTCGTAGGTGTGATATTCGGTAAAGTCCTGCATCTGTTCGTAATTCAGACGGTGGAAGTGGATGCGGCGATGTTTGGACGAAGCATTTATCTTCCGAGTTATATCTACAGCTTTTTATTTACGATAGGATTTTCATTATTCGTAAACTGGGTAATGTATTTCAAGTTAAAGAAAATTGACATGGTAGAATCATTGAAAAGCATAGAGTAGCCGGAAAAATGGTACGGCACATATAATATTAATATAAGGATATTCGGCGAAAATATCATAAAAATATCAAAGTTTATAAATGGTTTATAAATTTCATAGAATTGTTAGCACTCTTTTTAAAAGAGTGCTAATTTTCTATTGACTTTTAAAATATGCAGTATTATCATATCTGTTAGATGAAAAATGTAACAAAAAGATGTGGGCCAGTCGGCAATACGGCATCTTTTGTCACTAATATGATAGAAATATAAAAGTAGAAATAGGAGTGATTTACAATGGCAGCAAAGAAAGGTAGTTTGTCAATCAGCAGTGAAAACATTTTCCCGATCATTAAAAAATGGGTATATTCCGATCATGATATTTTCGCACGTGAGTTGGTTTCCAATGGATGTGATGCGATCACAAAACTGAAGAAGCTGGATATGATGGGTGAATACCAGTTACCGGATGATTACAAACCGGCGATCAAAGTTGAGGTTAATCCAGAAGAAAAAACTCTGAAATTTACAGATAACGGTCTTGGAATGACAGCCGATGAGGTAGAAGAATATATTACACAGATTGCATTTTCAGGAGCTACACAGTTCCTTGAAAAATATAAAGATAAGACAACAGAAGATGATATGATCGGACATTTCGGTCTTGGATTCTATTCTGCATTTATGGTAGCAGATGAGGTGCATATCGATACACTCTCTTACAAAGAAGGCGCAAAACCGGTACACTGGGTAAGCAACGGCGGAACTGAGTATGAGATGGAAGAAGGCGACAAACAGGAAGTCGGATCTACAATGACCCTGTATCTGAATGAGGACAGCCTGGAGTTCGCTAATGAATACAGAATGAGAGAAGTTCTGGAGAAATATTGTTCATTTATGCCGGTAGAAATCTTCCTTTCCAAGGCAAATGCAGAGCCTGAATATGAGACGATCGACGAAGCAGATCTGAAAGATGATGATGAAGTAATCGAGCATATTCACGAAGATGCCAAGATGGAAGAAAAAGAGAATGAAAACGGCGAGAAAGAAATGGTAGAGACAGAACCTGCCAAAGAAAAAGTAAAGATCAAAAAACGTCCGGTTTCATTAAGTGATATCCACCCACTGTGGACAAAGCATCCGAATGAATGCAGTGATGAAGATTATCTGAACTTCTACCGCAAAGTATTCATGGATTACAAAGAGCCACTGTTCTGGATCCACCTGAATATGGATTATCCATTTAATTTAAAAGGAATTTTGTACTTCCCAAGAATCAACACAGAGTATGATTCTATTGAAGGAACAATTAAGTTATACAACAACCAGGTATTTATCGCGGACAATATTAAAGAAGTCATTCCGGAATATCTGATGGTATTAAAGGGAGTCATCGATTGTCCGGATCTGCCGCTTAACGTATCACGTAGCGCATTACAGAATGACGGATTTGTGAATAAGATCTCTGAATACATTTCCAAAAAGGTTGCAGACAAGCTTTCCGGAATGTGCAAGACAAAGAGAGAAGACTATGAGAAATACTGGGATAACATCAGTCCGTTCATCAAGTTCGGATGCCTGAAAGATGAAAAGTTCTGTGACAAGATGAAAGACGCGGTTCTGTTCAAGAATCTGGATCACAAGTATCTGACACTGAAAGACTGTATCGAGGCAAATGGTGGAACCGTAGAAGATCCGAATGCCAAGACAGAGGACAACAAAGCAGATGATCAGAACACAGAGAAGAAAGAAGAAGACAAGACGATCATCTACTATGTAACCGATGAGATCCAGCAGAGCCAGTACATCAATATGTTTAAGAAACAGGGCATGGATGCAGTAATCCTCGGCCACAATATTGATTCACCGTTTATTACACAGTTAGAGCAGCGCAATCAGAACATCAAGTTCCAGAGAATTGATGCAGATGTAACAGCAGGAGCAAAAGAAGAAGTTGCCGAAGAGGAAAAAGAAGCATTCCAGAAGACATCTGACAGCCTGGTAGAAATCTTCCGTAAAGAGCTTGGTGACGAGAAACTGGATGTTAAGATCGAAAAATTAAAAGATGAAAATATAGCTTCTATGATGACATTATCTGAAGAGAACCGCCGTATGCAGGAAATGATGAAGATGTACGGCATGAGCGGAATGGATATGGGTACAACAAGTACACTGATCCTGAATGCAAATCATCCGCTGGTTCAGTATGTAGTTGATCATAAGGACAGCGAGAATACAAGTATTATCTGCAAACAGTTGTATGATCTGGCAATGCTGGCACATAAGCCATTGAATCCTGAAGAGATGACAGCGTTTGTAAAGAGAAGTAATGAGATTATGATGCTGCTTACGAAGTAAGTCTGGCAGAGAGTTGAAGTAAAGAAGACCATGCAGCCGTGGAAAGAGAAATCCATAGCTGCATGGTCTTTGCTTGTATTCTAGTATTCGCCTTCGATATTTTTGGATTTTAAGATGGATTTTACTTCGGTATCCCATTCTCTTTCGATGGACTTATCCATAGAAAAGGTTTTGAGGGAAGTGCCGGTGATGCATTGGAGGGTGCTTCCATCGTAGTGGAAATTGAGGTAGAGTCCCTGAATGTCTTCCGGGCGGTAAGTGGTCAGGCCGTGGGCTGTCAGGAAGGCAGGAATCTGATCGTCCGGGAGAGCAAGGACAATCTTGAAGTTCAGAGGAGTGCGTTTGCCACGGATGATCTGGAAGCAGAAGTCACGGATCTTTTCCCAGCGGGAGTAAGTCTCTTCCGGTTTTTCGTCGAAGAAGTCTTCCTGGAGATAACCGCTTATGGTGAATTTGTTAAATGTAGTGAATTCTCCTTCGATAAAGAGAAATGTATCAAAAGTATCCTTTAAAAGAAGATGGGACATACAATTTTTGGCTGATAACTGGTATACGTTCATAAGGAATAACCTCCGGATAAAAATAAATGTAATCTGTATTATAGCACAAAAATTGATATAAATTGACATGGGAATGAAAAAACAGTAAAATAAGTTGAATATATATTTATCAACAAAAAGAAATGTAGAAGAGAGGAATTTTTTTGGAAATAGATAATAAAAATTCTGAGGAGAAGGAAGCTAAACAGCCGGCAGAGATTCCGGAAAAAGAAAAGGATCATGTGCTTAGGACTGCAGTAATTCTGGCAACAGTGATCATTGTGCTTGGAGGAATCGTTGTAGCAGTAAGGCTTAATAATCCAAAGCAGGACACAACGAAAGGCAGGAAGATCCTGAGTGAGATGGATCGTACGGATGTCGGAAAAGTAAATAAAAAAATCCAGAAACTTGAAGAGGAAGAACGTGTGAAGGAAGAAGCAGCAGATAACAGATCCGTAAGCGAAAAGTTTGCGGATTGTCTGATCCTTGGAGATTCGATCACACAGGGCTTATATGAGTACGGAGTGCTGGATGAGGCGAATGTACAGGCAGACCGCGGAACGGAAGTTTCGGAAGTCAGCAGTAAAAAGATTGAGGAACATATAAAAAAAGCCAAAGAGATGAAGCCGGAAGTGCTGTTTCTTGCCTATGGAATGAATGATATTGAAGCACAGAATGGAAATGCGTCCGGATTTGTGAAAGCATATAAAAATGTTATAGAGGATCTGAAAGAGTCACTGCCGGATACGAAGATTTATGTCAATTGTATTCTTCCGGCGGCGCAGTCGGCGATTGAAACAAGACCTTTATTTGCCAATGTTCCAAAGTTCAATCAAAAACTGAAAAAATTATGTAAAAAAGAAAAAGTGACATTCATCGATAATACAGATCTGGTAAAACAGGAGTATTATGCCGATGATGGGATCCATATGTCACCATCTTATTATACGAAATGGGTAGATCATATGGCGGAGGCAGCAGGATTATAATGAGAAAAGGAAGACTGGATATTATTAATACATGTAAGTATCTGATGGTGATCGCACTGATTGCCTATGTGGTATTGCTGGTTTCCGGAGAGGGAGATAATACCGTATCCGTAGATACGATACAAAAGAATATTGAAAAATCTGTTTCTCTGAAAGGCATGAAAAAGGGAAGTTCTCAGGACCTTAAGAAGTATTATGGTCTGAATGCCAACGATTATGCCGGAACAATGTTGTATATACCGGATGATGTCATGAGTGTAAATGAGATACTGGTAGTAAAAGTAAAAGATAAGAGCCAGGTAGAAGATGTGGAGAAGGCTGTAGAGGAGCGTTTGTCTACACAGAAGAAGAGTTTTGAGGGCTATGGTGTAAAACAGACCAGGCTTCTTCATTCTGCAATCGATGAAACCAGGGGGTATTACATATTATTAGCTGTTTCAAAAGATGCGGACCGCATAGAAGCCGCATTTAAGAATAGTATTTATTAGAAGGCAGAGGAATTAGAAAGATGTTATTTAGCAGTATTGTTTTTTTATTTACATTTTTACCGGCTGTGTTGGTGTTGTATTACCTGCTGCCGGAGAGATTCCACAATCCGGTTTTGCTGCTTGCAAGTCTGATTTTTTATGCATGGGGTGAACCGGTCTATATTTTCCTGATGCTGTTATCCATTTTGTTCAATTATTTCAGTGGACTTGATATAGCAAGAAATCTGACGGACAGAAGGCTGGCAAAAAGAAGCCTTATATTCAATATTGTGGTGAACATTGCAATCCTGGGATTTTTCAAATATGAAAGCTTTGTGCTGGATTCACTGAATGCGGTGCTGCCGGTGCATATTACATATCATCCGCTGGCACTGCCGATCGGTATCTCATTTTATACATTCCAGATATTGTCTTATATTATAGATGTTTATCGGGGAAATGTTAAAGTTCAGAAGAATATCCTGAACTTTGCATTATATGTAACAATGTTTCCGCAGCTTATCGCAGGACCGATCGTACAGTATGCAGATGTTGAAGAGCAGCTTGTAAACCGCAAATCATCATGGAACAAGTTCGGAGAAGGGTGCATGTATTTTATACGTGGACTTGCAAAAAAGGTATTGCTTGCGAATACTTCCGGTATGATATTTACGGAAGTAACCGGACTTGGAAAGGGCAATGTGTCGGTACTGAGTGCATGGCTTGGTGCTTTTGCCTATATGTTTCAGATTTATTTTGATTTCAGTGGTTATTCGGATATGGCAGTGGGACTTGGAAAGATGTTTGGATTTGAGTTCTGTATGAATTTTAATTATCCGTACATAGCGAAAAGTATTACTGAATTCTGGCGCAGATGGCATATTTCTCTGAGCAGCTGGTTCAGGGATTATGTATACATTCCGCTCGGGGGCAACAGAGTATCGAAGAGCCGGCATATCTTCAATCTAATGGTTGTATGGTTTCTGACCGGATTATGGCACGGAGCTGCATGGAATTTCGTGGCATGGGGATTGTATTACGGGATCATACTGATCATTGAAAAATATATCCTGTCACCGGTACTGGATAAACTCCCTTCGGTTGTACGCCATATTTACAGTATTGTGCTGGTTGTGATCGGATGGGTATTATTCTTTAGTCCTTCATTTGGAGGGGCGGCCAGATATCTGGGAATGATGTTTGGAGCAGGAGCACACGGAGTGGCAGACAGGGAAAGCCTGTATCTGCTTACAACGAATCTGGTATTGTGGATCATTCTGATCATTGGTTCTACTCCGCTTACAGATGTCAGATATCAGCATATGCTGCGCCAGAAGAAGTGGAATACGACGCTTCTGAATGGAATCGTATATGCGGTACTGTTCATTTTGTGTATCGCATATCTGGTGACAGAGACATATAATCCGTTCCTGTATTTCAGATTTTAGGAGTAAAAATGAGACAGTCAAGAAAAAAATGGGAAAGAAGAAGAGAAGTGCATAGAAATAAATTAGCAGCGGTGATATTTGTCATAATGATGATCGCTTTTTGTGTTGTGAATCTGGCAACGGGTGACCGGGAATTCTCGGCGACAGAGAACCGGGCACTGGAACAGAGACCGGAACTTACAATTTCAGGAATAGAAAGCGGAAGATGGATGGAGCAGTACGAATCCTATGTATCAGATCAGTTCGCGGGAAGAGATTTCTGGGTAATGCTAAAAAGCAGGGTGGATCTGCTGGCAGGAAAGAGAAAAGCGAATGGCGTGTTCAAAGGAAAAGACCATTATCTTCTGGAGGATATTGCAAAACCGGATGAAGATCAGATGAAAGAAAATCTGTCTGCAATGAAAATGTTTCAAAAACAATATAAAGATATACCAATGTACATGATGCTGGTTCCGAATGCGGCTAATATCGAATCGGATAAACTTCCGGGATATGCAGTTACAGAGAATCAGGAGAAGCAATTTAAAGCAATTCACAGTACACTGGGATCTGTTTATACATGGGTGGATGTCAGTGATATTTTAAAAAAACACAGATCAGAAGAAATCTATTATCACACAGATCATCACTGGACAACACTTGGCGCGTATTACGGTTATCAGGCTCTTTCAAAAAGCATGAAGCTTGATACATCCAAAACCTCTGACATGAAGCCTTATGCGGTGACCAATGCATTTAACGGAACACTGGCTTCGACGAGCGGATATGAAACGGGATATGAAGAACCGATATATATCTATGCACCCGACAATCTTAAGAATGCAACAGAGGCTGTAGTAAATAATGTAAATGAAAAAAAGAAGACGGCAACTCTTTATGATACTTCCAAGCTTAAAGGAAAAGACAAATATGCACTTTTTCTTGGCGGAAATTATCCGATCCTTGACATCAAGACGACGGCAGATTCGATAGACAGGCTTCTGATCATCAAGGATTCTTATGCCAATAGTCTGATTCCGTTCCTGATACCTTATTACAGGGAAATTGTGGTTGTCGATCCAAGGTATTATTATGATGATATTGAAAAGGTCATGAAGAAGGATAATATCACAAGTGTATTATTTTTATATAATGGAAATACTTTTGTAAAAGATAACAGTATCAGCGGGGTGTTACAGAATGATTAGGCTGAATAAATATTTAAGCGAAGCCGGTGTGTGCTCAAGAAGAGAGGCGGACCGGCTGATAGAATCTGGCGTTGTAACGGTGGATGGAAAAAATGCCGTACCCGGAATGAAGGTTGAAGACGGACAGGAAGTCTGTGTGGGGAAAAAACGGATAAAAAGCAAGACAAAAAAGACAGTCCTGGCGGTATATAAACCCGCTGGGATTGTTTGCACAGAAGATAAAAGGGAAAAGAAGAATATTATCAGATTCCTGAATTATCCGCTACGCGTGACCTATGCGGGAAGACTGGATAAAGATTCGGAAGGACTTCTGATCATGACCAATGATGGTGATCTGATCAATGGCATGATGCGTGCAAGATTCTCCCATGAGAAAGAATATAAGGTCACAGTTAATAAAGAAATCACACCGGAGTTCATAGAAAAAATGAGTCGCGGAGTACATATCAGAGACAGGGAGAAGAACCTGGATGCGGTGACCAGGCCGTGTAAAGTGAGAAAGAATGGAAAATACACATTTTCCATTATTCTGACGCAGGGCCTTAACAGACAGATCCGCAGGATGTGTGAGGCACTTGGCTATAAGGTGACAACACTGAAGAGAATCCGCATTATGAATGTAGAACTAGGTAATCTGAAACCGGGAGAGGTAAGAGAATTAACAGAACGGGAGTTAAAAGAATTATATGGGACAGTCAAAGAACGAGAGAATGAAAGAACTGGTCAGCCTTCTGAATAAAGCTTCCAGAGCATACTATCAGGAAGCACAGGAGATCATGAGTAATTATGAATATGACAGATTGTATGATGAACTTAAGGAGCTTGAGGATGAGCTTGGTATTACCTTGTCAAACAGTCCGACGGTAAATGTCGGATATGAAGTGGTAAGTGAACTGCCGAAAGAAAGACATGAAAGCCCGATGCTTTCTCTGGATAAGACGAAAGAAGTAGAAGAACTTAAGAACTTTGTGGGAGATCAGAAAGTTCTGATATCATGGAAGATGGATGGTCTGACGGTTGTACTGACTTATCGTGATGGAAAGCTTTATAAGGCGGTCACCAGAGGTAACGGAGAAGTCGGAGAAGTGATCACGAACAATGCGAAAGTATTCAAAAATGTGCCGGTCCAGATTGCATATCAGGGAGAACTGATCTTAAGAGGAGAAGCAGTCATAGGATATAAGGATTTTGAAAAAATCAATCAGGAGATTGAAGATGTAGATGCCAGGTACAAGAATCCAAGAAATTTGTGCAGCGGTTCTGTCAGACAGCTGAATAACCAGATCACGGCTAAACGTAATGTAATGTTCTATGCATTTACACTGGTGCAGGCAGACGGAGTTGATTTTCAGAATTCCAGAGCCTGTCAGATGGAATGGCTGAAGTCACAGGGATTTACAACAGTGGAGTATTATATGGTGACCAGAGATACTGTTGAGGACGAAGTTGCTAAATTTTCGTCTAAGATCAGTGAAAATGATTTCCCGTCGGACGGACTTGTATTAACATATGATGATATAGCGTATGGACGGTCGCTTGGAAGAACTGCAAAATTTCCGAGGGATTCTTTTGCGTTCAAATGGCAGGATGAGATCAGAGAGACAGTATTAAGAGAGATTGAGTGGAGTCCGTCGAGAACCGGACTGATCAATCCGGTTGCAATCTTTGATCCGGTAGAACTTGAGGGAACAACAGTAAGCCGTGCAAGTGTTCACAATATCAGTATTATGGAAGAACTGGAACTTGGGATCGGTGACAAGATTGAAGTATATAAGGCTAATATGATCATCCCGCAGATTGCAGAGAATCTGACACAAAGCAGTAACTTAACAATTCCGTCTGTCTGTCCAGTCTGCGGCGGACCAACAAAGCTTGTTACTAATGACGAGGTAACATGTCTGTACTGTGAAAATCCTGCATGTACGGCAAAGCAGACAAAAGCCTTTGAACTTTTTGTGAGCAGAAATGCCATGAATATGGAAGGTTTGTCAGAAGCGACCATTGAAAAGTTTATCGACTCTGGCTTTATTCACAGCTTTGCTGATATTTTCCATTTAAAGGAACATGCAGATGAAATTTGCAAGATGGATGGCTTTGGTGAAAAGTCATGTTCCAATTTGATTGCCTCAATTGATAAGGCAAGAAAGGTTAAGCTTCCAGCATTAATCTATGCACTTGGTATTCCAGGAATTGGTGTGGCAAATGCAAAGGTGCTTGCGCGTGCTTTCCACCAAGATCTTGATAAGCTTAGGGCAGCCACAGCAGAAGAGCTCACTGCGGTTGATGGTATTGGCGAGGTTATGGCACAGGCTGTCTGCGATTATTTTAACGATTCAGAAAAAATGGGACAGTTAGATTCGCTCCTTAAGGAACTGGAACTTGTTTTGGAAGAAAATAATGAAAAACAGTATCTTGAAAACCTTACATTTGTGATTACCGGATCTGTCCATCATTTTGCAAACAGAAATGAGCTGAAAAACTATATCGAAAAGCATGGCGGCAAGGCGGCAGGGAGTGTATCAGCTAAGACAAGTTATCTTATTAATAACGACAAAGAATCAACTTCTTCCAAAAACAAAAAGGCAAAGGAGCTTGGTGTTTCTATCCTTTCAGAAGAGGATTTTCTTGATCTGTGCAAAAAAATGGAAGCTGGCGAGTAACGTAAAAAATGTATTCAATAAATATGAAAAGAGAATAACTTATGCCAATACGTGTAGATAATGACCTGCCTGCAAGGGAGGTACTCGAGTCTGAAAATATTTTTATGATGGGAGAGGAGCGTGCAGATACGCAGCAGATCCGTCCACTCGAGATAGTAATATTGAATTTGATGCCGCTAAAGCAGGATTATGAGATCCAACTTCTTAGGGCACTGTCAAATACGCCGCTGCAGGTCAATGTTACCTGTATGAATGTGAGCAGTCATGTGTCAAAGCACACATCTGCCAGCCATATCAATAAATTTTATACTACCTTTGAAGCCGTACGAAATATGTACTTTGACGGACTGATCATAACTGGTGCCCCAGTCGAGACAATGGAGTTTGAGGAAGTTTCTTACTGGGAGGAATTAGCGAGCATTATGGAATGGTCAAAGACAAACGTTACGAGCACGTTTCATATTTGCTGGGGAGCACTTGCCGGTCTTTATTATCATTATGGTATTCAAAAGACACCGACAGGAAAGAAGCTTTCAGGTGTGTATAGCCACCGTCTTCTTGACCGCTGTGAGCCTATTGTGCGAAGCTTTGATGATGTGTTTTACGCACCGCATTCGCGTTATTTTGGAGTAAAAAGAGAGGATGTGTTAGCAAATGAACATCTTATGCTGCTTGCAGAATCAGATGAGGCAGGCTGCTATCTGATTAAAGACGATCAGGGAAATATTTATCTGCTTGGTCATCCAGAGTATGACCGCATGTCACTCGACGCAGAATATAAGCGTGATCTGG
>ERZ827363.2742-NODE-2742-length-14576-cov-7.101852_pt1 | contig 14576 bp, 10 predicted proteins | sample MGYA00519776_ERZ827363 | MGnify/ENA primary metagenome ERZ827363 (study PRJEB31778, sample SAMEA3449288) | human gut metagenome | biome: human gut; feature: human-associated habitat; material: faeces | place: United Kingdom | collected 2010/2012 ...
TTCAGGTTGAACTACCCCATTATTAGCATGAATAGAATTACTTTCATGATGATTAATGCTATTCACGTCAGACGTATTAGCCGCTAATACAGACGAATCTGGCATTGTGGTGCTTCCTTCTGTTATAATAGGCCATAGGAAATAAATTCCTACTAAAATACACAGGATTATTATAATCCACTTATGTGACACAATCATTTGTTTCATATGGTCACCTCCTACTATTAGAGTTTCCATATACAACAAATAACTCCTACTTGTGACTCTATTAGTCACATAAGCAGGAGTTTTCAAAATTATATCGAATTAAAGAAACATACTTTACCGGTATATCCTATTACTATCTTAAGGAGTTTATAATGAATCAAGAATTATTACGTAAATACGCCCGTACTTTATTGCAGTCTGGCGTTAATTTACAAGAAAAGCAAACACTCATCGTATCTGTTGATGTAGACAATAAAGATTTTGCAGTCATCGTTACGGAAGAAGCCTATCAATTGGGTGCCAAAGAGGTCATCATCAATTGGCGCCATACCCCAATCACACGACAACGCTTATTACATGCTGATGCGTCGGTTCTAGAAACACCAGCTAAATGGATTCCTGTATACTACGAGCAGTATGTAGAGGAAAAAGCTGCCTTTTTATCACTTATCAGTGCCAATCCAAAGGCGTTAGCAGGAATTCCTACAGAGCGCATTAGCCTAAACTCACGCAATCTCAATAAGGTCCTATCCTTCTACCATACAGCCATCATGAACTCATCCGTAACATGGTGTGTAGCCGCTGTACCAACAGTGCTTTGGGCTGAACTTCTTGGCTATGAAGGATCAGATGAAGAAAAAATTGATCAACTCTGGCTTACATTACTAAAATTATGTCGTCTCAATGATGTAGAGGCAAAAGAAACATATGCGCATCACATGGCTAAGCTACGCCATCGTCGCGAAGCATTAAACGCTCTTGATTTGAAAGCATTACGATATACATGTGAAAATGGCACAGATTTACTTCTCGAATTGCCAGAAGACCATATTTGGCAAGGTGGCGAAGAGTTCTCCAAAGAGGGTATCAAATTTAATGCCAATATACCTACAGAAGAGGTATTCTGTGCACCTCAATGGAATGGTGTAAATGGTAAAGTAGTCAGTACAAAACCACTTATCTACCAAGGCAATCCTATTTCTAACTTCTCCTTTACCTTTGAAAACGGTAAAATTGTTGATTACACAGCTGAGGAGGGGTTAGATATTCTGAAAGAACTCATCGAGACGGATGAAGGATCTCAATATCTTGGTGAAGTAGCCCTCGTGGATCACTATAGCCCTATTAGCCAATCCAATAGAATTTACTATGAAACATTATTTGACGAAAATGCATCCTGCCATTTAGCAATCGGAGCTGCCTATCCAACTTGTCTAAAAAATAGCGACGGCCTTTCTGAAGATGAACTCAAAGAACGTGGTCTCAACCACTCCCTCGCTCATGTGGACTTTATGATTGGTCACGAAAACATGAATATTAAAGGCATTACAAAAGACGGCCAACAAGTAGATATCATGATCGACGGCCGCTTATTGGTATAACACACAACATATAAAAGGGATGGTACATCCTCCGTAAGCTCCACCGGCCGGGTCTGACTCCGGCCTTCGGCCTCCGCAGGGCCAAAGTCGCTTTCGAAGGATACACCATCCCTCTTTTATCTATTATAGTGTTATTTCCAATACGCGGCCCGTCGATTGATATTCAATAATATCTACACCAGCCGTCTTTAGCATACGTTTTGAAGCCTTAACCTCTTTAGTATCTTTGTACAAATCATCTCGATAAATAACGGCCTTTATGCCGCTTTGAATAATCGCCTTTGCACATTCATTACAAGGAAACAGTGTTACATAAATCTTAGACCCTTCTAAAGAACCACCGCGATAGTTTAGAATCGCATTTAATTCACTATGAACGGTATAGAAATATTTATTATCATCTGCCGTATCCCGTTCCCACGTAAAATCATCATCACTACAATTTAAGGGCATGCCATTATAACCGATGGATAAAATCTTGTTGTCATTACTGACGATACAAGCCCCCACTTGTGTATTAGGATCTTTGGATCGTTGCGCAGCCAAAATGGCAACGCCCATAAAGTATTCATCCCAAGAAATATAATCGCTACGTTTTGCCATAATAACCTCTCTAGACAATAAAGCCCCCTTCTACCTATGTAGTTGGGGGCTTTCATTATATTAACAAATCATATATAGAAATATTATTTTACAACGATATTCACAAGTTTACCTGGTACGTAGATAACCTTAACGATTTGTTTACCTTCTGTAAATTCTTGAACACGGCTGGATTCTTTAGCCAATGCTTCCAATTCTTCTTTCGTAATATTCACAGAAACAGTTAATTTATCGCGAACCTTACCATTAACTTGAAGAACCACTTCTACTTCATCTACTTTAAGAGCAGATTCTTCGTATGTTGGCCAGTTCATAGTATGAACAGATTCAGTTTCGCCAAGTTCATGCCACAATTCTTCTGTAATATGTGGTACGAACGGAGCTAATAACAACACGAGATTATGTGTTAACTCATTAGCAAGATCAGCATTTACGGATTCTGCTTTGTCCTTGTGTGCATACATAGCATTAACAAGTTCCATAATCGCACTGATTGCCGTATTAAAGTTGAAGTTATTATCTAAATCTTCTGTAACCTTTTTGATAACACGGTGTAATTCGCGGCGTAATGCCACTTCGTCTTTTGTAAGGTCACCCGTATGATTTTCTTTTGCTGCTTGGTCATACGCATCAACAATACGCCATACGCGACCTAAGAAACGATAGGAACCTTCAACACCTTGGTCACTCCAATCAAGATCGCGGTCAACTGGTGCTGCAAACAAGATGAATAAGCGCGCTGTATCAGCACCGTACTTATTGATGATTTCTTCTGGAGAAACCACATTGCCTTTAGATTTAGACATCTTGCTGCCTTCTTTAAGTACCATACCTTGAGTCAAAAGGCCGCGGAATGGTTCGTTAGCTTCGATGAGGCCTAAATCATGGATAACTTTCACAAAGAAACGAGAGTATAACAAGTGCAAGATAGCATGTTCAATACCACCGATGTATTGGTCAACGTTCATCCAGTAATTAGCAATTTTGGAATCGAATGGTGCTTTATCGTTCAATGCGTCAGTGTAACGCAAGAAGTACCAAGAGGAATCGATGAATGTATCCATAGTATCTGTTTCACGACGCGCAGGGCCACCACATTTAGGACATTTAGCGTTCATGAAAGCTTCGGATGTCGCCAGTGGGGATACAGCACCGGATTCAAATTTAACATCTTCAGGAAGACGTACAGGCAATTCTTCTTCTGGTACGAGTTGTTCACCACATTTTTCACAATATACAACAGGAATTGGCACGCCCCAATAACGTTGACGAGAGATAAGCCAATCGCGAAGGCGGAAATTAGTTTTACCTTCACCGATACCGCGTTCATGAAGTGCAGCCGTAATATTTTTACGAGCCTCTTCAGATGTTTGACCATCAAATTCACCAGAATTAATCAACACGCCATCTTCGTGGTCAGATTCTTCCCATGTATCGAAATTGTAGTTTTCACCATTGTGAGAAACAACAGGTTTAATAGGCAAATCGTATTTATGAGCAAATTCCCAGTCCCGTTCGTCATGAGCAGGAGAACCCATAACGGCACCAGTACCATAATCTACGAGAACATAGTTAGCAATCCAAATAGGCACTTGTTCACCAGACATAGGATTTACCGCATAGGAACCGGTAAACATGCCTTCCTTAGGTGCTTCTGTAGACGTGCGATCGATATCGCTCATGTTGCGCATACGCGTGATAAAAGCATCTAAATCAGTTTTGTTAGGTGCATTTTCAATTAAACGTTCTACATATGGATGTTCAGGAGCCAATACAACGTAACTTACGCCGTAGATTGTATCTACACGAGTCGTATATACGGAAATACGTTCGTTAATGGATGGCACATCAAAAGAGAATTCTGTACCTTCAGAGCGACCGATCCAATTCTTTTGCATCAATTTAACGCGTTGAGGCCAACCATCGAGTGTATCGAGATCATCTAACAAGCGATCTGCATATTCAGTGATACGGAGGAACCATTGAGATAAATCTTTTTTCTCTACAGGATTATCACAACGCCAGCAAAGACCATCAATAACTTGTTCGTTAGCTAATACAGTGTGGCATGTTTCACACCAGTTAACCTTTGCTTCTTTTTTATAAGCTAACCCTTTTTTATAGAATTGTTCGAAGAACCATTGTGTCCATTTATAGTAATCTTCTTTACATGTGGCAACTTCACGGTCCCAATCATAGGAAAGACCCAATGCTTTTTGTTGTTTTTTCATGTTCTCAATATTATCAAGAGTCCATGTTTTAGGTGCAATACCATGTTTGATGGCTGCATTTTCTGCAGGCATACCAAAGGAATCCCAGCCCATTGGATGCAATACGTTAAAGCCATTCATTTTCTTAAAGCGCGCTACTACGTCGCCGATGGAATAGTTGCGCACATGACCCATATGCAAATTACCAGATGGGTATGGGAACATTTCTAATGCATAGTATTTCTCTTTACTTTCGTCATATTCAGTTTTAAAAGTATGGTTCTCATCCCAGTACTTTTGCCACTTTTTCTCAATATCTTGGGCTACATATTTTTCGTTCATGTAGGTGCCTCCTCAAATCTGTTTGTGATTCTAATTAATAGTATCATTGTACTACTTCGTACCATAAACCGTCAATTTATCTACTTCTTTACTACTTGCACAGCAGGAACAATAGACGCTATATCATTATTATCTTTTTGTTTTTCATTGGTAGTTTTAGTATCTGATTTTGCACGTTCTTTAGATGCTTTAGCTTCTGCTTTCGCCTTTTCTTTTGCCGCTTTAGCTTCGGCTTTTGCCTTTTCTTTTGCAGCTTTAGCTTCTGCTTTTGCCTTCTCCTTAGCTGCTTTAGCTTCTGCTTTCGCCTTTTCTTTAGCTGCTTTTTCAAGAGCCTTACGTTCAGCCTTTGTTAATGGTTTTTCAACAACAGGCTTAGGAGCTTCAACAACTGGTGCTGTGTTAGGTGTACCTTTACCTAAATCAACGCCTTGAATCATTGTAATCGTAGTATCATCTTCAAAGCCTTTACGCCATGCAGCAAAGCCGGCCAATTGTAATTCTTTCACTAGGTTTAATTTATATCCTAAGGATTTATTATCTTCAAACCAAATCTTATCGGTACCACTAGTTGTTGGAATAGCTGCATAATAAGATTTTAACGTATCATTCCAAATAATATTCGATGCGTGATTCGTGAAATAAGATGATTCATTTTTAATGGCCAATGTTTCACCCCGTGCCACACCGCCTGATTCATGCCAAATTCTAGTGTAGAATGGAATGCCAAGAACAAGCTTATGACTTGGTACCTCTTGCAACATCTTCTCAGCATGATCGCGTACCCAAGGATAACTTGCAACCGGTCCTGCCGTAGTACTCTTGGCCCATGTTTCGTCATAAGCCATTAATACGACATAATCTACACTGTTAGCGAAGGACTTACGGTCATATACAAGAGACCAATTTGGACTATTAGAATATCCCGTTACATCTACAGAGGATTGAATATTATACTTATGTAATTCGTCAGCTAAGTATGCTACGAATCTTGTCAATTTATCACGGTCAGAATAGTCTACATTTTCAAAGTCAAAATTATATCCATCAAATCCATAAATATAAGCGTATTGAATGAGATTTTGAGCATATTTTTTCCACACTGCTTCATCGGCTAAGATACCACTCGTAAAATCTGGATCAAAACGATTTGTAATAAGAGGCCACACATGATATCCGTTGGCCTTGTATACTTTCACATAGTCCACATTAATATTAGGACTAGATTCTAAGCCAAGGCTATGCAATTTGAACCAACTTGGAGAGATGATGTTATCTCCGCTGACATTCAATTTTTTTGCATACGGCGCATCTTGGTTAGGCCATGGGTCAAAGGCCCAAGATAGAGGTCCTTGTACAGGTTTATTTTGCAATACTTGCATCGTCTCTGGTGCAGCGGTCAATTGAACGTGGTCACCATCCTTCGTATAGGTGACGCCTATCAACGGTGTTGCATTTTCTACATCAACATACTCGGCACCATCCCGTTTGGTAATCGGCAATTTAACGGGCTCTCCAACGGCTTTAGGATTCATCGTAATGGTTGTACCATTCAGTTCTAGCTGTGGTACATAGATTGTATAAGATGTCTTATATTGATTGGCCTCATAATTACGGTTGGTCGTATTTAAATATTGTTGTAATGGCACCAATACTTCAGCCTGTACAGTATTACCAGAAATACTAGATAATACAGCAGCTGCCAAGGTAGTGACCATAGCAAATTTACGTAACATGTATGTCTCCTATAATTTATGCTGACTAGCTTTTGTTTACATAACAATTCCTATATTATATCATACATATATCGACACTTATAATTTCTATGCTTATAAAAGCATGAACGTTTATTCATAAAGGAGTTCATATGCATCAATATCTATTTTTCATAGGCGATTTCCCGATTAGGGCCTACGGTGTCATGTTAGCACTAGCCATCATTAGCGGTGCCTCTGTAGCCTATTTCTTACTCAAAAAAGACGGTCGTGGATGGCACGAGCACATTGTTGATTTCTCCATTACAGTCGCTATAGCAGGTCTTATCGGCGCCCGCTTATGGGATGTATTTTTCTTCGATTGGCATTACTATGGCAATCATCTCCTCGAAATTCCTTTCGTATGGCAAGGCGGCATGGCCATTCAAGGAGGCGTTGTACTCGGTACATTAGCCGGTTATTGGTATCTAAGAAAACATAATATCGATTTCTGGGCCTTTGCCGATATTTTTGCGCCAGCCCTCATTTTAGCTCAATCGGTTGGGCGTATGGCTAACCTGTTTAACGGCGATGCCTTTGGTCATCCTACGGGTGGAAATTTTGGTATTCTCTATCCTGAAAGCACCCTTGCATACCGCACCTATGGTAATCAGCCATTATGGCCAGCTGAAATTTGGGAAGGCCAAATCGATATTCTAATCTTCGTAATCTTACTACTCTTTAGCTCATTCAAACATGCTAAAGGACAAGTGTTCGTTCTATACGCTATCTTGTATTCCGCAGCGCGATTCTGCTTAGAATTCTTACGCGGTGATTATGTAAACCTCACAATGGGACTTAAATCAGCACAGATGACGAGCCTCATTGTTATGATTGTAGGTATCTGTTTATTTATCTACTTTGGTTATCTAGATAAAAAGCAACAAGATGTGGCTGAAACAGTACCAGAAGCACCACAAAAACAAAAGAAACGTAAATAATAAAATCCTTCATTCACGGATACACAACATCCATGAATGAAGGATTTTTTATATCTATTCAATTATTCTAACGATAGACTATGAGCGACAAGCATCATTTACAGTTGTTCTTGTGCCTTTAATGCGTTAAGTTCTTCTAATGCACGATTGGCAATGAGAGCATTTTTCTCTTTTTTCTTACGAATCCGTTGAGGCCATGATTCCATAATACCAAAATTAACATTCATAGGTTGGAAATTAGATCCTTCATAGGAAGATATATAGTGGCTCAATGATCCGATAGCCGTCGTTTTAGGGAAGTTGATAAATGCATTATCATCAAGGTATCGTTTTACCTGTAACCCTACCATGAGCCCTGATGCGGCTGATTCAAGATACCCTTCTACACCTGTCATTTGACCAGCAAAGAATAGTCGATGATCAGACTGTAATTGGAATGCATGATTGAGCAATTCTGGAGAATTGATATACGTATTACGATGCATCACACCATACCGAATAAATTCTGCATTTTCAAGGCCAGGAATTAAACCAAATACGCGTTTTTGTTCGCCCCATTTTAAATGAGTTTGGAACCCTACGAGGTTAAACATAGTGCCCTCTTTATTTTCTTTACGCAATTGCACAACCGCATAGGATTCTTCATTGGTACGCTTATCCACTAAGCCTACTGGTTTCAATGGACCATAACGCAATGTATCCTCTCCACGAGATGCCATGATTTCCACAGGCATACAACCTTCAAAGTAGATTTCCTTTTCAAAATCCTTAGGCTGTACGGCCTCAGCATGGGTCAATTCGTGCCAGAAGTGTTTATACTCTTCTTCATTCATAGGGCAATTAAGATAGTCAGCATCGCCTTTATCGTAGCGAGACGCAGCAAACACCTTATCATAGTTAAGAGACTCTGCGGTCACAATAGGGGCCGCTGCATCATAGAAATAAAAACCCGTATTACCGGTTAATTCTCTAATGGCATCACCTAGTGTTTCAGATGTTAATGGACCAGAAGCAAAGATAACGGTTCCTTCTGTAGGGATAGATGTCACCTCTTCATGATGCACTGTAATATTAGGGTGACTTTTTATCTTATCAGTTACCATAGCACTGAATAGATGACGGTCAACCGCTAAGGCACCACCAGCAGGTACAGCTGTTGCATCTGCACATTCCATAATTAACGAGCCTAATCGACGCATTTCTTCCTTTAGTAGACCAACAGCATTCTCTATATTACCAGCGCGCAAAGAATTGCTACAAACTAGTTCAGCAAATTGATCCGTTTGATGAGCCGGCGAACTCTTTACAGGACGCATTTCATATAAATCGACAGCAACACCACGATTGGCAAGTTGCCACGCTGCTTCAGAACCAGCTAAGCCAGCCCCTATAACAGTAACTCTATTTTCACTCACTCTTTGTATCCTCTTCTTTCTTTACTGAATCATCAGACTTTTTCTTTCTCGTTTTCTTAGGTGGTCTAGTTGGGCATGTTTCATTGGAGCAGAATTTCTTCGTCGTACCATTTTTATATGATTTTTCAACGATAATGCTGCCACATGTATCGCAGAACTCATGAGTAGGCTTATCCCATAACGTAAAATCGCATTGTGGATAACGATTACAACCATAGAAGATACGACCACGCTTAGATTTCCGTTCTACGATTTCCCCTTCACCGCATTTAGGACAAGCAACACCAGTACCAACCGTAATCGGTTTAGTGTTCTTACATTCTGGGAAGTTAGAACATGCTAAGAATTTACCATAGCGACCGAATTTATAGACCATAGGATGACCACAAAGCTCACAGGTTTCATCACTTTCCATGGATGCGATTTGAATTTTGTCTACATCGCTAGCATCATCCAATTCTTGCTTAAATATATTGTAAAAATCAGTCAATACCTTCACATACGTATCCTTACCATTAGCGATGGCATCGAGCTCCTCTTCAAGTTCTGCAGTAAACCCAGTGTTGATGATTTTTTCAAAATAGTCCACTAAAAAGTCTACGACTACAAAGCCGAGTTCTGTAGGTATGAATTGTTTATTATTTGTTTCTACATAGTTACGGCTAACGATAGTATCTATAATTGGCGCATATGTACTTGGGCGACCAATGCCTAATTCTTCCAATGTTTTGATAAGGCTTGCTTCAGAATATCTAGCAGGCGGTTGCGTAAAATGTTGTTCTGGGTCGATAAGTACAGTTTCCACCACATCAGATTTCTTCAACGCTGGTAATTGTGGCGTATCTTCTTTCTTACTATCTTCATAGACTGCACTAAATCCAGGGAATAACACACGAGAACCAGTTGCCTTAAAGGTATAAGTATCATCAATATCTAGTTCAATGGTAGTGGACTCATTTTGTTGTGGTGCCATTTGGCTAGCCATAAAACGATTCCAAATCAGTGTATATAACTTTAGTTCATCGCGATTTACAAATGGTTCTACCATTTTAGGTGTCAATTCAAGAGATGTAGGACGAATGGCTTCATGCGCATCTTGAGCTGATTCCTTCTTACCATATACATTCGGTTTAGCAGGGCAGTAGTCATCGCCATAGGTTCTCTTAATATAGACTCTTGCCTGTTCTTGCATATCTTTGGATATACGTGTAGAGTCTGTACGCATATAGGTAATTAAACCTACGTGACCATAAGAACCGATTTCCAAACCTTCATATAAATGTTGAGCAATCATCATGGTCCGTTTAGCCCCAAAATTAAGCTTACGAACACCATCTTGTTGCAATGTAGATGTGGTGAAAGGCGGAGCTGGTTTACGGCTTCGTTTACTTTTCTTAACAGATGTAACAGTAGCCGTATGGTCCGCAATAGCCTTTTGGATTGCTACTGCATCTGCTTCACATGTAATATCTAGTTTGTCGCCCTTTACATGAGTTAGTTCAGCGGCAAACTCTTCATTAGTTTTTGTCTTAAATTGTCCTTCAATAGACCAATATTCTTGAGGTACAAAAGCTTGTATTTCACGTTCTCGTTCACAAATGAGACGTACAGCTACGGATTGAACACGACCAGCGCTCAAACCTTTGCAAACCTTTTTCCATAATAGAGGGCTTAATTTATACCCTACAATGCGGTCTAGTACACGACGTGCTTGCTGTGCGTCAACCATGTTCATATCCACAGTACGTGGATGCTCTAAGGCCTCTGCAACAGCAGTTTTCGTAATTTCATTAAAAGTAATACGACAATTAGATGTGATATCTACGTTTAGAATGTATGCTAAATGCCAGGAAATAGCTTCCCCTTCGCGGTCCGGGTCAGTTGCGAGCAATACGGCGCTACTTTCATCGGCATGGGCCACCAAATCGTCAATCACCTTTTTACGTGCTACCAGATTACTATATCGTGGAGTAAAGTCATGATCAATGTCGATACCCATTTGAGATTTAGGCAAATCCCGAAGATGGCCCATACTGGCTTTCACAATATAATTAGGGCCTAAAAATTTCTCGATAGTCTTAGATTTAGCCGGTGATTCCACAATGACAAGGATTTTACCATCCGGATTATATACGCGAGGTTTTCGTTGCTCTGGTGGCATCGATGTAGCAACAATCGATTTGTCGCGTACAATACCAACTGGTGTCAACGCTTCTTTTGCTACCTTTTTATTAATCGTAGTCTTTTTCTTTTTTGTTTCTTGTTTTGGTTCTTTCGGTTCCCCAATAACGATAGATCGTTTAATGGACAAGTACATCACTCCCGATTATGTTAATATAGCCCTTAGAATGAACCTTCTCAATCATATGTTTCATTTCAAGGTCTAATAAAATACTTTGTAATCGTTGTAATGGAATGTGTGTTTTCTTGATTAAATCGCCTACACTAATACATTGATCGGTAGGAATTGTACTCAACACGACCTCCCATTCCACCTTAAAGCTTAACACATCGGACCCTTGCGTATCAACTACACGGGGCTTTAACTCATAATCCTCGATTATATCTTGTGCTTTCGTTAATATATTAGCCCCTTGGCGCATGAGCCAGTGATTGCCCTCCGCTACATTGCTTAAAATACTGCCAGGCACCACATAGATTTCACGGCCTTCATTGGCGGCCATATCAGCCGTTATCAGAGACCCACTGCTCGCCTTGGCCTCTACTACGATGATGATTTGTGAAAGCCCACTAATAATGCGATTCCTTGCGGGAAAATGGACACCTGACGGCGGCGTACCGGGAGGATACTCTGACAGTAATAGTCCATTGTTCTTAAGAACAGCGTCAAACAACCGTTTATTCTCCGGTGGATATACAATATCTAAACCGCACCCCATAACAACGATCACTTGTCCCTTTGCCGCTAAAGCACCTTCATGGCTATGACTATCTATTCCCCTTGCACCACCACTGACGATAGCTACATTATACGCAGCTAGCTCCTTGCCTATCCGAAGTGCCACATTGCGTCCATAATCGGAACATTTTCGGGCCCCTACCATGGCGATTTTCATTGTTTCATCGTCTAACAGCGATACATTTCCTCTTACAAAAATGACAGCTGGCGGATTATATATCTCTTGCAAATGCCCAGGAAATAGGACATCAAGATAGGTAATATATTCTATATGCCAGTTCTTAAGAGCCTTATAAATAGTCTGTAATCGTTCGTCAGTCGCTTCTTTCTCGATTTGCCTATATTTTGTGGACGGAATGCCTAGTATTGTCGTTAGGTTCTTACGATTTTGTAAAGCACACCATGCCTTATAAGGATCTCCAAACTTTTCGACTAAATCACGTATCGTAGCCGCTCCTAGTGAAGAAATACTCTGCATGGCGGCAATGTAAAAATTACTTTCATACTGTTGCTCCATCATGAACTCCTATCCTCGACACATGGTATGGAATGTGCCGATACATCATCGCTTCTGAAATATGTTCGTTTTCTATGTATAAGGAACCATCCAAATCTGCAATGGTTCGACTCACCTTTAGCAACCGATCAAAGCTGCGTCCCGTAAAATGAAAACGTTCGTATAGGTCTCCTAACAAGCCCCAACAATCATCGCGTATATTACACAGTTCCCGAATAGCGCCATGTGGCATGGCACCATTTGACTTAAAGGGTTTATCTCGGAAACGTTCGAACTGCATCTGACGCCCTTGTTCTACGAGTTGTTTCATATCTGCACTGCTCATGGAATTAGAATCAATATGTAACATGTCGTTAAAACTAGGTCTTTCTACGAGGATAAATAAATCAAGCCGATCCAATATAGGTCCAGATATTTTATGTTGGTATTTCTCTAATTCTGTAGAGCTACAGACACATTCCTTATGAGGGTCACCATAATAGCCACAAGGACATGGATTAGCAGCGATTAAACATATAAAATTAGCTGGATAGTCATAACTATTTTGTAATCGATTTACAGTAATCATATGGGACTCTAATGGTTGACGTAGCGCATCTAGCACATAGCGCGGAAACTCAGGTGCTTCATCAATAAATAACACCCCATTATGGGCTAATGTAATTTCTCCCGGTTTTGCATTACTACCGCCCCCTATGATACTCGCCAAGGTCGCTGTATGATGAGGGCATCTAAAGGGCCGTCTATAAATCAGTGTATTTTTTTCAAGTAACCCTGCCACATCATGAATGCGTGTCGTTTCGAGCCGTTCCTCCCAGCTTAGAGGCGGCAAAATGGTCGGTAATCGTTCGGCTAGCATCGTTTTTCCTGCTCCTGGAGGACCTATCATCATCACATGGTGAACACCGGTAGCAGAAATAACCATGGCTCGTTTCCCTAGTTCTTGTCCTTGTACATCCTTGTAATCAATGAGGCTGTTGACCGCGTCATCACAATCCTCATCAACAGTATCTATACAATATTCATCCGGTCGTATTACTAGTTTTACAATCTCCTCTAATGTATGAGCACCATAGGATGTAATTGCTTCTATATTGTGCAGTAATGATACATTATCTCTACTGGTAAAGATTGTAAGAAGCTTATCAGTAAGTGCTTTCATAGCCATACTAAGAATACCTTGTGTCTTTTTTAGACTGCCATCTAAGGATAATTCACCAATAAATAGAGTTGATTGTAATAATTTTGTTAGTTTAGGTTTGCGTAATCTGATTTGACCTGATGCGGCTAATACACCTATGGCTATGGGTAAGTCTAATCCGGAACTACTTTTTCTGACCTCTGCAGGCCCCAGATTAACGACGATGCGACGCATAGGAAAATCAAAACCACTATTTTTAATGGCTGCCCGTACGCGTTCCCTCGATTCTTTTACGGCTTGATTGGGGAGTCCTACGATGTCAAAGACAGGTAGCCCTTGGGATATATCGACCTCGACGGTTACAACGACGCCATCTAAACCATCTATGGTAGCACCATAGACCTTTGCATACATAATGGACCTCCTACATGAAACACTGAGGCATATAGTGTATAGTAGCCTTAAGATCCTCATGTACATATACCTCGACTACATCAAAGGATAGTTCCTTCCATTTGCGGTTTTGTGCACGCAAATCTCGTATAAAATACATGGCCGCTTGTTTAATATGCTTTTGTTTACGTTTTGAAACGGCCTCCCGTGGCAATCCATGTGTAACACCACGGCGCGCCTTTATTTCAATAAAGTGATAGGTCAGCCCATTTTTAGCGATAATATCGATTTCTCCTACCTTTGTTTTGTAATTAGTGGTCACGATTTTTAATCCTTGTTGCTCAATATACTGTCGAGCAATATCTTCTCCCCAATTACCAAGAGCTTTTGCATCTAATAGGTTACAATTTTGTTCACAATTCATCGTATTCATGATTACCTCCTTATGTATATAGATGCTTTCGAATACTTATATATACAACATAAGACGGTCTGACCATGAATGTAAATAGAAAAGAGGTTCCTAATAGTCACCTAGGTGACCAATAGGAACCTCTTTTTCATAGATTTTTCATTTTATTTTCATAATAGAGTAATCTAACTATTTATTTTTCTTCTCGATGCCATCCAATGATAGATTTAATCGGTTCAAAGCTCTTTCTATGCAATGGTGTCACACCTTGTTGCTCCACAGCTTCTTTATGAAGTTCTGTATAATATCCCTTGTGTATACCAAAACCATAGCCAGGATATT
>ERZ827363.2746-NODE-2746-length-14556-cov-5.029722_pt1 | contig 14556 bp, 10 predicted proteins | sample MGYA00519776_ERZ827363 | MGnify/ENA primary metagenome ERZ827363 (study PRJEB31778, sample SAMEA3449288) | human gut metagenome | biome: human gut; feature: human-associated habitat; material: faeces | place: United Kingdom | collected 2010/2012 ...
TCGGCGCGGTTGACGACCAGCAGCTCACTGCCGCGCAGCTTGTCCAGCAGCAGGCCGCGCATGGCATTGTCGTTGGCATAGGTCTTGATGGTAGTGCCGTCTGCGGTGGCCAGGCACTGGTAAATCAGCCAGTTATCCGGCAGGGCATCGTACAGCTCCTGCACCAGCCACATGCCGTTGTATTCAATGATCACACGCCCACAGTCAGACTTTTCAGCCAGCTGCTGCAGGTGTTCGCGGTTCAGTTCCGCTTTGTCCTCAATGGTGGCAACGGTCACGCCGCCAAAGGCAAATCGCTCGGAATCATATTCCTCTTCGCCTTCCTCACAGATCAACAGCAGCGTTTTGTCGCCGGAATCAAACTGCGGGTCCTCCATTGTTTCCTGAATAAACTTGGTTTTGCCGCTTTCCAGCATACCCACAAAGAGGTAACAGGGAATCTCTTTCTGCGCCATGTTTTACTCCTTTACAAATCAGGCGTGGAACAGCTCTTCCACCTCATGTTCCTTCAGCTGGGAACCGATCACGCACACCTTGCCGGTAACATCGGGGCCGCAGGTGCGGATCTCATGCTCACCGGGCACCATGTCGAACTCGTACCAGGTGTCGCCGCCGTCCACAATGCCCTTGGCACGCAGCACAGCGCCGTACTCGCCGGAATCCAGCGTGGTCAGGATGCTCTCCAGCTCGTCATGGCTGTACTTGTGGGCAGTCTCATGGCCCCAGCTGGTGAACACTTCGTCTGCATCGTGGTCATGATGATGGTGATGATGGCCGCAGCAGCACTCGCCGTCATGGTGGTGATGGTGGTGCTCATGCTCGTCCTGATCATCGTCGTCATCATGGTCGTGGTGATGGCAGCATTCGTGGCCGTGGTCATCATCCTCGTCATGATGGTGGTGATGCTCGTGCTCATCCTCATCATCGTCGTCATCATCATGGTCGTGGTGATGGTGGCAGCACTCGTGGCCGTCCTCATCATGGTCATGGTGGTGGTGATGATGCTCTTCCTCATCCTCGTCCGCATGGGCAGCATTGGAAGCCTGTGCTTCGCTCAGAAGCTCGGCAACCAGGTCGCGCTTACCATCCATAACGGAAACGATCTGTGCACCGGCCAGTTCGTTCCAATCGGTGGTCACAATGGTGGCGGTGGGGTTCTTTTCCTGGATCAGGGCAACGGCTGCGGCAACCTTCTTCTCGTCTGCGCTGCCGGTGCGGCTCAGGATGATGCAGGATGCGTGGCTGATCTGGTCGTCATAGAACTCGCCAAAGTTCTTCATATACATTTTGACCTTGTTCACATCGGCCACGGTCACAAAGCTGTTCAGGCTGACCGGCAGGGTCTCGCCCACACCCTCAACAGCGCGGGTCACATCACTCAGCTTGCCAACGCCGGAAGGCTCGATCAGGATGCGGTCAGGGTGATAAGTCTCCACAACCTTTTTCAGTGCCTCGCGGAAGTCGCCCACCAGGGAGCAGCAGATGCAGCCGGAGTTCAGCTCGTTGACCTGAATGCCAGCCTCACGCATAAAGCCGCCGTCAATACCGATCTCGCCGAATTCGTTTTCGATCAGCACAATCTTTTCACCCTGGAACGCTTCCTTGATGAGCTTTTTGATCAGGGTCGTTTTGCCTGCACCCAAAAAGCCGGAGAAAATATCAATTTTAGTTACCTGTTCTGCCATGGTAATATTCCCTTCTATCTTAAAGTTTGTCTGTGTTGTTAGCAATCTTGTTTTCTTACTGCTAACCTTATTATATCAAACCCGTCAAGAGCTTTTCGCCCATTTGGGCCTGCCAAAATTTGAAATTTTTGAAAACTTCTTGCCCCGTCAGCGCCTTTTTGCCGCGGCGTTTCCCCCGTTTGCTGCAAAATTCTCTCACCTTTCAGCAGTTTGCCCGAAAAATCGCCCAGTATCGCCTGAAAAACCGTTTTTTCTATTGAATTTTGCGCCGGGCGCGTGTTACACTTGATTTATGCTGTTTTTACCGGAATTTTGCCTTGTTCACGCCCTGTTTTGGAGGTGAGCACCTTGCCCGCTGCCCCTGCATCCCGCGCCGCCGGGCGCGAAGTGACCCCCGTGGAACTGTTCCGCCTGCTGCCCGCCCATTTCGCCGCGGTACTGGTTTGTACCCTGCTGGGAGGTATTCTGGCCTTTGCTGCCGTACGCCTTGCCCCGCGCAGCTACCAGGCCGAAGCCCAGCTGTATGTTGCCGCCGCACAGGAGGGGCTGACCTCCGGCTATGCGGAACTGCAATTAACGGCTGATTATCAGGAGCTTTTGACCAGCCGCACCATGCTGGAATCCGTTATTTCCACCCTTGGCCTTTCCACGGATACTGCCCACTTAAAAGACCAGATTACCATTCTGCACCCGGCAGATACCCATATTCTGCGCATTGTTGCGGCCGATTCCTCCCCACAGCGCGCAGCAGATATTGCCAACGCACTGGCTGCCCTTGCGTTGGATGATCTCTCTGCCCGCATGGGCACCACCCCGCCCCGCCTGGTGGAGCAGGCAGCCCCGCCGCAGCGCTTTTCCGGGCCGGGGGCTGTGTTCCACGCAGCGTTTGGCGCTGGCATCGGCTTTTTGCTCTGCTTTGCTTTCCTCTGCCTGCATTACCTGCGGGATGACCACATTTATACGGCGGACGACCTGACCCGTTGCCTTGGCTCTTCGCCGCTGGCCTGCATCCCGGATGCCACGCCCCGCCGCCTCCATACCCGGAAAGGCGGCCGCCCATGAAAGAACTTGCTTTGAACCACCTGCCGGAGCTGGCACCCCGGACGGTTGAATCCCTGAATCTGCTGCGCCTGCGTCTGGAACAGACAGCCCCAGACGCCAAAATCATTCTGCTCACCAGCACTACCCCGCAGGAAGGTAAAACTACTCTGGCTTTGCAGTTCTGGCAGCTGCTTGCCGGGCTTGGCCAGCGTTGCCTGCTGGTTGACGGTGACCTGCGCCATTCCGGCATCTGCCGCCAGTGCGGGCTGACCGGTGAACACAAAGTGCCGGGTCTGGCACACTATCTTTCCGGCAGCGTTCCTCTGGAGGAAGTTCTCTACCACACCGAGATCCGCGGCACCTGCCTGGTTCCGGCCTCCGGCACCACCAGCCGCCCGGCCCTGCTGCTGGAACACCCCCGTTTTGCCCGCATGGTGGAAAGCTGTGCACCAAAGTTTGCTTATCTTTTGGTCGATGCTCCAGCCCTGAGCGAATGCAGTGACGCTCTCAGCCTTGCCAAGGTATGTGACGGTGCCCTGCTTGTGGTGCAAAGCGGCAGCGTTACCCACCAGGAGCTGCGCCAGGCGGCTCACCTTCTGCAGGGCTGCGGCCTGCCGCTACTGGGCACTGTGCTGAACCGCACCCCGTATTGACCTTTTATGAAAACATGTTAGAATGGACTTGTTCAACATTCTGCATATAAGGAGAGGACTATTTTGACGACCAATGAAAAAATCGCCGCTCTGCGCGCCGCTGCCCAGGCAGCCGGTGCCCACGGTGTTTTGCTGATGACCAGCGACCCCCACTCCAGTGAATATCTGCCCGCTTATTACAACAGCCTGCCGTTTTTCTCCGGCTTTACCGGCGAGAACTCCACCCTTGTTGTCACCCTGACCGGCAGCGCCCTGTGGTGCGATGGCCGCTTTTATGTTCAGGGTGACCGTCAGCTGGCCGGTACCGAAATTGAGTGCATGCACGCCGGTTCTGCCGGGGTACCCACCGTGGAAGAGTACCTGACCGCCCATTTTGCCGCAGGCCAGACCCTGCTGCTGGATGGCAGCTGCGTGCCTGCCACCATTGCCAACGGCTATGCCGCCGCTCTGGCCAAGAGCGGCGCCAAGCTGGAAAGCAAGGATATCGTCTCCCCCCTGTGGGAGAGCCTGACCACCCGCCCCAGCCTGCCCAACACCCCCTGCGAGCTGCTGACTGTTGAGCAGACCGGCGCCACCGCCGCCCAGCGCATTACCATGGTGCGTGACGAGCTGAAAAAAGCCGGTGCCACCGCCCTGGCCGTGACTGGTCTGGACTGTGTGGGCTGGCTGACCAACATGCGCGCACGTGACCTGCCCTGTACCCCGCTGGCCGTTGCTTATGCCCTTGTCACGATGGACAGCTGCACCCTGTTTATCGCCCCCGGCCGCCTGAATGATGCCGACGCAAAAACGTTGGCCGATAACGGCGTTTCCCTGCGCGACTACCCGGAGCTGATCGATACCGTACACGCTCTGCCCGCAGAGGAAGTGTTCCTCGTAGACGAGAAAGCCACCAACTATGACCTGTACTGCGCCCTGAACGAGCACAAGACCGTTACCGGTGCCGACCCGATCTTTGCACTGAAAGGTGTCAAAAACCCGGTCGAGCTTGCCAACATCCGCGAATGCCATGTGCGTGACGGCGTTGCCATGGTGCGTTTCCAGATGGACTTGGAAAAGGCCATCGCCGAGGGCAAAATCCTGCACGAGACTGACATTGAAAAGATGCTGCAAAAGCGCCGTGCCGAAATGCCCGGCTATTTTGAGGACAGCTTTGATACCATTGCCGCTTACGGCCCCAACGCCGCCATGATGCACTACCATGCCGAGGGCGAAGTGGACAGCGTGATTGAGCCGCGCGGCTTCCTGCTGGTGGATAACGGTGGCCAGTATGACTGCGGCACCACCGATATCACCCGCACCTATCCCGTCGGCCCCCTGACCGAGAACGAGCGCAAATACTACACCTGGACCCTGCAGAGCCACATTGACATTGCCCGCGCCGTCTTCCTGGATTACTGCACCGGCTTTGCACTGGACAGCTTTGCCCGCGGCCCGCTGTGGGCACACAAAATCAACTACCGCTGCGGCACCGGCCACGGCGTTGGCTACATCTCCTCGGTGCACGAAGGCCCCCAGAGCCTGCGCCCCCAGAACCCCATTGTCTTCAAAGAGGGCATGACCATCACCGATGAACCGGGCGTTTATGAGACCGATGAAGTCGGCATCCGCATTGAGAACGAGCTGGAATGCGTGGATGCCGGCACCAACCAATATGGTCACTGGCTGAAATTTGAGCCGCTGACCCTGGTGCCCATCTCCACCGAGCCGGTCATTGTGGACGAACTGACCCGTGACCAGATCAACTGGCTGAACGCCTACCATGCCCATGTATACGAGATGCTCAGCCCCCGCCTGACCGAGGAGGAAAAGACCTGGCTGAAAGCCAAGACTGCCCCCATCGACCGGTAAAGCTTTCTTTTCCGCATTTTTGAGTTATTTGAATCACTGAATTTATCGGCCCCTGCCGCACCAAGGCAGGGGCCGATTTTGTTTTGCCTTGGGTCCTGCTGTGCTATGTCCACATCAACCTTCCCTTTCCGTATTTTCCTTTTCCCTGTCTGTAGGGAACGGTCTTGACCGTTCCGTCCCCTCATCCTACCACCCTTTTATAAATGCACCTCTCTCATGGCCTCGCGCAAATCAACTTATTGTATTTTATTTAATTTTATATTCAAATTGTATTTCCCGTTTTCCTGCGTCCGCCCCTCTGTCCATCCTGCACATTTCGACCAAATTGACGCATCGGGTGCTGGTCATTCTGCTATTCTTTCATAAATCTTACCCAAAATCACACGTCTAACACTGTGCAATCATCCCATTTTCTGGACTTTTTACTCATTCTTGGGTAAAAAGCCGTGATTATTGTTGATTTTTTATCAAAGTCGGTCTATAATAAAATAGCTGGCAGGGTCAGACCCTCCAGCTGCTTGAACTGAATTTATAGGAGGTACCTGTTATGCTCGTAAATGCAACCAATATGCTCCTCAAAGCTCGTGACGGCCACTATGGCGTTGGCCAGTTCAATATCAATAACCTGGAATGGACCCGGAGCATTCTGCTTCAGGCTCAGGCCATGCAGAGCCCGGTTATCCTGGGCGTTTCCGAGGGTGCCGGCAAATATATGACCGGTTTCAAGACCGTTGCCGCCATGGTGCGCGCAATGGATGAATCTCTCGGCATCACGGTTCCCGTTGCCCTGCACCTGGACCACGGCACCTATGAGGGCGCAAAGGCCTGCATTGAAGCTGGCTTTACCTCCATCATGTTCGATGGCTCCCACTACCCCATCGAAGAGAACATTGCCAAGACCCGTGAGCTGGTTGAGCTGGCACACGACAAGGGCCTGTCCATCGAAGCCGAAGTTGGTTCCATCGGCGGCGTTGAGGACGGCGTAGTCGGCAACGGCGAAATCGCTGACCCCGAAGAGTGCGCCAAGATCACCGCTTTGGGCGTTGACTTCCTGGCTGCCGGCATCGGCAACATCCACGGCATTTACCCCGCCAACTGGAAGGGCCTGGACTTTGAAGCTCTGGAGCGCATCCATCAGGCTACCAACAACATTCCTCTGGTGTTGCACGGCGGCACCGGCATCCCCGACGAGATGGTTCAGAAAGCCATCCGCCTGGGCGTTTCCAAGATCAACGTCAACACTGACTGCCAGCTGGTATTTGCTGAGGCTACCCGCAAGTACATCGAAGCCGGCAAGGATCAGCAGGGCAAGGGCTATGACCCGCGCAAGCTGCTGAAGCCGGGCGCAGACGCCATCATGGATAAGGTCAAGGAGAAGATTGAGCTGTTCGGCTCTGCCAACAAGGCTTGATTGGGCTAAGATTTAATTTGCCCTTTATCCAGTAACATTACGCCCCGGAATCGCATATTCTTATGCGGTTCCGGGGTGTTTTTATTTTACGCTGTTTGCGCTATTTTATTTGTAGGTACTAGCCATAACCTCGCCGTAGGGCGGGGTCACCCGACCCCGCCGCAACCTTGGCCCATCTCTCATATTACAAATTTTGTAATGCACCTAAAACAGATTTGTAGGGGACGATGCTTCGCATCGTCCCACATGCCGGGCCTTGTCTAATATTTCACCACATCATTCTCCGCAAGGCAGCGGGCACACATTGTGCGCCCCTACAGGTGGCATACCATCACAATCCCCTCCGCATCACTCAAAACCCGTCTTTTCCCTCACCATCACATTCCAGGGCCATCTCGCCTGTCCCATCTTCACACAAAAAACGGCGCCGTACCCCATAAAGTCCGGGGTACAGCACCGTTTCTTTTTATCTTATTCTATAAACTCTATCATCATGCTCTGTGCTTTTTGTGCCTGCTCACCAATACGCCAAGCACTATCGCCAGCACAAAATAGATCACTGCCATCACCACAAAGCGGCCAAACAAACCGCCCACATAAGCAATCAGCAGGTTTTTCAGGGCAGGCGGGTCAATGCCCAGGCGCGTTAAGCCGATCATCGGCTTAACGCCCACCCCCAGCACCAGGCACACCACAGCAGCACCGCCAAGGGCATACACCAGGCAGCGCGCCCCCAGGCGGGCATCTTTGCGGCTGATGTGCAGCATGGACACTACCGCAGCGCACAGCAGCACCGCACTGACCACCAAGCCGATTACCATCACCTTTTGCAGTTTCTGCACCAGGGTACGCAGCTGGCTGACCAGCGGCACCGCGGTGTAGGAGGCATACTCCATACGCACAGCCTCAGCCACGGTTTCCACGGCCGTCTTGGTTTCGCCTTCCAGCGTAATGCCACGGTCTGCCGTAGCCTGTTCCATGGCGCTGTAAACAGCTTCCGCGATATTATCGCGGGTATAATAGGTCAGCGTTTTGGCATACAGCCCCGCCACAGCATCCTGCATGTCGCTTTCCACCTGGTCAACAGACATAAACCCCGTCATAACATCGGCATCAAAACCGGTGGCTGCACCATAACTGATAAAATCCTGTACCATATCATCATAGGCGCTCTGGGCATAGCCGGAGCTTTTCACGCAGCTCTGCATATAGCCCACGTTACCAAACGTGGTAAACAGCATGACAAACACCGCCAAAAGTGCCAAAATCAGGCTGCTCAGCCAGGAAAGCACCATCGGCCACACAGCGCTGCCTTTGCGGGAGTTTTTTTGTTGCGTCATCTCTGCATCTCCTCCCTCAACGGTCAGCATCCAGCTCCGGGCCGGATGTGTAGCTGGCATAAACAAAGTAGCGGTTAGGGGTAAAGCCCAGCGCATCAAACGGGTAGCAGGTATACAGGATCAGGTTTTCATCGGTGCGTGTAAAGTCATACGTGGTGGTATCCTGGTAATCCCGCACCTCGCAGCGCTCCACCGTATAGGTGTAGGTACCGTAATGGGTCTCGATCGTCACCACATCGCCCACCTCAACGCTCTGCAGATCGTTAAAAAAGGTGTTGTTGTGGCCCGCCATCAAAATGGTCTTACTTTCACCAGGGATACCTGCTCCGCTGCTGTCCACATAAGTACCAACGCCCTGGTTCAGGATGCTGTTGGTGTCACCGTAATACACCGGCGCATCCACCGTGGTGCCTGCAATCGTAATGCGGCCATAGCGGTCTCCCTTGCTGGGGTAGGTAATGCTGCTCAGCGGGATGGTCTCCTGTTCCGGCTCTTCCTGTGCGGTCCGGTCATTTTCCGTATTGGTCAGGGTCTGGGCTGCTTCATCAAACAGGTCCTTGGGCTGGGTTTCCACCACGCTGGTTTCCATAAACCATTCTACCAGCGAGTAGTACGGTGCGGCAAACACCTTGAACATGACCGCCAGCAGCGCCAACGTGACCAGCGCAAACAGCAGTGGCACTACCACCAGCCCTGCCGGACCTTTGCGCAAAAAATCGTTCTTGTGCGTCATTTATTTTTTCTCCCCGTTCAGGCACAGGCTGCGGCCCATACCTGACGCTGAAACAAAAAAATTCGCCGCGGCACGCCGCGGCGAACAACATGTTAGTTAGGCGTGATTACTCAGCGTCACGGCTCTTGCGAACAGCAACACCCATGGTGCCAGCGATGGCAACCACAGCAACCAGCATAGCGATACCAGCATTGTCGCCGGTAGCCTTGATAACGCCATTGCCGTTCTTCAGGCTGGCAGCAGCGGTGGTGGTGCTTTCAGCAACGCCCCAGGTGCCATTCTTGATGGCTTCGCCGATTTCCGGATGGGTATCGGCATTGCTGAAGCTGTAAGGGACGTAGGTGCCATTGATGTTGGCAGAGATGGTGATATCATTGCCGTTGACGGTAACCTTTGCATCGGAAACAGAAGCGCCCAGAGCATTCAGGATGCTGACAGCCTCGTTCTTTGCACCTTCGGGATCAGACTTTGCACGATCCAGCAGCTCGTTTGCCTTGGCAACCAGGCTGTCGGCAGTGTAGCCAGCAGCAAGAGCCTTGTCAACATCAGAAGCGGTAACAGTGTAGGCAATGCCCTTGGAGTTCAGGTAATCCTGAGCGCGGGCAACCTGTGCATCATTGGCAGCAAATGCGCTGGTAGCGAACACACCAGCCATAGCGGCGCAGGCAACAAAAGTGGTCAGTTTCTTCATTTTCATTACGCACATCTTCTTTCTTCCTATTTGAATATCGGAATGTATATTCTTTAATGCACCCCATATTAGCTAATGATTCATTATAACTATTAATAATAGTAGTATAGCATTTTTTTGTCAAATGTCAAGATTTCTTCGAGCCTTTATGCTTTCCGCTATTCATTTCGCGCTTTTTGCCAAAAGTAAAATGGAACTTCCACCATTAGCATCACGCACCAGCCGGTGGCGCAGGCAAAGGCAATGCCATACATTCCCATCCGCGGCGCCAAAATGCAGGTCGTCACCACACGCAGGCTGGTCTGGATCAGCGTGCCCAGCAAAGTCATCGGCATGTTGCCCATGCCGCGGTAATACCCTTGGAATCCGTTCGTCATGGCGGGCAGCAGGTAAAACAGTGCCATCGTTCCCAGGTACTGCACCGCCAAAGCGATCACCCGGTCAGCGCCCTCCCCTGTCACAAACATTGCGGCCAGTGGGGTCTTGAACAGAGTCACCACCCCGCCGATCAGCATCCAATACGCGGCTTCCATCCCAAGGCCCACCGCAAATCCGCGTCTAATGCGGTCCTGCCTGCCCGCGCCGCGGTTCTGGGCAATATAGGTGGTAATGCCCTGGGCAATGCTCTGTTCGGGGATACAGGCAAAATCGTCAATGCGCGTCACCGCATTGAACGCAGCGATCACTTCCACACCCAAGGCATTCACCTGCCCCTGGATGAGCACTTTGCCGATTGGCTGCACGGCCTGCTGCAAAGCGGATACCCCGCCATATTGGAGCGTGCGGCCCAGCAGACTGCGGTCAACGCGCCACTGGCCCCGCCGGGGGCAGAGTTCCGGCGTTTTGGTCCACAGCCACCACCCGGCCAACACGGCGCTGAACGCTTCGGCAATCACCGTTGTCATGGCGGAGCATACAATGCCAAAGCCCAGCCCGCCGATAAAGATCAGGTCCAGCGCTGCGTTCAAAATGGCCGATACCATCAAAAAGCGCAGCGGCGTTCGGGCATCGCCCACACTTTTGAACCCCGCCGCCAACGCATTGTAAAAGCAGGTGAACGGTGCCCCCAAAAAGGTAATGCGCAGATAGATGGCAGTGATTGCAAAAATCTCCCGCGGAACCGCACAGGCCTGCAGAATCGCCGGGGTGAATAATACCCCCAGCAATGCCACCACTGTGCATGCCGCCGTGCCGGAAAGCACGGTGGTGGCCAGTTCCCGGCGCAGGCTTTCGCCGTCCTTTGCGCCAAAGAACTCGCTCATCAGCACCCCGGCCCCCAGGCAGACACCGGTAATTCCCAGAATAACCAGGTTCATCACCGGGCCCGCAATGCCCTCGGCCGCCAGGGCATCCTTGCCGATGAACCGCCCCGCAATAATGGAATCCACCGCGTTATACGCCAGCTGGAACCAGTTGCCCAGCATCAGCGGCACGGCATAGCGCAGCAGGTGCCCCGCCGCGCCGCCTTTGGTCATATCCTGCATGGCGCTCATTTCTGCTGTGCCGGTTTGCGCTCATCGCGGTCCTGCTCAGTTTCCCGCGTAATGTAGATGGGGCGGTGCTTCACTTCCAGATAGGTTTTGGCCAGGTACTCGCCCACAATGCCAAGGCAGAACAGCTGCACGCCGCTGCACAGCAGCATAATGCAGACCATGCTGGGCCAGCCCGCGGTCGGATCGCCAAAAATCAGAGCACGCACTACAACAAAAATAATGCCCACAAATGCCGCCAGGCAGAAGATCACGCCCGCCAGCGCCGCCATAACCAGCGGCTGGGTCGAAAATCCCACAATGCCCTCAATGGAATACTTGAACAGGCTCCAGAAGTTCCACTTGGTCTGGCCTGCCACGCGCTCCACGTTCTGGTAGGCAAACCACTTGGTCTTAAAGCCCACCCAGCTGAAAATGCCCTTGGAAAAACGGTTATACTCCGACATTTCCAGCACGGCATCCACCATGCGGCGGCTCATCAGGCGGAAATCCCGTGCGCCGTCTACGATCTCGGTATCCGACATTTTATTGATGATGCGGTAAAACATCCGGGCAAACCAGCTGCGCACCGGGGGTTCACCCTCGCGGGTGGTGCGGCGGGTAGCCGCGCAGTCATAATCACCGGTCAGCAGGGCATCCAGCATATCCGGCAGCAGCGCAGGCGGGTCCTGCAGGTCAGCGTCCAGCGTGGCGACATAATCACCCTTGGCCGCTTTCAGGCCCGCATAAATACCCGCTTCCTTGCCAAAATTGCGGCTGAAGGAAACGTAACGCACACGCGGGTCGGCATCGTGCAGCTCCCGCGCCACGCGCAGGGTGCCGTCTTTGGAGCCATCATCCACAAAAATGATCTCAAATTCTGCGCCGTGGCTCTTTTCCATCTGTGCCGCCACGCGGGCCGCTTCCTGATAAAACAGCGGCATGGCTTCTTCTTCGTTATAACATGGAACGATCAGGCTGATCAACATTAGGGGGTCACTCCTCCCATGGTAGTTTCGTATCGTGGGTATTGCGGTCATTCGGCGGTCCATCCGGTAAAGTTCACCAGCAGGTATCCGTCCTGCTGGCTTACCCCAACCGGGGCTTCGCCTGCCTCGGCCAGGGTATCGGCGGCATCCTGCTGGTCTGCATCCGCCAGGGCGCAGGGGCGGCCCACCTGCTGCATCAGCAGGGCTATCTGTTCTTTGCCGCCAAAGGCATCCTGCGCCCAGTTGATGACCATTGTCTGCGGGTTCTCGTACCGGTCCAGGTCCCCCAGCGGGCCGCCCAGTACGGTATAAATCAGGTATGCGGCCTTATACGCCGGGTTTGCCGCCGGGATCACCAGCCGGTCCTGCAGTTCGGGGCTTAATTCTACCTGCCCCACAAAGGCCACCGGCAGGGTGCCTGCCGGATCCAGGTCATTCAGTTCATCTGCTGTTTTAATCAGCAAGCGTTCTTCATACTGCCAGCGGTCGCGGTTATATCGTATCGTCCCTGTCAGGGAGATCAGTTCCACCGCCAGCATCGCCCCCGCCAGCGCGGCACAAATGATGGCCTTGGCTCCGCCCTGTTTTCCGCGGTCCAGCGCCGGGGCCAGCCACAGCCAGGCCGCAAAGGGCACAAACACAGCAAAGCACTGCACTGCACGGGCCATCTGGGCACCGGTGCCCTGCAAGATGCCCAGCGAGAACTGCGATACAATCAGCCCCGCCGCAAACAGTGCCCGCCCATTGCCGCCGCGGTGCCGCAGGACCCACAGCACCACCGCCCAGCTGGCAAGTGCCAGCAAGGCCAGCGCTGGAATGCCAAACGCACGGGCCAGATAGTTGGTCAGCCATTCCCGCACAGGGATCACAACTGCAGCCCGCACGCTGTCCCGCTGGAACCAGAAGATCGTTTTGGATGCCGTGCCATCCTGCCCGCTCACGCCGTTTGCGGCGCACAGCAGGGCGGCCAGCCCTTTGCGCAGCACCAGTGCCGTGGCCAGCGGCCACAGTCCGCGCAGAATGCTGCCCCATATCTTTCCGGCTTTTCGGCTGTGGGGTTCCGCTGCCGCGGCATCCAGCAGCAGGGCGGCGCACAGCAGCGTCAGCCAGACTGGGGCAAAGCTTTCGTACAACCCCAGTGCAAAACACAGGCAGACCACTGCGCCGCAGGCACCGGGCAGGCTGTTCCGCCAGCCGCACAGCAGGTGCGGCAGTGCCAGCGCCAATGCCAACGCGCACAGCAGGTAGCCAAACCCAACGCCACACTGGTTGGAATACATCAAAATTTCGCCATGGTAGGGCCACAGCAGCAGCCCTGCCGCCAGCAGCTGCGCCCCCGGCTGTTTTGCCTGCCGCCGTGCCGCCGTGTACAGCACCGCGGCCAGCAGAATGCCCGCCAACACCAGGCTGAGGGCAAAAAACAGCTCCGGCCAAAAGCGCTGGTAGGTCATGATTCCGGTCAGCGCCTGCAGCAGCCACACGGTAATGCGGCCCTGGCGCAAAAATTCTCCGCCCTGCTGGTAGGTGGCAATGGCAAGGTCGTCCATATCCACGGCAGGGGTGTTCATGGCGTAGCCGTACCCCCACAAAACTGCCAGCAGCAGCACACCCCACAGCGTTTTGCTGCGGGCCAGCCCGCACAGGTTGTTCCAAATTTGTCCCGATACGGGCAAAGCCCCCGCTTGTGCGGAGGCTTGCCGGGTGGTATCAGGTTGTAATGTCTGGCGCGCCACGGGGGAACGATCAGCCCTTAACGGCGATGTTGACCAGGCGGCCTTTGACGTAAATTTCCTTGGCAATGGTCTTGCCTGCAATGGCTTCGGCCACAGCGGGGTCAGCCTTTGCAGCGGCAATGGCGTCAGCGCTTTCAATGTTAGCGGCAACGTTCAGGCGGGCCTTGACCTTGCCGTTCACCTGAACAGCAATTTCAATGGTCTGCTCCACGCATTTGGCTTCGTCATACTTCGGCCACTCGTGGTAAGCCAGGGTGTCGGTGTGGCCCATCTGCTGCCACAGTTCCTCGGTCATATGGGGAACAAACGGGTTCAGCAGCTGCAGCAGCACTTCGTACTCTGCACGGGTTGCACCGCCCTCATCGTACAGGGCATTCACCAAAATCATCAGCTGGGCAATGGCAGTATTGGCCTTCAGGGCGTCAATGTCCTCGCCCACCTTCTTAATGGTGCGGTTGATCAAAGCTTCCAGCTTCGGGCGGTAGCCTTCGCCCTCCACCTGCTTTTCGCTCAGTGCCCAGATGCGGTCCAGGAAGCGCTTGCAGCCCTTGATGGAGTTGGTGTTCCAGGGAGCGGCTTTCTCAAAGTCGCCAATGAACATCTCGTACAGGCGCAGGGTGTCAGCGCCGTACTCGTTCACCACATCGTCCGGGTTGACAACGTTGCCCAGAGATTTGGACATCTTGACGATCGGGTGCTCGGCCATTTCGCCGTACTTCTCGACCAGAGCTTCGCGGGCAGCCTTTTCGCTGCCGTACTCGGCCAGCAGGCGCTTGCGCTCGGCATCGGGCTGGTTTTCAAAGGCATGCGGGTTCAGGCCCAGGATCATGCCGTGGGAGGTACGCTTCTGGTACGGTTCTGGCTTGGGCACTACGCCGATATCATACAGGAATTTGTGCCAGAAACGGCTGTACAGCAGATGCAGGGTGGTGTGCTCCATGCCGCCGTTGTACCAGTCCA
>ERZ827363.2749-NODE-2749-length-14541-cov-5.324727_pt1 | contig 14541 bp, 12 predicted proteins | sample MGYA00519776_ERZ827363 | MGnify/ENA primary metagenome ERZ827363 (study PRJEB31778, sample SAMEA3449288) | human gut metagenome | biome: human gut; feature: human-associated habitat; material: faeces | place: United Kingdom | collected 2010/2012 ...
TTTTAATCATATCGTAGCTAATCCAACAATACAGGTTATGCTAGATTATTTAGTATTGAGTTAATATAATCAATTGTTGGCATTGGTTTGTTGTCTAAGGCATCCCAATAAACTAAATGATGTGAATCTTTTAGGTCTGTATTTATTAAGCAAATCTTTTTATCTCTTTCCTCTCTATATTCTTGTGAATTAACGCCAAAAATTTCTATAACTATTTTTTTGAAAATGTTTGGTTCTATAAGAATGCCATCTGGTATATAGTTTTTATAGCCCGGTATTGTCTCATTCGGTTTATAAAATAGCTTGTTATTATTAGAAAGCATTGTATAAAATTCAGCTTCATAAGAGCTTTCTGCAAAAAGACCATACTCACTACATCTTATAATACTTAGCTCAAAAAATTCAATTCTATGAAATTTATTTTTGAAAACAAAACCACCAACTATAAAATCTCCTTTATTTAAAGAGCTAATATTTAGATTTGAATTTTCTAAAGCTTCGTAAAGCTTATCATATGTAACAATGAATCTAAATTCAGAAATACTTTTATTACTATTCTGGTATTTACATATTAATTCAAAATTCCCATTGTTTAAATCTTTTAACTCAGAGAAGTACATATATGCAAATCTAGATTCCTTATGATTCATTTGTTTGTATTTATAAGGTTCAAATAACATTTCTCGAAGATTAGAAGTTTTTTTACCATCAACTATAGCTGCACAGTTTAAAGTTACTAAGTAGGACTCTTTGTAACAAAATGTTCTCCAAAAATCAAATTTATCAGAGAATAATATCCCCTTTTCTGCTTTCTTTTTCCATGTAAAGGTGTTTAAGTTTTTTATTAATGCTGAAACTGTAAGCTTTCCATCAGTTTGAGTATTGTTTAGATATATTTTTTTATTATTTAATTCATTATTTTTATTTGAATTATCATTTAAATTTTGTTTGAATTTATTGGGGTTTAACGAAAAATCAATAGTTATTGATGTCTCTCCCGTTTCTTTATTAATATAAACTCCTTTGTTATATATATATTTCTTATTTCTAGGGCAACCTTCCCTGTGATTTACACTGTTTGAAGCTGGGTAAATTCTTTTAAAATCTTTGTCAATTTTCATTTCCTTTTGTCTATTACATCCGCAATATAAGCGATAATTGCCACTATCCAAATATATAGTTTTTAATTTCTTTTTTTCTTTCAGAAATCATCTTAAATTGTCTCTTTTCAAGAAACAATTATTTCCGACAGCTTAACTAATATAACACCGAAAGCAGTCCCTGTCAACAGTTAATTTTATAATTTGACAAACTTTTTATATTTTCACCTTAATCTCCACTAAATTCCCAACAGACATCCAGTCTATCTGACACCGGAATTCCAACCATCCTCCCCATCTATCCTTCCTATATTGTAGCACCCACATACCATATATACACAACCCCCCCCAGCTTTTCCGTCCCATTCATACTATATATAGGAAACTTTTCTATTCCGCCAAACTAACAAACCACCATCCCGCTTCTCTTTCAGCCATCTCTGTCACAGCCAACAGCCAGCAAGCTCAAATCATTCTCTTCGGCGACATTTGCAGGGCCTTTAGAAAAACTTAGCCCCGGGAAATCTGCGTTATTCGCAGATCACTCACTGTCTGAGCCGCTTCGCGGCGAGTTTGAGTTATCTGTGAATGCTTTTAGCAGATTTTCCGGGGCTTAGCTTTTCTTAAGTCCCGAAACCGAGCCGAAGAGAATGATTTGAGCTTGCGTCCCTCTTACCTGATCTTCCCGAGCTTAGTTTTTCTTAAGACCCGAAGTCAAGCCGAAGAGAATGATTTGAGCTTGCGTCCCTTTCATCTGGAATAAAACCCACTCTCAACCTCCACCGGAATCACCCTTTCCTCAATCCCCTCAATCTCAATAAACCTCTGCCGCCCCAACATCTCCACCATCTGCGCAAGCAGCTCCCTGCTCCCCTGCGCCTCCATCTCAACGCGGTCATCCCAGTTATTTCTCACCCAACCGGTAACCCCCAAAGAACTGGCAATATAACAGGCCCGATAGCGAAATCCAACTCCCTGCACTCTCCCCGAAAACCAATAATGCTTCCTTATCAGATTCTCTCTCATCTCCGAACCTTTCCCATCCTGAACATCATGCTTTTTCCAGACTCCCCGGCCTTTCTCATACTCCTCAGCAATCTCCTCACCTGTCTCAGAATCCTGCAGAAACGTTCTGTACTTCTTTCTCTTAAAATCAAATATACTCAACAGCAACCCTCTCTCACAGCTACTGTGCCGGCAACTTGATTTCCCGAACATTCTCATGTCTTTCCTGCCAGCCTGTTTCAGGAATCACTCTGCCGCCACACTACAATCACACCCTGATCACAAATCCGTCTTTTCTCGCTTTCGCTTTCGGATATTCCCCGGAGCGATAACCAAGCACACAATGACCAATTCCAACATAAGACTCCGGCACACCCCACTCTGCCTTCAATGCCTTTCCTTCTTCAGAAGCAAACACCTCTCTTGCACGATGAATCCAGCAGGAATCAACCCCAAGGGCATGAGCAGCATTCATCAGATTTCCCATAACCAGACTTCCATTTTCCACACATGTAGGCATATTACTGTCTGCAAAGACCACAACAACTGTCGGTGCCCCATAGAACGGATCACTCTCAGTCCCCATCACATCCGCATTCATTTTAGAAAGCTTCGCAACAAGTTCCGGATTCTGTGTTACTACCATAAGTGTACCCTGTTGTCCCATTCCGCTTGGTGCGTATTCCCCTGCTTCAAGAATTTCATTCAACACTTCTTCCGGCACCAGATCTTCTTTATAACCACGTACACTTCTTCGCTCCAAAAGATTTTTTATTGTTTCATTCATGTCTCATATCCTCCTGTATTTATTTTCATCACTGTCAAAGCAACATTACTGTCCACCACGTTCTCAGCAACACAGTCAGGCAACAATATCTTCCTATATTATAGCACTACATCTACCAAAACTCACCTGTATTTCCCATAATTTTCAGGCAAATTTCCTTGCCCCTGCATCACAACTGGTCTATAATAAAGAACAGACTAACATGAGGTATAAAACTATATGAACAAAAAAGAAATTTCTGAAATCAAGAAACAGTTCACTCCCGAGAACTGTTCTCTCACCCGCATCTGCGGATGTTACGTTGACGGAGAAAAGAATAAAAAAACCGAACTGAAAGAAGCATTTCTCTCTTTATCAGAAGAAGAAATGTTCAAATACTTTGAAATTTTCCGCAAATCCCTTTCCGGAACAATAGGAAAAAATCTGATGAACATGGAATTTCCTCTCGAGCAGGAAACGGAGGGCGGAACTCAACATTTTCTTATGAAACTGAGAGAAAGCAAACTGACCGATGATGCACTGGTAGAAAGTTTCTACGATAAGATCATTGAAAACTATGATTATCCCGAAAACTACTACATCATCCTGATCCATGGAGTATATGATATCCCCGGAAAGTCTTCCGACGGTGCAGAAATGTTTGATGCATCTGATGAGATTTATGAGCACATCATGTGCTGTATCTGTCCTGTAAAACTCTCTAAGGCAGGTCTTTGCTACAATGCCGAAACCAACAGCATCCAGGACCGTATCCGCGACTGGATCGTGGAACTTCCGGATGTTGCTTTCCTTTTCCCGCAGTTTAACGACCGCAGCACTGACATCCATGGTGTCCTTTATTATAGTAAAAATGCAAACGAGCTTCGGGATATTTTTATCGATGAACTGCTTGGATGTACAGCACCTCTTTCTGCAGGAGGACAGCGTGATTCCTTTAACGCACTGGTTGAAGATACTCTGGGCGACGACTGCAGATATGACACTGTATTAAGCATTCACGAGAAATTAAACGACCTGATCGAATCACAGAAGGATGAGCCGGAACCTGTAGTTCTGACCAAATCTGAGGTAAAACGCCTCTTTGAAGAATGCGGCGTAGAAGATGAAAAACTACAGTCATTTGATGAACAATACGAGATCACAGCCGGGGAAAAATCCTCTCTGGTTGCTTCCAACATCACCAATACAAAAAGATTCGAGATCAAAACCCCGGATGTTGTAGTCCACGTAGATCCTGAACGTGCCGATCTTGTGGAAACACGCATAATTGACGGACGCAAGTGCCTTGTGATCCCAATGGAAGGCGAAGTTGAACTGAACGGAATCCGCGTACATACAGGAAATGAAAATCCTTCTGATGACGAATTTTATGACAATACAGATACTGAGACAGAGGAGACATCTGATGGAGAATAATCGTAAACTCTTATTTTTTGACATTGACAAAACCCTGTTAACCCCTTACCCATGGACAGTTCCGGACAGTGCGAAACAGGCTTTAAAAGAAGCCCGCTATAATGGTCATCTCCTTTTCATCAATTCCGGACGTACCTATACAATGATTCCGGAAATCATTAAAGAAATGGGATTCGACGGCTATGTATGCGGATGCGGTAGCCAGATTTATATGAATGAAGAGCTTTTGTTTTCCAGTTCTATTCCAAATCCGCTTTGCCGTAAAACAACAGAATTACTGCGGGAATGCAGAATTCCTGCGTTTTTTGAACGCCCGGATAAGATTTTATATGACAGCAGTTCATGTGCTGTTCCTGAAACTGTTCAGAAGCTGAAAGCAGAAGTTATAGTAGAAGATCTGGCTCTCTACCCGCCCGAAACATACAACCATTTTACATTTGACAAGTTTCTGGCTTTTCCGTCTGCTGATTCTGATATGGAAACTTTCCGCAAATTTGCAGATGAACATTTTCTGTGTTTCATACATGAAGACAAGGCCTGGGAACTGACTCAGAAAAATCTCAGCAAAGCAACCGGAATCCGGTTTCTGGCAGACCGTCTTGGGGTTCCGGTCAAAGACACCTATGCATTCGGTGACAGCACGAACGATCTTCTTATGCTGCAGTTCGCCGGAAACAGCATCGCAATGGGCGACTCGGATCCCCTGATCCTGCCTCACTGCACTTACCAGACAACCAATATCGAAGATAACGGAATTGCCAATGCTTTGAAGCATTTCCATCTCATTTAGCAGAACATACAAAATAACGTATTATCATATCTCTATTTATCTGTGTTATTTTTGCATATTTAGGAGAATGATTTCGGATTTATTTAAACTTAAAAACAGCTATGTGAAAACACTCAGGTTTTCATCATAGCTGTTTTAATTTACAATACTCAATTCCTATCAGCAGGCTACTGACAGTTCGGATTTTCTTATTTAGCTGCTTCTGTCGGTGTTGCTTCCGGTGTTTCAGTAGTTTCTGCTGCTTCTTCCTCTGCCGCTGGAGTCTCTGTTGTCTCTGTATCCTCTGCTGCAGGTGTTTCTGTAACTTCCTCTGTTTCCGGTGTTGGAGTTGCCTCTTCTGTCACTTCAGGTGTCGGTGTTTCCGGAACCGGGGTAGGAGTCGGTGCCATGAAGGTATGTTTGTCAGTAATCTTAAGTGTCTTAATGACTTTCTTAACCGCCTTTACATCTGCCTCATCCAGCCATTTAGCAGTTGTATCTGTAAAATAGGTACTTTCTTTGGAATTCTGAAGAGATTCTCGCTTGGAAGCTGTGGCATCTTCATCATTGATCTTGTCAAGTCTTACTACATAGTATCCTGTGTCAGTCTCAATAATATTGTCTGCAACTTCTCCGTCTTTCAGTCCTCTCAGAACCTTCAGAACCTCATCCGGATATGCCTCGCTGCCGGAATCTTCATCCTCATCTTTGCTCTCTTTGGTTGTAAAGTTACCCTGTACTGCAGAATAACTGTCATCTACACCCTTGGCAATCTCACTCATATCTGCTGTAGGATCCTCTTTCATCTTATCCAGAATCTCCTGAGCCTGTTCTTTCTTAGTCTTTTTCTCCTCATCAGTTATATCATCACCGCTTGTAGAGATACTTACATAAGTGAAGGTTGTCTGATTCGCTTCATCATCAGAAACTGTGATCTTTCCTTCTGCTACAACCGGATCATACATCTTCTTCTGAATTGTCTGAAGCTCCAGAAGTGTTTTTACCTGATCTTCCGTTACCGCAAGTTCCTTAATTGTCTCTTCACTGTTTGCAGCCATAAACTGTGATGCTGCATCTGCGATCGCTGCCTCATCATCATCTGTAAGCTCTACGTTATAATCCGCAGCCTTCTCTTTGAGAATATACATCTTCTCAACAGACTCCAGACTGCTTGTCACTGCCTGATCACCATAAGTCTCATCTGAATCATCACCTGCTGTCTGATCCCAGATATTATCTGCACTTCCCATATAATTTAAATACATGGTTGTTGTCTGCTGCTGCTGTTCGCGGGCATAAAGACTTACAACTCCAAGCGGAATATCTGTTCCGTCAACAGTAGCCACTGTCTTTGTTCCATCTAATGTTTTACTTCCACAGCCGGAAAGCATACCAACTGACATCACACCTGCCAGTGTCACAACGGCTGTTCTCTTTACCATTTTTTTCATTTCTTCCTCCATATTATCAATCTGGTCTTTCTTCCATACCACTTTCCCAGAATGTACTGTTATTAGAGTATAAACTTTTTTCCTGCGAAGGGCAAGGCAAATCGAAAAATATGTAGTATATTTCACATATTTTCCGCCATGCTCTTAAGTTCCTCTGCAAATTCCGTCAATGCCAGGATCAGATTCCCCTGTGGTTCCAGGATAAATTTCGGTTCCTGCTCATTCTTAAACTGCAGACCTCTTCTGTATTTCTGCATAAGAGCCGGAAAGCCTTCTGTATTCAGCCTTGCTTTCTCATAAAGGGTAAACCGGACTGTTTTTCCAGTCTGCTTTATTTCCGTTACGTACCCCTGATGAGCAATCGCCTTTAACTTCGCAATCGCCAGAAGATTCAGCACTGCCTTTCCGGGTTCTCCGAAACGGTCCAGAAGTTCTTCCAGCATATCATCATAATCCTGTTGTGTCTCAATCCCCGCAATTCTTTTATAAATATCCAGCTTCTGAAATTCATTACTGATGTAGGAATCAGGAATATACGCATCAACATTCAGATCAACCGATGTCTCGAAATCCTCCATTGTATGAATACCCTTCGCCTCTTTCACTGCTTCATTGAGCATCTTACAATAAAGATCATATCCAACCGCATTCATATGTCCATGTTGCTGCGCGCCCAGCAGATTTCCGGCACCTCGAAGTTCCAGATCTCTCATTGCAATCTTAAATCCGCTTCCCAGATCCGTATACTCGCGGATCGCAGCCAGACGCTTCTCAGCCGTCTCCTTCAGCATCACATTCTTTCTGTACATCAGAAACGCATAGGCAGTTCTGTTGGAACGCCCGATCCTTCCCCGAAGCTGATAAAGCTGAGAAAGCCCGTATCTATCTGAATCATGGATAATCATAGTATTTACATTGGAAATATCCAGCCCTGTCTCAATGATCGTGGTGGAAACCAGCACATCAATATCCCCGTTTACAAAGGAATACATCACATTCTCCAGTTCCCTCTCACTCATCTGGCCATGAGCAAAATCCACCCTTGCATCCGGCACCAGCTTCGCAATACGCAGGGCAACATCTGCAATATCCGTCACTCGATTATAAACATAATAAACCTGTCCGCCTCTGCGCAATTCCCTGTTGATAGCCTCTCGGACCGTCTCTTCATCATATTCCATAACATATGTCTGGATCGGCATTCTGTCCATAGGAGGCTCCTCCAGGACACTCATATCCCGGATTCCGATCAGGCTCATATGAAGAGTACGGGGAATGGGCGTTGCAGTCAGTGTAAGGACATCCACATCCTTCTTTAACTGCTTGATTTTTTCCTTATGCGTAACTCCAAACCGCTGTTCCTCATCAACGATCAACAGGCCAAGATTTTTGAACTGTACGTCTTTGGAAAGGATTCTGTGCGTTCCAATGATCACATCCACCTGACCTTTTTTCAGATCTTCGATTGCCTTCTTCTGTTGTGCCGGGGTCCGGAATCTGCACAACAGTTCCACACGTACCGGAAATTCCTTCATCCTCTGCACAAAGGTATTATAAATCTGCTGCGCAAGGATTGTTGTAGGTGCAAGATAAGCTACCTGTCTGCTCTCCTGTACTTCCTTAAATGCGGCACGCAGCGCCACTTCTGTTTTGCCGTATCCCACATCCCCGCAGATAAGCCGGTCCATAATCCTGGTACTCTCCATATCACGTTTGGCATCCTCAATAGCACTGAGCTGATCCTCTGTCTCTTCATATGGAAACATTTCTTCAAATTCTCTCTGCCATACAGTATCAGGACCACAGACATATCCTTCCTTTTCCTGACGCACTGCATAAAGCTCTACCAGTTCTTTTGCAATATTTTTAACTGCCCCACGAACCTTGCTCTTTGTTTTATTCCACTCCTGAGTACCAAGTTTGTTCAGCTTCGGAGCCTTTGAAGCATCTGCCCCTGAATATTTCTGCAGACAGTCAAGCTGAGTAGCAGGAATATAGAGATTGCTTCCGCCTCTGTATTCAATTTTAATATAATCTTTAACGATCCTGTCTACTTCAACTTTTTCAATTCCTCGGTAAATACCAAGACCATGCTTTTCATGGACAACAAAATCGCCGATAGAAAGCTCCGCAAAATCCTGAATACGGCTTCCACTGTAATTTTTTTTCTTCTTTTTTTTCTGTTCCTGTCCAAAAATGTCAGATTCTGTCATTACCGCAAACTTGATCAACGGGTATTCAAAGCCCTTCTTTGCATGGCCATAAACCACCATGATCTCGCCCGGACAGATCTCCCTGTCATAATCTTGTCCATAAAAGGCTGCCAGTCCCTCTTCCTGAAGATCCTTTGCCAGCCTCTCGGCCCTTGTGCGGGAACCGGAAAGCAACGCGATCCTGTATCCCTGTTTCTTATACTGATGAAGATCTTTTACCAGAAGTTCAAAACTGTTGTTATAAGCGCTGATTGATTTTACCTCCAGGTAAAATTTCTCCCGCACTTTCCAGCCTGCCTGTTTCGGTTCCAGCGCACATACAGAAATACAGTTGCGTTTATTCAGTTCTTTTTGAAGCTGTTCAAAAGAACAAAGCCAGTTTTCCGGCTGATTCCGGCTGCCTTTTTCCTCTCTGTGCATACGGCTCTGTCTGTACTCTTCTTCTACAGCCCCGCCTTTCTCAGTCAGTCGGTTTGGTTCATCCAGAAAGATTATGGTTCTTTCCTCCGGAAAATAATCCAGGAAGGAAACCATATCCTTGTCCCCTATATGCTCCACCGCCGGATAGATCGTAAGTTCTTCCAGATTTTCCAGAGAACGCTGACTCTCCGGATCAAAACTCCGGATAGAATCAATCTCATCTCCCCAAAGCTCGATTCTCCATGGATTTTCCTCAGTGAGACAGTAAATATCCACAATACCGCCACGCACAGAGAACTGCCCCGGCATTTCCACCTGTCCTACCCGCTCGTAACCTAAAGCCACCAGCTGGTTCTTCAGCTGTTCTATGTCTACGGTGCTGTCACTTTCGTAATGAATCAGCTGTTCTTTTATCTTTTCCAGAGATTCCAGAAAATCCATACATCCGTCAATACTTGTAACAACTGTCAGTTCTTTCTCTTCCAGTAACGCCTTAATGACCTTCATCCTCTGACGTATCAGCAGATTTCCATGGATATCTGCCTGAAAGAACAGAAGATCTTTCGCAGGATAAGAATACACTTTTCTGTCATAAAATCTATAATCTTCATAAATTTCTCTGGCGCGGCGTTCGTCCTCCGCCAGGATCAGACGATAAGGTGCAATCCCGGAAAGTCCGTACATCAGATGAGATTTCTGCGATTCCATACACCCCGAAACCTGCAGGATTCCCTTATTCGTTTTGCTTTTTTCTTTAATCTGTTCAAACTCTGCAAGCCCCTGCAGAGGTGTTAAAAATGCTTTCATCTTCACCCCTCATGATCCTTCGACGTAATAAAAGCGGCTTCTGTTTCCAGTTACCGCTTTCTATACCTTTTGCTGAACAATCATCTGTTTCCTGTCTGCTTATTTCTGTACAAGTACTTTTCTGTTATATTCGTTCATGGCTGCATCTGTACCCTGTGAGATTATGATATCCACAGCCTTTGCCGCCTTTGCTATTGCTTCATCCACAAGTTTCCTGTCTTCTGTGGAAAATCTGCCAAGTACATGATCTGCCAGATCCCATCCCTTCGGCTTTGCACCAACTCCTACTTTGATACGGAGAAATTTCTCTGTGCCAAGCTGTCGAATAATATCTTTAATCCCGTTATGTCCACCCGCGCTTCCCTGCTTGCGGATGCGAAGCTGCCCGGGCTCCAGATCAATATCATCATAAATAACAATAAGCTCTGATTCCGGATCAATTTTAAAATAATTCGCCATCTCACGAACAGGACCGCCACTCAGGTTCATAAAAGAAAGCGGCTTCATAAGAATCACTTTCTCTCCGCCGATCATGGTTTTACCGTACATGGCATTAAATTTCACACCACCCTGAGGGACATTGTAATCCTCTACCAGACGGTCAACGGTATCAAATCCCATATTGTGGCGTGTTGCTTCATACTGTTTCCCAGGATTTCCCAGGCCAACTACTAAATACATATATGTGTCTCCTGCTTAATTTAACACCATTTTCCGGAATTACCATACCTGTCCTGATGTCAAATTTATTTTTTTACATCCTCTAAAGTGTGTTCAAAAACCAGTCCTGCAAATTGTAACGCACGTCTTGCAGAAAGCATTTTTCAAACACACGCTAAGATAATTAATTAAAATATACCATCTCTTCCTTAAGCGGCTCACATTCTTTCACATCACTTGCATAAAGAACAATGCCCTCACCCTGATATTCTGTACGGTTCTCAAATGCGACCTTCGCTGTTACTTCTACCCAGCTGCCCTCTTTGATATGCGGTGCATAATCGCTTCTGCACACGTATCCAAGGAAAGTGGTATCATCTGCGCAGCAGGTCATTGCCACACGTCCCGGAACAAAGAATTTACTTCCCATTCCACGTGGTTTCATGACACGTCCTTTAAAGCGGACAATTTTGTCTACATATTTATCCGGATTATCCATGGCATCCACAAACCAAATACCATAATCTTCCGGTGGAATCTCAATGATCGGTGCATTGATATCAAACGGCATCTCATCCTGGAAAATGTCATCCATCTCGCCCTCTTCATTTTCAAAGATAACCTCTGCACTCTGATTTGCGACCTTGATCCCTCGTCTGTATGCAGGAAGCGGATCTCCCTCTTTACAGCGGTTAAATACAACCATATCTGTATTTCTGATCATATCCATGAACAGAGATTTCATGTTTGCCATATAAACCTGATAAGTAGTTGCATCCACACAGGTAATCTCCTGCTCAATGCCCCAGCCTTCCGGAAGCTCCATCTGCTCAAACTTACTTACAAGCCACATTCCGTTGTACTCGATCACAACACGCTCCGGCTGATGGATGATATCCATGGCAGCCAGACGCTGTGGTGTCAGATCTTCTTCATCCTCGATCACTTCCACAACTGTGTTTGTAAGTTTCAGTTTATCCATATCATATTCTTCTTCGCCTTCTTCGCAAAGGATCAACAGAGTTTTGCCGTCAATGGCAAAGTACTCCTGCTGCAGTGTAAAATCCAGGAAAGTAGTCTTTCCGCTTTCCAGGAATCCCGTAACCAAATAAATGGGAACTCTGATATCATCCATCATATAATTTATTCCTTTATCTTTATTCTGATTCTGTTATTATCTGCCGAAATCATTCAGTCGCGCATCTATGACGAGAGGATTTCACACTCTGATGAGCTGAATCCAGATGCAGTATTTTAGAGGATTGCCATAAATCGCTGTTTCCTCATGATCATTATGCAAGCCCGAATAATTCTGCAAGTTTATCTTCTTTCAGTTTAGAGCCGATCACGCAGAGACGGCCTGTGTATTCCGGTGCACCTTCACGGATTTCTGTTTCCTCCGGAACCATGTCAAAATAAATCCATGTTCCGTCTTCTGCAGGAAGCATTCCCTTTGCACGAAGAATAATACCGTAATCTTCAGAAGCGGAAAGAGCCTCAAGCATCTTCTCAAGACCTTCTCTTGTGTATTTCCTGATAGTCTCACGTCCCCAGCTTGTAAATACCTCATCTGCGTGATGATGGTGATGATCATGATGATCATGTCCGCAGCCGCATTCATGGTCGTGATCGTGGTGATGATGCTCATGTTCCTCATGATCATGTCCACAGCCGCATTCATGGTCGTGGTCATGGTGATGATGTTCATGTTCTTCGTGATCATGTCCACAGCCACATTCATGATCATGGTCGTGATCGTGATGATGATGCTCTCCATGTTCATGTACATGTCCGCACTCCGGGCATACCTCTTCCTCAGACATCAGTTCTTCCTCAAGAGATACCGGTTTCTCCATAACCTCAAGGATTTTCCTTCCGTCCAGTTTCTCAATCGGAGTGGTGATGATAGCAGCTTTCGCATTAATTCCACGAAGAAGTTCCATTGCCTGCTGTGCTTTCTTCTCATCAATGATATCTGTACGGCTCATGATGATCGCACCTGCATATTCAACCTGATTATCAAAGAACTCACCAAAGTTTCTCATATACATTTTGCACTTCTTTGCATCAACTACAGTTGTATAGCTGTTCAGAACGATATCCACATCTCCCTGAACACCCTGTACTGCCTTGATAACATCTGAAAGTTTACCAACACCTGATGGCTCGATCAGGATTCTGTCCGGATGATATTTGTCCACAACCTCTTTCAGAGAAGTGCCGAAATCTCCCACTAATGAACAGCAGATACATCCGGAATTCATTTCCCGGATCTGGATTCCCGCTTCCTTCAGGAAACCACCGTCAATACCAATCTCACCAAATTCGTTCTCGATCAGTACAACCTGCTCATCTGCATAAGCCTCTTTCAGAAGTTTCTTAATCAATGTAGTTTTACCGGCTCCAAGGAAACCGGAAATAATATCAATCTTAGTTGCCATTGTCTTATTTCTCCTCTTCGTTAAAATTTATATTTCTGAATAACTGCCATATAGCCGTCATTTGTTATATTCTGCCATTTTTATGAACAAACAGAATAACTTTTGGAACTGCCATCATTATCTGTCTGTTTATATATTTGCCTGTAACGTACTCATTATACATAAGATATCCAATGTATTCAAGTCTGCCATCAACGCATTTTGACCAGGAAACACTTGTGCCCCCTGGTTTACAGATATCCTGCAGCTGTTCAATACCTTCAGAACAACCTGCCTGTTCACATCAAAGAAAGGGGCATGATTCACCATCATGCCCCCGCCTGTATACACTAATGATCAACCGTTGATCATAAAGCTCATTAATTTATCAATATCGTCTTTCTCATAAGCAACGATCTCAAGTTCCGGAATCTCTCCGCCTGAGAAAATGTTTGCCAGAGATACATACTGGGATAATTTAGATTTAAGGTTCAGTCTGTCACCTTCGCCTGTTACTAATTCTACTCTGCCTTCGCAACTGTCAACTACAGAAAAAAATTTATCGATGTCTTTAATGTTAGATACTTTCATGTTCATTCTCCTTTCAACATGGAAACCATTATTCTCTCTATTCCTTGTGTTCGCGATAATTATAACGCAGATAAATTTCAAAAGCAATTATTTATATTTCACGAATTTTTCATATATTATCGGGCTTACCCTGCAATATTGTCAAATAAATAACATGCCCCTGACAATAATTCTCTCAGATATTCACATATACCCTGAAATCATCCCTCAAAATTAATATGTAAAAATCGCAACCCCATAAGCCGGCAACGGATATGCGAAGGAAAACTCTCTGTTATCACATTCCTGTTTCACTGCCTTAAATGTCTTTGGCTGCTCCAGAAGTCCATTCTCGTCCATAATCAGCTTGTACTGTTTTTTCTTCGGAACACCAACCCTGTAATCCGGACGGTCAACAGGTGTAAAGTTAGCTATGTAAAGAATATTGTTTCTCTTTGTAGGAGACTTTCTCACAAAGCTGAAAATACTTCTGTCCCCGTCATCCGCATTGATCCACTCAAATCCTTCCGGATTATTATCACCGGCATAAAGTGCCGGATATTTCTTATAAATAGTCAGGAGATCATGCACATAATTCTGAAGTTCCTTGTGTGGCTCTTCATTCAGAAGGAACCAGTCAAGTTCTCTCTCCTCACTCCATTCACGAAGCTGTCCGAATTCCTGTCCCATGAACAGAAGCTTCTTACCCGGATGGCAGTTCATAAATGAATAGGCAGCCTTTAAATTCCTGAATTTGTCCGGTAACTCTCCCGGCATCTTCTCAATCATGGAGCATTTCAGATGAACCACCTCATCATGAGAAAGAACTAATACATATCTCTCACTGTATGCATATGACATGGAGAAAGTCATCTTATTATGATTAAATTTACGGAAATACGGATCCAGCTTCATATATTCCA
>ERZ827363.2750-NODE-2750-length-14540-cov-4.490093_pt1 | contig 14540 bp, 14 predicted proteins | sample MGYA00519776_ERZ827363 | MGnify/ENA primary metagenome ERZ827363 (study PRJEB31778, sample SAMEA3449288) | human gut metagenome | biome: human gut; feature: human-associated habitat; material: faeces | place: United Kingdom | collected 2010/2012 ...
AGTTTATCTGCATGGACGCTGCCGATGTTGCAGAGGTTTTCGCCAAAGACGAAGTCGACCGTATTTACTTAAACTTCTCCGATCCCTGGCCGAAAGACCGCCACGCCAAGAGACGTCTCACTTCCAGACAGTTTTTCGCGCGCTATGACCAGATTTTGAAAAAAGAGGGACACCTTGAATTTAAAACTGATAATCAGGATCTTTTCACCTTCTCTTTGGAGGAAGTGCCGGAAGCCGGATGGAAATTAGACGCTTCCACCAGAGATCTGCACCATGATGCCGTCTTAAATGAAGGCAATGTCATGACGGAATACGAAGAAAAATTTTCTTCCAAAGGAAATCCAATCTGCAAACTGATCGCATCGAGATAGAAAAAACGCCCGATACCAATGGTTTTACGCCATTGATACCGGGCATTCTATTTATCCTTCAATTGCAATGTAACGTTTTTCCGGAACAGCTTTCTTCTGTTCTTTCGGAACGTCCAAGGTCAGGATACCGTTTTCGTATTTCGCATGGATATCTTCCTCTTTCATGTTCTCACCAACATAAAAGCTTCGGCTCATGCTGCCTGCATAACGTTCACGTCTGATGTATTTGTCATTCTTATCCTTCTCATCCTTATCGAGTCCCTTCTCGGCACTGATAGTCAGGTATCCATCATTCAACTCAAGATGAAGCTCATCTTTCTTGAATCCCGGAAGATCAATTGCTACTTCATAGCCATTATCTTTCTCCTTAACATCTGTCTTCATCATATTCTTTGCATGTTTGCCATACAATGTTTTATCAACATCTGGGAATGAAAAATTCATTAAATTGTCAAAATCATCAAATAAACTCTCTCCAAAAATACTAGGCATCAACATAAGTCATCTCTCCTTTTCTATCTGTCCACTTTTTTGTGGATATTCGTATGCTCATTAACCTTGTTTCTTTGGAACTAACAGATTAAGGAACTCGGGGAATCTTTCTTTCTCTTTTGTTCCCTCTTCCTTTGTTCTGACTATGTTATACACCTGTTTGTTAGCACTGTCAAGAGGTGAGTGCTAATTTTTTGTGAACTTTTTGTGATTTTCTTCAAAATTTTAAATTTGAATTCAAACATAAAAAAAGCACCGACCCCATAGCCTATGCTATAAAACCGATACTTCGTAATGCGCCACCAGGGGTTCGAACCCTGGACACCCTGATTAAGAGTCAGGTGCTCTGCCAGCTGAGCTAGTGGCGCATGTCTTTCAGCGACGAATGTTATTATATAATACTTTTTTTAGAAATGCAACTATTTTTTTATAAATTTATTTCGCATTTCACTATTTTATGGTATTTTATAACTATGTGTGCCCGGCTTGATTTTATATCAAAATAAATACGGCACCATTTTATAAGGAGGTTTCACATGCGTGTTGAAGAACGATTATTAAAATATGTCTCTTACTGGACAACTTCTGACGAGGAATGCCGACAGATTCCATCTTCGGAAAGACAGTTTGAGTTAGGAAAAGTGTTAGAACAGGAATTGCGCGATCTCGGTTTAGAGAAGGTCACTTTAACCGATCACTGCTATGTTTACGGACTGCTGCCGGCAACGAAAGGATATGCTGACAAGCCTGCTGTCGGTTTTATTTCCCATATGGACACTGCTCCTGATTTTTCTGGAAAAGATGTCAAACCACAGATCATTCCGGATTATGACGGCAATGATGTTCTTTTAAAAGGAAGCGGCGCTTATCTGAAAGTATCCGATTTTCCTACACTTAAAACATTAAAAGGACGCACACTGATCACTACAGATGGAACAACCCTGCTCGGCGCCGACGATAAAGCCGGGGTTTCCGAGATCATGACGGCAGTGGAACAGATCATCACAGAAAAAATACCTCACGGCGACATCTGGATCGGCTTCACACCGGACGAGGAAGTCGGAAGCGGTGCTGATTTATTTGACCTTGACTATTTTAAAGCCAGATTTGCCTACACCGTTGACGGCGACTACGAGGGCGAAGTTGCCTATGAAAACTTCAATGCCGCAAGTGCTTCTTTTGAGATCAATGGCGTCAATGTCCACCCTGGAGAGGCAAAAGATATTATGATCAACGCTGCCCTTGTCGGCTGTGAGATTGCATCTCTTCTCCCTGAAAATGAGACTCCTACCCACACCGAAGGCAGAGAGGGATTTTATCATCTGACTGATTTTAGCGGAGACATCGCCCACGCCAAAGTGAATTATATCGTGCGCGACCATGACAAAGCCACTTTTGAAAAACGTCTTGATACCCTGCGTGGCATTGAGCAAAAAATGAATGGAAAATATCACGCAGACACTGTAAAATTGAACATTCAGCATTCCTATAGTAATATGCTGGAAGTCATTGAAAAGAATGAATATGTCGTTGCAATTGCAAAAAAAGCAATCAAAAACGTTGGTCTGGAACCAGTCTCCCGCCCAGTCCGCGGTGGTACAGACGGCGCCAGATTAAGTTTTATGGGACTTCCTTGTCCGAACCTCGGAACCGGCGGCTATGGTTTCCACGGACCATTTGAACATATCAGTGTAGAAGGTATGGATACCGCTGTTTCGGTTATCAAAGAAATCGTAAAAATCACTGCCGAATAATGATCGGGAACGTTTTTCCTGTTACACAAAAAATCTGCCATACAAAAATTGCATTTGTATGACAGATTTTTTATTCTCTTAAATATTATTTTTTACTTTACACCGAAGTCTTTCTTCTATTATAAGTTTGCAATCAATGCTGCGATCTCATCCGGTGTCATAACCTTATTCGGATCTGACAGATCAGGCATTGCCGGCTCATCATCTACAACAGTTTCATCTTCCAATGGAATCTTCTCGACCGGAACATTATCATCCGAATCCGTCAAAGTATCTACCATTATATCATCATACTTGGATAAATCTTCCTCCGGAGAAGAAACTTCTTCTTTACCAATTGATGTTTCCGCCATATCAGATGGAACTTCCTCGATCGGTGTCTCCTCCATCATGGACGGTTCTTCTTCGATCGGTGTCTCCTCCATCACGGACGGTTCTTCTTCGACCGGTGTTTCCTCCATATCAGATGGAACTTCTTCGATTGGTGTCTCTTCCATCACAGTTGCTTCTCCAGCAGCCGATGGGATCTCCTCAACTGCGACTTCCTGAACCTGTGGTTCTTCTTTTTCAATTTTATTCTCTTCTGCCAAGATACGTTCCTCGGTAAAAAAGTTCTGTTTTGCAGACTCTGCTGCTATCTTTGCATCAGCTCCGATCGTATTCAATGTATTCTGCAAAACTTCCAGCTGCTGTAATATTTTATTCTGATTGTCTAAAATATTCTGTGCATATGCGCTGTCATTTTTATTAGTTTCCGGTGCCGGATGTGAAACATTGTCTGATAAAACAGCCTCTAACATCGAAATCTTTTCCATGATGTGGTCATTGGAATTCATCAGTGCATCTGCATTCTCTTTACTTCTTCCAATGGAAACCTTTGCTACTGCTTTCTGTGCGTGGATAATATCCTCCACATTTGCTTTCCGGGACTGGTTTCCTTTTTCAATGAGTTCATACAGATCATCAAATGTTTTCCTCAATAAAAGATAAGACGCTTTTTCTGATTTAAAAATACTATCATACTGTTCTTCTTTGCGATTCTTTTCTGCCATCAGATAAATCGAAATGGAATCTACCAAAAAATAGATTGCAACCAGAAACAATGCTGTAATGATCGCCAGAATAATAAATTTCTGAGGCATATTGATCATTGCATATAAATCTGCAACCAGTAAAACTACCGCAATTAACAATGTAATATTTATGCGGAACCTGACATTTTTTTCGCTGTTCTTATCCATAAGAGCTACCTCCCACTATTGCGTCCTCCGTGACGCTCTCTGTGGCTATTTTACCATAACTTACACGAGATAGCTATATGCGAAAACAACAATCTTCAACAGAATACGACCAAAATTTCTTTTTATAATAAAATAAGCTGTCCGATCAGCTCTGCTCCTTTATAAAGATCGTCGACAGTTGTGTATTCACGTGTCGAATGTGCATTATACATTCCATTCGATAAAACAAGCCCTTCTATTCCGTTTTTTGCAAAACTGTTGTTATCACTTCCGCCGAACGTACCTGTAAGTTCACCGGAAAATCCTAAGATTTCACAGGCTTTTTGAAAATCGGTCACTGACTTGCTCTCAAGTGGTGTCTCATAGGCGGTCAGCACACAGCAGTCCGGCATAATGTTTGTCGCTGTTCCACCCTGAATCCTTTTGTAAAATGATTTGGCTGTCTATGAAAATATCTGTTCTCGTCAACCTCTAAAACTGTCTCTACCGGACGGACTCTGATCTTTCTTCCATTTACTACTTCGTAATCAAATTCTGCCATTTTTCTGTCCCCTGCTTTTTTTATTTTTACCTTTAGGCATCTTTCTCTCATATACTTTCGTACGTTAATTCTAAAGAGTGTGCACATAAAGAAAGAAGCAGGTCGTTGTCATATGTTTATCACAACTGCCTGCTTCTTCTCTTTGCAAAACACTCAGGTGCATAAATCATATGAAAATAAAACCGTATTCATCCATACAGCACATACAACAGCGACACATCTGTTTTTTGTTCTTTACAATCGTATTTGTTTTCATATGATTTTCTCCCTTCTTTATTTCCTATTTATTTGATATGTTTTATAGGAATTAATTTATATTTGAGATTATAACTATGTGGTCATAGTTTGTCAATTGTTCTGGTTATAGAAGATTCCTTGTGGTTGCTATAGGTTTTTCTTATAACTCATATTGTCGTTCATTTCACTTTAATTTTTTGCAATAAAATAATCCCCAATATCAGGATGCTTCCTCTGTCTGATAGAAATCATCTTAATACTGGGGATGTTTGATTTTATAAATATTTATTTTTTGCTTATCTTACTTTTTTTCTGATTCCAACTGCGGCCAATGCTCCACAGGAAAGAATGAGAAGTGTGATCCACAAAGCTGCCTGACCGTTATCTCCGGTTTTCGGTGAAACTGCTGTTGTATCTGCTGTCTGAACTTCAAAGTTTGCTGTTGCAACTCCATTTGCAGAAACAATACTAATACTGTGTGATCCGGCTGCCAATGTGCTTAAATACTCCGGTTTCAAAGTGATAATGATACTTCCTTCTGTTGCCGTATAGCAGTCTGCACTGAGTTCTGCGTTATCTACCATAACTTTCTGGAAGTTTGCAAATGCATCGCTGGAACGGAAATAAATTGTATTTCCACTTCCCTGCGTATAGCTACTGCCTGCACCTTCAATGATGGTTGGTATAACCTGCTGACTGCCCTGTGTGCTTACCATTGATGTCGAAGCCGGTGTTGATGTTGTTGTAGATTCACCTTGCGTTGTTGACGGTTCACTTGGTGTCGGTGTTGGTTCTGGTGTCGGTGTTGGATTTGGATTGGTATTATTACTTACGAAAGTTGTACCAATCTCACCAGTATATCCTTCTGGTTTTTTATTTAATGCTGCGGTAACTCCAGATGCTGTGACAACTGCATTTGGAGATATTGTTATTTTTTTATCACTTTCTAATCCGTAGCTGAAAGTCTCTCCTTTTTCTGCCTTAGCTGCTACAGTTCCTCCACTAATCGTTATATCGCCATTACATTCAATACCACGGCTACTGTTAGTTGCTTCTGCAGCATATGCTGTAATATTACCATTTTTAATAACAATACCATCATATGCAAATATGCCACTTGTACCGGCTGTTGCCTGTGCTTTGGCAATAATTGTACCCTGACTATCAATTTCCAGTTTGCCTAGTACACTAATACCATGACTGGTATCTGCTGTTCCACCTGTTACATCAAGTGTTCCATCTCCTGTTATGGTTAAATTTCCATGAACATATATTCCGCAACTCCATCCATTTGTACTACTGCTGTAAGAACTGCTTATATTTTTTATTCTATTTTCATTTTTAATTATTATGTTCAAGTCTTGTAAGGTTTCGATTTCGATTCCGCTTCCATCACCTTCATAATTAAATCCATCTAAGGTCAGTGTATTTGTCTGATTATCATAACTCCAGCCTGTGCCGGAAGTATTGGCACTGGTAACTTCAACTCCGCCTACCCTTAGCTTGTAAGAGGTTGGCGTGGATGGTGTGGAGCTGCCTCCCGAAGAATTTTTTGGAGAATAAAAAATACCATCTACTCCATCTTTTGTTGTAATTTCATAGTTTTTATCATCGTCAGTGAAAAATGCATCTTTGAATTGTTTTCCTGAATCTGCAAGTGGTATCTCGTTTTTTCCATATGGCTGATAATAACCTACACCTATTTTAGCACCCGTTGTCAGTGGAACAGTCGTGCTCAGATTAATTTTTTCACTACTATTGTAACGATAAATATATAAGTTACTATTTTCTCCATTTGAGTTTTTATTTCCGTAAATTTTTGCACTTCCTCCGATTGTTACATCCGCTCCCTGGTATGCAAATACACCTGCTCCATCCTGATCTTGATAGTCACCAAAATCACAAATATTTTCTGTGATTTCTCCACCAGTCATTATAAATTTACAATTATCAAGAACAACCACTCCAGCGCCGTATCCTGCCTTATTTTCTGAAATCTTACCTCCTCTCATGATAAAAGTTCCATTATAAAAAAGTGCAACTCCACCACCGCGTTTTGTAAAAGTACTATTGCTACGATTTCCAACAATATTGCCGGATTCTAATATTAACGTTCCTCCGCTGACATTAATGCATCCAGCATAGTCTTCATTTGCCCATCCACCAATAATTTTTCCATTTTGTCCTTCACTCGTATCTTTTATTATTAAAGTTCCATCTGTCATCACACTAAATACATTGTCTTGTTGTACATTTAAGTTACGATCAATCGTATATCCATTCAAATCAATGGTCACGTCCCGAGTTACATTAAAACTATAATCACCCGTTCCAGCTGTAATATTACTCGTCAATTGAATGTCGCCACCATTACTTATTGCATTTTTTAACTCATTCCACGAACTTACTGTTGTTACCGCATCATCTGCCTTCACTTCCATCACACCCAGTCCTGCAACCATGGTTATGACAAGCATCATACACAGCAATCCTGCTATCCATTTGTTCAACTTTTTCATTTTTTTCTCCTTTGCTTTTAATGTAAAAAATTCGTTGTACATGATTACCTGTTTCTAATGTACAACGAATTTCTTTCCAAATGGGCGGATTGTCATGAATCGACCATATTTTTTCACTACGTCTGTATTTTATGCTTTACAAGACAGCCGAAGGATATTACCTAAACAACCTAATAATCGTTAGACACTATCCTCTGGAAGAAAATATAAACTATTGTTTTGTCGGCATCAGAAGAACCGGCAAATCCTACATGATGTATCAGCAAAATGCTCAGCAGCGAAATTGCTTCTACACTGGGTGGCCGTTTTGTCATCATGAATATATATCCTTATTCCTTCTCTGAGTATCTGACTGCAAATGGAAAAGAAAAGAATTATCTGGATACTATCAGCACAAGTGATAATGCTCATGTGCGGTAAAGTAACACACAAGAATTTGATAGACAACCGCCCATTATTCCGTTACTATTCTTCAATATGGATTGAGAAAACCTCTCTGATACAGTATAATAAAGTGTCAGGGAGGTATCTCTATGAAGGAAAAAATACTAATCATTGAAGATGATTTTACGATACAAACACAGCTTAAAACTCTTTTGTCTGGGAATGGATATGAAGTATTTGCAGTTACGGATTTTTCCCAAACAATAGAGCAGTTAAAAGAAGCTGCTCCACATCTGGTTATTCTGGATATAAAACTTCCGTGGAATAACGGTTTTGAAATATGCTCTCAAATTCGCACCTTTTCAGATATTCCGATTGTATTTGTAACAAGCAGCAATACAGATATGGACGAACTTAACAGCATTATGCTGGGTGGAGATGCGTTTATCACAAAGCCTTATAATCCCGCTATTCTTCTTGCTAAAATTGCTGCATTGTTAAAGAAAGCCTACCGTTCCCCTCAAACAGAAATTTATATGTGGAAAGAAGCTACCCTGCATTTGGAGAGTAGCATGATAGAGTACAAAGGACAGAAAGCAGAATTGACAAAGAATGAATTGAAAATCCTCTACTACCTTTTTAAGAACGCTGGAAAAATCTGTTCCAGAAATGATATTGTGGATTTTCTTTGGGACAATCAGCTTTATGTTGATGATAACGCCCTAAGTGTCAATATTACCCGTATTCGCGACAAACTGGCAGCAATCGGACTTGTAGATTTCATTAAAACAAAACACAGGCAAGGATATACATTATGAGTGGAAAACAATATTTGAAAAATCAACTCCCCGTTATTTTAATCAATCTGCTGGGTATGCTTGCCCTTGCTTTGTTCCTGATTGCAAGCGATAATCCTATCCAAACAGTCCTGTTTATTCTTGCAGTCTGGTCGATTGTCCTTGTTTTATCTTTGCTGGCATTTTATTTCTCACGAAAAAAATATCTGAATAAATTGCTCAATATGACGGAGCAATTAGAAGAACGATATTTATTGCCGGAAATCATGCAAGTGCCGGAAAGGGCTGATGAACAGGTTTTTTACCAGATTATGAAAATGGCTGAAAAATCTATGTTGGAACGGATTGGCGAAGTACAGAGGGAACGCAGGGAATATAAAGAATACATTGAACAATGGATACACGAAGTAAAAACACCAATTACAGCCATGAAGCTGCTGTGTGAGAATAACCGTTCTCCCTTTTCCAGAGAGGTATTGGCAGAGTTAGAGAATATCAATCAATATACAGAACAGGCGCTTTACTATGCCCGGAGCGAACACGCTGAAAAAGACTATTCTGTCCGTGAAGTCAATTTATGCGATGTTGTGCATAGTGCAATCGCAGATAATAAGTATCTTTTGCGTCAAAGCAATATGACGATTCAGATAGACGATATAGAAACAAAAGTTTACACCGATGAAAAATGGGTGCGGTTCATCTTAAATCAGATTATCGGTAATGCAATCAAATACCATGCAGAGCAGCCTATTTTGCACTTTGGGGCGACAAAAATGAATGACAAGATTGTGCTATCTATCAGCGATAATGGGATAGGTATTCCTAAAAGTGATTTACCCCGTATTTTTGAAAAAGGATTTACAGGTCAGAATGGGCGAACCGGGAAAAATTCTACTGGAATTGGCTTATATCTTTGCAAGCGTCTATGTGATCAACTGGGAATAGGACTTACTGCTTATTCCGAAAACAGAGGAACAACGATTTCACTTATCTTTCAAATGAATGATTTTATTATCGGAGTGCAGGGCTGATAGGTTCTGCACTTCTTACATTTTTGTAAGAACTGTGTAAGAAAACTTGATACAAAAAATGATATACTCCATTTACAATATGGGTATGGAACAGTTAAGGAGGTTTATCCGATGAATACAATTTTGAAGCTGGAGCATATCCAGAAATATTATGGCAATGAGGGGAATATTACCAAAGCCATTAAAGATATTAGTTTTTCTGTGGAAGCCGGAGAATTTCTCGGAATTATGGGTGCGTCCGGTTCTGGAAAGACAACGCTGCTCAACTGTATTTCTACGATTGATACCGTAAGTGCAGGGCATATTTTTTTAGAGGGAACAGATATAACGGAAATCAACCCAAAATCCCTTGCCCGCTTTCGCAGAGAGAATTTAGGTTTTGTATTTCAAGACTTCAATTTGCTGGATACATTGACAATTTCAGAAAACATTGCACTGGCATTAGCAATCAATAAAGTCCCTGCCGGGAGTGTAGAACCCCGCATTTTGGATATAGCCGGAAAGCTGAATATCAGCGATATTCTAAACAAATATCCTTATCAGGTATCGGGCGGTCAAAAACAGCGTTGTGCCTGTGCAAGAGCAATTATCAACAATCCGAAACTCTTATTGGCAGATGAGCCAACAGGAGCATTAGACAGCCATTCCTCACAAATGCTGCTGTCTACCATTCAAAGTATCAATGAACAGCTTAGGGCGACAATTCTTATGGTAACTCATGACGCTTTTACCGCCAGCTATGCCAGCCGTATTCTTTTTTTGAAAGACGGAGAAATCTTTATGGAACTGCGCAAGGGCAACGACAGCAGAAGTGATTTTTTTGATAAAATTCTGAATGTCCTTACCATGATCGGAGGGGGACAGAGCCATGTATGCTAAACTTGTTTTCAGAAATGCAAAACAGTCTGTAAAAGACTATCTGGTCTACATTGTCACAATGACAATCTGTGTTACCTTGTTTTATGCGTTCTTGTCTATTTCCAGTAGTTATTATAGCCCGGATATAGGCAGCGAGTATGATTTTACTCTGTTAAGTGACGGAATGAAAATTGCAATCTGCATGATAACATTGCTGTTGTTATTTTTGATACGGTTCGTCAATCATTATATGCTAAGACGGAAGCAAAAAGAGTTTGCTGTCCAGTCCATTATGGGAATGGAACAAAAAACCATTGGCAGGATTTTCTTTGCAGAAACACTGATTATGGGTATGTTTTCCATTTTGATTGGTATTTTTTGCGGTGTATTTTGCTCTCAATTCATTACCGCAATGCTCCTTACTGCTTATGGAAAGCCTTATGAAATCTCATGGACATTATTCCCGGATACCGTTTTGTTGACAGTGGTATTTTTTGTGGCAAGTTTTTTTGTGGTAGGAATTTTCAATACCCGTACCATTCAGAAAACAAAAATTATTGATATGCTTTCCGCAGAGAAAGAAAATGAGCCAGAATTGAAAAAGAGCCGATTCATTCCTGTCGTAGTAATTCTATTTTTAATGTTTACTTTATGGGAATTGTTTTCAGGAATACAAAATGTCCGATTTTATTATGACTCCCGCTTTGTTTTCCCGGTGAAAATCATGTATTGGGGAAATATTTTGCTCCCTGTTGTTACATTAGGTTGGGCGGCATTATGGATGTTGAAAAAGAAAAAAATTGCTTTTCAAAAGTTGATTGATGGGCTGCTTATTTGTTCTGTATTGCACGTCTTTTTAGCAGCAAGCGTACCTGCTCTTACCAATCAATACTATCTGCCTTTACATGGTGGAATACTGAATCAATATCTGGTATTTGTATTGATTGATTTACTCTTCTTTATTTGTGCATTGATTTATCTTGCCAGCAGCTTGATTGTAGCATGGAAAGTAAAATCGCCGGAACATAGATACAAGGGAGAAAACCTGTTCTTTTTCGGGCAAATTATATCAAAACTAAATACAACCAGCAAAACAATGACGCTGATTTGTATAACCCTTGTCCTTGCAATCTTCATGTTTATTGCCGCCCCTATTTTGACGGGCTGGGCTTCAGGTTATTTGGATATGCGCTCTATGTATGATGTGCAGGTATATTCAAGATATAATAACGTATATGAAGAAGAAAATCTGCCGCAAGACAGTTATGAAATCATTACTGAGTTTCTGACAGAACACAAAATAGATACAGTTTATGATTGCACGTTCAATCTATATCTGTCAGAGAAAGATGATTTTCACAACAGACAGAAATATGATTTTCCGATTGTGGCAATTTCTTTGAGTGATTATAACACTATACGGGAAATGCTGGGTTACGAACAGATTTCTCTGGAGGAAGATGAATTTACAACACAATGGAAAGCAATCGCCACCGAGGAAGAACGGGATAACTTTTTGAAAGAACACACCAGCATTATGACTGACGCAGGAGAATTGACTCTTTCCGGGCAGTCCTATTATGAGGATCCGATTGGAGAAACAGCGTACAATTCCTATACAAATGTATTGTATGTACTTCCAGACAATATTTGTGAAAAGCTGTTGCCAGTAATAAAAAACCGATATATTACAACAACGGAAAATATCTCCTATGAAAATGCAAGGAAACTGGAAAAACTTTTTACAGAAAAATATCCCGAGCAGGCAGAAACCGGGGCTATTTATGGCGTGCGTTTTAGCACACTGCAAATCAATAGTTCCATAGCAAATAACTTTATTTTACAGACTGCAATGATTTATGGTGCTGTCGTACTGATGGTTATATGTCTTACCGTACTTTCTTTGCAACAACTCTTAGACGCAGGACAATATAAGTATCGTTTCTCTGTACTCCGAAAATTGGGGGTGGAAGAAAAGCATATCGGAAAACTTATCTTGCAACAATTAAGTGTTTGGTTTGGGCTTCCAATTATCACAGCAATCATTGTAGCTGCTGTTGTAATAGCTTACTTTATCCAAACCATATCAGCAGAAATTTCAGCCTATATCGGGTTTGGTGCACTGATGTTACAAATAGGGGCAACAATGGGGATTTTGGCAATTTTATTGATTTGTTACTTCATAAGTACATGGATTATTTTTAGGCGTTCTGTTAATCCATAGTGAGTGCAATTTATAGTGAACGCAGAAAAGTTTATGAATGTTGTCCGGCGGCATACCAGCTTTGAAGAACTTACCCCTACTCTGCTGCGGGAGTTTGTAGAGAAAATCGTTGTGCATGAGTGCAGCTATGACGAGAACAAGACCCGCAGACAGGACATTGAGATTTATTATTCTTTTGTTGGCAAGGTGGACTTGCCCGAATAACCGCCCGACCTATCCGACACAATGCGCAAGTGCCGGATAGGAACGGCAAAATTTTTTACACTTCTATTACTTCTTTACCACACATCAGTAAAGTCTCAGGGCATGAAACAGCTCATGGCCGGCGGCGGTGTCGCTCTGGTCGGCATCACCCTCATCCCCCTGCTGTCCGGTCTGTTCGGCTAAACCCTGTGGGCGGCGTTTGCCGCCCTTACATACGCAATGGCTTCATCTCTCGCCGCAGATCGCGGTACTATTATAATAAGGAGGCACACTGCGCCAAATATCAACCAATTATTGAAAGGAAGTGCATCTATGGAATTTCTGACCCATCTTATTTTCATCTTGAATCTGCTCAAGAACCTTATCAACCATTTCAGCTAAGGCGGTGACGCTGAGTGGAAACTGTTCTCAAAGCCATAGGCGATTGGCTTAAATCGCTCCTGACCGCTGGCATCATGTCAAATCTTAGCGGTTTGTTCGATGCAGTCAACGAACAGGTCGGTGACATTGCGCAGCAGGTCGGCACTCGACCATCTGCCTTTGAACCGCGCGTTTTTGCGATGATCGAATCGCTGTCCCGGAATGTGGTTCTGCCCATTGCCGGAATCATCCTGACATTCATTGCCTGTTATGAGCTGATTGAAATGATTACCCAGCACAACAATATGGCACAGTTTGAGCCTGCCCTCATCATGCGCTGGATTTTTAAGACTGCTATTTCGGTGTGGCTCATCAGCAATACTTTTGACATCGTGATGGCGGTGTTCGATGTCACCCAAAAGGTGGTATCCGATTCCAGCAGCATCATTGCCGGAAATACCCGTGTCAACGACATTGGCTTGTCCATGCTGCAATCCAGCCTGATGCAGATGGACATTGGTCCCCTGTTCGGGCTGTTTTTGCAGTCCTTCTTCATTGGCATCACCATGCGCATCCTGTCCATCGTTATTTTCCTCATCGTCTACGGAAGAATGATTGAAATTTACTGCATGGTGAGCCTTGCGCCCATCCCCATGGCGACCATGGCCAACCGGGAATGGGGGCAGATCGGGAACAACTATCTTCGTGGATTGTTTGCACTGGCATTCCAGGGATTTTTTATCATGGTGTGTGTGGGCATTTATTCCGTACTGGTTGCTAATATACAGGTATCAGATAACGTGCATACAGCATTGCTCAGTGTAATGGCTTATACGGTTGTACTATGTTTCAGCCTTATGAAAACAGCCAATTTCTCGAAGAGTATCTTTAATGCACATTAAACTGGAAAGAGGAGATGATAGAAAATGGCTTTTGTATCAGTACCCAAAGATCTGACAAAAGTAAAAAATAAGATTATTCTGAACCTTACAAAACGTCAGCTCATCTGCCTTGGCATTGCTGCAGCAGTAGGGCTTCCGTTTTATTTCCTTACAAGAGGGTTGATTGGTTCGAGTAATGCGGCAACCGGAATGTGTCTGTTGATGCTTCCGGCTTTTTTATTTGCCATGTACGAGAAAGACGGACTTCCTTTAGAGAAAGTCCTGAAAAATATGATTACAGTGAAATTTATCCGTCCTCCAGTGCGGAAGTATGAGGTGGAAAATCTGTATGAGAAAAAGAGAGTTGTAACAAAAACGAAGGGAGGTACAGTTCGTGGGAAAAAGAGAAAACGATAAATGGCTGCCTGATCATGACGAAGATTCTTCTTATCTGGAGGACTGGTGGTTGGATGAAGAGGATTCTGCTGATGACTTACCAGTGTTTGATCCGGACGAGGCAGAAGATTATGCAAAGGACAGACAGCGTTTGACTGGAGTACCGATAGTTACGGGGTATGAAGCACTGGAGCGACACCGGGGTGTCCGCAGACCAAGACGTAAATTAAGCAGAAGGGAGCAGCGGGCA
>ERZ827363.2752-NODE-2752-length-14526-cov-2.968420_pt1 | contig 14526 bp, 10 predicted proteins | sample MGYA00519776_ERZ827363 | MGnify/ENA primary metagenome ERZ827363 (study PRJEB31778, sample SAMEA3449288) | human gut metagenome | biome: human gut; feature: human-associated habitat; material: faeces | place: United Kingdom | collected 2010/2012 ...
GTTGTCATTGGAACAAAAGTCCAGTTCGTAGCTGATGAGTTCAAAAAATTATGTAAATAATGAACGGCAATTTTGAAGTATGAATATCATTCATAACAAAATAAGCAAATAAGTATAATCCCTTTCTTATCAGAAGCGGTTCCGTCTGGAACCGCTTCTTTTAAATCCACAGGATACCTTAAATTGTCAGCCACAGGATAACATAATGTAAAGGAAGGTTTTTCCTTTACAAGAAAAAGCGCAAATGGTAAAATAAATATAGTTTATTTTAAGCTGGCTGTGGGAGGAGACGTAAATGGCAGGTCTGTTTCAGAGAATAGCACAGAATTACCGGAAGAAGAAAAAAATTACACAGCCGTCCGCAAGGCTGAATGCAAAAGAAGATAAAACAGAACACGCAGGAAAAGTGACGCGTGCTAAGGAAAGGATACATAGTAAAGTGGAAAAAGAAGATTTTTTATTAAGTCAGATCGATGAATTCAGGGAGAAAGCAAAACAGTTACAGAATTTATTGACATCCAAGGAGAGCAAGGTACAGGAACTGCAGAATCTTGTGAATGAGAGAGAAGACAAAGCGCAGGAACTAGAGCAGATCTTAAGTGAGAGACAGGAAGAGGCAGATGAGATCGTATCTGATTTCAGCAAAAAAGTAGACGAGCTTGCAGAACGTGTCACCGCGAAGATGAATGAGATTGAAATAAGTGTCTCAAAGCAGGTCGCAGATGTGAAGAGAGTGACTGAGGAACAGTTAGAGGCAAACCGCAAGTTAAATGAGAATCAGATCGCAGCCAGCAAAAAGCTTGGAGAAGATCAGATCGAGGCAGGCAGGCAGTTTATCGAAGAACAGACAGCAGCCAATAAGAAAGTAAGCGATGAGCAGGTCGCAGAAGTGAAGGCATTGCTGGAGAATGCAACCTCCCAGCTGGATTCTATCAAAACGGATCTTTCAGAGAAAGTTCACTCCGAGAATGTAAAATGCTATCGCAATATTCAGGATCTGTTCAACGAGTTTGATTCTAAAATTGAAAAAATGGATGAGATGGAGAAAAGCGTTGGCGCTGTAAAGGGATATGTCAAAGTACTTTCCTGGTTTTCCATTATCAATTTTGTGATGCTGGTTGCATTTATTTTATATTCATTAGGCGTTTTTAATTTTTAAGGTAGTGAGGAATTTATGAATATTGAACCAAAAAAAGTATGGGTTGTCGGACATAAGAATCCGGATACGGATTCGATATGTGCGGCAATTTCTTATGCATATCTGAAAAATCAGCTGGGAGAGCGCCAGTATGTACCAAAGCGTGCCGGAGCGATCAGTGAGGAAACCCGCTATGTGCTGGATTATTTTAAGGTGGAGGATCCAGAATTAATTACAGATGTAGGGGCACAGCTCAAGGATATTTCCATTCGCAAAACAGCCGGCATCAGTTCGCAGATTTCTTTGAAAAAAGCATGGGAAACCATGAAAAAGTTAGATGTCGTAACACTTCCGGTGACAAACCGGCTTGGAAAGTTAGAGGGTGTGATCGTAACAAAGGATATTGCAACCTCTTACATGGATGTTTATGATAACCGGGTGTTGTCCAAAGCGAGAACCCAGTATAAGAATATTGCAGAGACTTTGGATGGCAATATTATCGCGGGAAATGAACATGCATATTTTATCCGCGGAAAAGTCGTTGTCGGAGCGTCTGACCTTGGATTTTTATCGGAATACATCGAAGCGGATGATATGGTCATTCTCGGACCGCAGAAAGAAGTGCAGATTCGTGCATTAGAGTCCAATGCAAGCTGTATCATTGTAGGCTGTGGATTTGAGGTAGACCCGGAAGTCATTCAGATGGCGAATAAAAAAGACTGTGTGATTATCACAACACCATATGACACATTTTCCATTGCAAGGCTCATCAATCAGAGTATGCCGATCAAAGAATTTATGACGAGAGAGCATCTTGTGACATTTGATATTGATGATTATGTGGATGACATCAAGGAGACAATGTCTAAGATCAGGCATCGTGATTTCCCGATTCTGGATGAAAATGGAAACTATCTCGGAATGGTATCCAGACGTAACCTGATGAGCATGCAGAAAAAACAGATCATTCTGGTGGATCATAATGAGAAGTCGCAGGCAGTTGATAATATCAATGAAGCGGAGATTTTAGAGATCATCGATCATCACAGGATCGGAAGCTTAGAGACGATCTCTCCGGTCTATTTCAGAAATCAGCCGTTGGGATGTACGTCCACGATCATTTATCAGATGTTCGGCGAGAAAAATATCGAGATCCCGCAGCATATTGCAGGATTGTTATTGTCAGCGATTCTGTCAGACACGTTAATGTTCCGTTCTCCGACCTGCACACAGCTTGACATTCTGGCTGCCGAGGCTTTGGCAAAGATTGCAAAAGTAGATATTGAGACTCATGCAAAGAACATGTTTAAGGCGGGAAGCGATTTCAAAAATAAGACGACAGAGGAAATTTTCTATTCTGATTTCAAGATTTTCCATACGGATGAGTTTGACTTCGGAGTTGCACAGATCAGCGCCATGAGCCGTGAAGAACTTGATAAAGTAGCAGAGAAGCTCCGTCCGTTCTTAAAAGAAGTTTTGGGTGAGAAGCGGATCGACATGGTCTATGTGATGCTGACAGATATTTTGGAAGAGTCTTCCAAGGTGATTTTTGAGGGACATGATGCAGGCAGGATCCTTGCAGATGCATTTGAAAGAGAAGAAAATGAAAATGGCATTCTCTTAGAGGGAATCATTTCAAGAAAGAAGCAGTTGATCCCGACTCTGATGAATGCGATGGCAGAGAAAGTCTGATTCTTTCATTGAAAACAGGAATGAGTAACCGATTGCCAAAAGGCAGTCAGTATAGGAATGATCAGTGGTTGAAAGTGCTTTGGCGCAGATCCCGTGGGGATTCGCCAAAGCACTTTTTGTATGCGCGGGAAAAAGTGGAATAATTCTTAAATCCACATTCATAACAGACATCTGTGATCGGTTTCCCGGATAAAATCAGTTCTTTGGCGAGCAGCAGACGCTTGGTGGAGAGATAACTGCCGATGCTGTAGCCGGTCTGTTCCTTAAATGTGTGCATGAGATAATAGCGGCTTAAGTAAAAACGGGAGGAGAGATCGTCAATACTGATGGATTCTGTTAAGTGTTCATTCAGATAATTTAAAATGGACAGTATTTTTTCACTCGAAGCGGAAGTCTCGATAAATTCTATTTTATTGTGTCCGGCGGCGCGGTTTAACTGGATCAGAAACTCTAAAAATAAAAGTTTATGATGCAGTTCATGTGCAAAATCAGAATCCGAGAGGGAAGCATCCAGATCTTTGGTAACCGCACCTAACCGGCTGTTTCCAAAGGAGTGAACACGCAGTACATGGGACTTTTCTTCATAAGCTTTTTGAAAACACAGGCTGAGATCGCTGTCCGAATCCCGGTATGCGGTCAGAAAATCCGGCGAAACGTAAATGATAATGCGGTCATACACAGCGTCGGAATGAATGACCGGTTTGTGGACTTCCCCGGCGTGCACTAGGACAATATCATTTTTTTTCAGGTCATAAGAGCGTCCTTCAATACAGTAAGTCACATCTCCGTTTAAGAGGATGAGAATCTTGTGAAAGTCGTGATAGTGGTAGTGAAAGGTGCGCATTTCCTCGTCTTTTAAATGAAACATTTTAAAATCTGCTGTCAGATAGCCGACTTTTTTATATTCTGGCATAATAAATATCCTTTCCGTTTGTAAAATATCCTGTTTTGATTTCAGACAGGTTTTTCGCAGGGGTAAGTAAGCCCGCATCGCAAATGATAGATTTATTATAAAGAAAAAAAGCACAATTTGCAATATAGACAACACAGAAGTTGTATATGTTTTAAATTGTGTTTTGTATAATTAGCTTATATATGGAAGGCAGACAGATTTTCTGAGGCTTTACATAGGCAGTTTCAAAACAGGAAAAGATAAAAACAGAAGAACATGACAAGCAGAAAGGTGGATTTATTTTATGAAGAATTTCAGCAATTATACAGATTATGACAAAAAAGATAATTTACATTTTGAATCCAAAGCGGTACATGGGGCGCTCGGAACAGAACCGTTGACCGGAGCAGTCAGCATGCCGATTTTCCAGGCAGTGACTTACAGACATCCGGCACTTGGAGAGTCCACAGGCTTTGCGTACAGCCGTCTGGAGAACCCTACCAGACAGGAGTTAGAGCGTACCATGGCAATCCTTGAGGGTGGAATCAAAGCATTTGCATTTTCCAGCGGACAGGCTGCAAATATGGCTGTATTTTCTCTGTTAAATCCGGGAGACCATGTTCTTCTTTCTGATGATATTTATGGCGGAACCTTCCGTATTATCGGTGACGTGTTCGGAAAATACGGGGAGATGGATGATCTTGACGCGGTGAAGGCAGCAATCAAGCCAAATACAAAAATGTTTTTCGTTGAGACACCGACCAACCCGATGATGAAAGTGGCAGATATTCAGGCTTTATCTGAGATTGCAAAAAGCGTTGGGGCACTTATGGTGGTTGATAACACATTTTTAACACCATATTTCCAGAATCCATTAAAACTGGGAGCTGACATTGTAACACACAGCTCCACAAAATATCTTGGCGGACATAACGACACACTTTCCGGAATCGTTGTGGTGAAAGACAATGAGGAGATCGCAGAGAAAATACACATCCATATCAAATCTCATGGAAGCCAGTTAGCACCGATGGACTGCTGGTTGTTACTCCGCGGAATCAAGACACTTCCGGTTCGTATGGACAGACATAACGAGAATGCAAAAAAAGTGGCGGAGTGGTTAAGAACCCAGCCAAAAGTAAAAAAAGTTTACTATGTTGGATTTGAGGATCACAAAGATTATGCGACAACCATCAAACAGACGAGAGGCTTTGGAGGTATGATCTCCTTTACCGTGGATTCTTTTGAGACCGTTCAGAAAATCCTTCGAAACGTGGATATGATCATGTTTGCAGAGAGTCTCGGCGGAACAGAGACACTGATCACTTATCCGACCACACAGACACACGAGGATACACCGAAGGATGTCAAGGAAAAATTAGGCATTACAGACTGCTTCCTGCGTATGTCTGTCGGTATTGAAAATGTGGAAGATATCATTGCCGACCTTGACCGTGCAATGAATTCATAAAAGAAATGGATAGGGACTGTCAGAAGATGGCAGTCCCTGGATTTGTCTCTAGGATATAGGTAAAAAGACACAGAAAGAGGGAAAACTATGAAATTTACAAAAATGCAGGCGTTTGGAAACGATTATGTATATATAGATGCAATTCATCAGGAACTTAAAAATCTGCCGGAACTTGCAAGATTCGTGAGTGACAGACATTTTGCAATCGGTTCAGATGGAATGGTTTTGATCTGTCCATCTGACAAAGGGGATTTCCGCATGCGCATGTTTAACCCGGATGGAACTGAGGGCGAGATGTGCGGAAATGCACTCCGGAGTGTAGGAAAATACGTGTACGACCACAGACTCACCGACAAGACAGAGCTTGTGATCGAGACTCTGGGTGGCATGCAGCACCTGACACTGACGGTGACAGATGGTTATGTATCTAACATCCGGGCAGACATCGGGAAACCGAGACTTTCCACAAAAGTGATCCCAATCAACACAGAAATGGATACATTTATCGACCAGCCGGTACAGGTGCTTGACCGTACCTTCCACATTACCGCAGTTTCCTGGGGGAACCCGCACTGTGCAATGTTTGTGAATTCTGTGGCAGATCTTGATGTGGAGAAATATGGAAAAGAGATCGAGCATATGACATCCATTTTCCCGAATAAAACAAATGTAACATTCACGGAGTTTGTGAGCAGGGATTATTTAAAGATTCGCGAGTGGGAGCGTGGAACCGGTGAGACGATTGGCTGCGGAACCGGCTGTGCAACTGCGGTAGTGACTGCAATTCTGACTGGAAAATGTGATCGCAAGGTGACCGTGGAACAGATTGGCGGACCACTTCTGATCGAGTGGGATGAGAAAACGAACCATCTTTTTATGACAGGTCCATCCCATACCGTATTTGAGGCTGAGATCGATGCATCCCATATTTTAAAATAAGATGATCACGGAAACCTGTATGCGAAAAGAATAATTGTTTTACGAGTATTTTTATAGCCAGATCAGAAAATAAGAAAAACGATACGTTGAAAGAAAAAAGGAAACGATAAAATGAAATTAAGTAAGATTTGTGAGGAAATTGAATACACACTTCTTCAGGGAAGCCTTGAAACGGAAGTGCGTGATATTATTTATGATTCCAGAAAGATTGCACCGGAAACGATGTTTGTCTGCATGGTAGGGGCAGTGACAGACGGTCATAAATATATCCCGGATGCGGTCGAAAAAGAAGCTTCCGTGATCGTGCTGGAGAAGGAAGAGGAGGCAGCGCAGATTCCAGAAAACATCACTGTGTTAAAAGTGGAGTCCGCTCGTCTGGCACTTGCGCTGATGTCCGCTGCATTGTTTGACCATCCGGCAAGAAAGCTTGTCACCATCGGACTGACCGGAACGAAAGGAAAGACGACCACCACTTATATGATCAAAAAAGTACTTGAGATGGCAGGAAAGAAAGTCGGACTGATTGGAACCATCGGTGCGATGATCGGAGAGGAGCATCTGCCATCAAAGAATACAACACCGGAATCCTACGAATTACACCGCATGTTTGCTGCCATGGTGGAAGCTGGCTGTGAATATGTGGTCATGGAAGTTTCTTCCCAGGGGTTAAAATTAGACCGTACAGCCGGTATTTTATTTGATTATGGTATTTTTACAAATCTTTCACCGGATCATATCGGACCGGCGGAGCATGCTTCATTTGAGGAATATATGGAGTGCAAGAGTCTTCTTTTCCGCCAGTGCAGGATTGGAATTGTCAACGCAGATGATGAACATGTGGACGGTATCTTAAAAGGACATACATGCGAAGTGAAAACGTTTTCAGCAGAAAGAGAAGCAGATCTCATGGCATCTGATATTGGATTTATCAATGAGGATGGAAAGCTTGGAATGCATTTTAAAGTGAGTGGCTGCATGGACTGTCAGGCGAAAGTTCATATTCCGGGAAGATTTTCGGTATACAATTCCATGGTGACCATGTTAGTGTGTCATCTGGCTGGAATTTCGGACGAGGCAATTTTAGAGGGACTTTCCAAAGTGCAGGTAAAAGGAAGAGTGGAAATGCTTCCGGTATCCAAAGATTATACGCTGATCATTGACTATGCACATAATGAAGTGAGCACAAGAAGCGTTCTCACGACATTGATGGAATATCACCCAAAGCGTCTGATCTGTGTGTACGGCGGCGGCGGCAACCGCTCTAAACTCCGCAGATATGATATGGGTGAGGTGACAGGTGAGATGGCAGATCTCTGTGTGCTGACCTGTGACAATCCAAGGGATGAGGAAATCCGTGATATTAACAATGATATTAAAGTAGGTCTTGCAAGAAGCAACGGCAAATACATCGAGATTGACGACAGGAAAGAAGCAATCGCTTACTGCATGAAAAATGCAAAACCGGGAGACATGATCGTGCTCCTCGGAAAAGGACATGAAGATTACCAGGAGATCGAAGGCAAAAAATATCCGATGGATGAGCGTGTGCTGATCCGGGAGATTCTTGCGGAAGATGCAGCGAAAGGAAAGTAAGTGTCAGGAACAGAACAAGTACTTTACGCAAATGTGATCGTAGATATCAGCCACGAAAAGCTGGATAAGATTTTTCAGTACCGCGTGCCGGATGTTCTGCGGATGCAGATTCATCCGGGAACAGCCGTTACGGTTCCATTTGGAAACGGCAACCGCAGGATACAGGGCTATGTGGTCAAACTGACGGACCGGACCGATTATCCGCCGGAAAAGATCAAAGAAATACAGGGAGTCTGTGCAGGTCAGACAGGCGTAGAAGGAAAGCTGATCGCACTGGCTGCGTGGATGCGGGATTATTATGGTTCCACGATGATCCAGGCATTAAAAGCAGTGCTTCCGGTCAAACAGAAAGTGGCACAGAAAGAACAGAAACAGATTCGTCTGCTGCTGCCGGAAAAAGAAGCACGGGAAATGCTGCAGGTTCTGGAAAAGAAAAATCAGAAAGCCAGGGCAAGACTTTTAGATGCTTTGCTGGTGATTGCGAAGCAAAACGAAAAAGGCATGGCAGTTCTTTCTTGGGAGCGGGCAAAGGAGCAGTATGGCGTTACCATGCCAGTTGTACGGGCAATGGAAGAAAAGGGTATCGTAAAGCTGGAAAGCATGCGGATCTACCGCGAACCGCTGGATCTGATGATCTCCCGGTCCGATCAAAAGCAGGAAGAGGTAAAAATGCAGACAGGCAGAGACTTTTTTCTGAACGAAGAACAGCAGCTGGCAGTCCAAACGATTTTAAAAGAGTGGGATCAGAAAGATAAGTCTGTTTATCTGCTGCATGGTGTGACTGGGAGCGGAAAAACAGAAGTCTATATGGAACTGATCGATTTTGTGCGAAAACAGGGCAAACAGGCGATCTTTTTGATTCCGGAGATCGCTCTGACGTATCAGATGGTGTTGCGGTTTTACCAGCGGTTTGGAAGTCGTGTATCCATTCTGCATTCACGGATGTCAGCCGGAGAACGCTATGATCAGTACGAAAAAGCAAAAAATGGTGAAATTGACATTATGATCGGGCCAAGGTCGGCACTGTTCACACCATTTTCAAATCTTGGCATTATTATTATCGATGAGGAACACGAAGAGTCCTACAAAAGTGAGACGGTCCCTCGTTATCATGCAAGAGAAACAGCACAGAGACGGGCCGAAATGGAAGGTGCGAAGCTCATTCTGGGATCGGCAACCCCGTCGGTGGAGTCGTATTACCGGGCAGAAAAGGGAGAATATTGCCTGCTGGAGATGAAGAGGCGGGCGAACAGACAAAAGCTTCCGTATGTCTGGATTGGAGATATGCGAAACGAGATGCGGGAGGGCAACCGCAGTATTTTAAGCCGATATCTGCAAGAGCAGCTTGGGATGTGTCTCGAGAGGGGCGATCAGGCGATGCTGTTTTTAAACCGACGCGGTTATGCCGGTTTTGTGGCATGCCGTTCCTGCGGTACGGTGATCGGGTGTCCGCACTGCAACGTGTCCCTGTCACTTCACAAAAAAGGTACGGCAGGCGAAAAGCTGGTGTGTCATTACTGCGGCTATACACAGCCAAATCCACGCCTCTGTCCGTCCTGCACTTCTCCTTTTATCGGAAGTTTTCAGGTGGGGACACAGCAGGTAGTAAGCCAGGTGCAGCGTATGTTTCCGAAGGCACGTATTTTGCGTATGGATGCCGATACGACCAGAGGGAAAGACGGACATCATAAAATTTTAGAGACCTTTGCAAAAGGCGGAGCCGATATTCTGGTCGGGACGCAGATGATTGTCAAAGGGCATGATTTTGCAGATGTCACGCTGGTCGGGGCACTGGCAGCGGATCTGTCGCTTCACATGAGTGATTACCGGGCAGCCGAGCGGACCTTTCAGCTGCTGACGCAGGCGGCCGGACGTGCCGGCAGAGGTGAAAAAACGGGAAGTGTCGTGATCCAGACTTATGAGCCGGATCATTACAGTATAAAAGCGGCGGCAACTCAGGATTATCAGGCTTTTTATGAAGAAGAGATCTTGTACCGCAGCCTGATGGATTATCCGCCGGTCGGCGGTATGCTTGCCCTGCACGGACAGGGGGAGGATGAAAGTTACCTTCAGATGGCGATGGAATATCTGAAAAAATACCTGGATGTACTGGCGAAGAAAACACAGGCAAGAGTGATCGGACCGGCAGATGAAAGCGTTTCGAAAGTTGCGGATATTTACAGAAAAGTAATCTATGTAAGGCATGGGCGAAAAGAAGTGCTGGATCAGATCAAAGAGCGGACAGAACAATATATTGAAATAAACAGAGGTTTTGATAAAATTACCATTCAGTATGACAGAGATTAGAGAAAGCGGAGGATAAAAGAGATGGCAACCAGAACAATAAGGACAATCGGAGACGATGTACTGACGAAAGTATGTAAAGAAGTAAAAGAAGTAACGCCAAAAACAAAAGAACTGATCGATGATATGTTTGAGACGATGTACGATGCCATGGGCGTCGGACTTGCAGCAAACCAGGTCGGCATGCTGAAAAGAATCGTAGTTATCGACTGCGGGGATGATCCACACGTATTGATCAATCCGGTGATCATCGAGACAGCCGGAGAGCAGAGAGGTTATGAGGGATGCTTAAGCGTTCCGGGAAAAACGGGGGTCGTTACAAGGCCTGATTATGCGAAAGTAAAAGCATATGATGAAGATATGAATGAATTTATTCTGGAGGGCGAAGGACTTCTGGCCCGTGCCATCTGTCACGAATGCGAACATCTGGATGGGCATATGTATGTAGAAAAAGTAGAGGGCGAATTAGAAGATGTCGCTCCTTATGATGAAGAAGAGTGATGAAAATATAGTAAAAAAGAAACAGGAGGCGATAAGATGAAGATCATATATATGGGAACACCGGATTTTGCGGTTGAGGCACTGGAAGCCCTGGCTTCATCCAGACATGAAGTGACCGCGGTCTTTACACAGCCGGATAAGCCAAAGGGACGCGGAAAAGCGATGCAGTTTACGCCGGTCAAAGAAGTGGCACTCCGGGAGAATATTCCGGTCTATCAGCCGAAAAAGGTAAGAGATCCGGAAGTGATCCAAAAGATCCGGGAACTTGCACCGGATGTACTGGTTGTTGTGGCGTTTGGACAGATCATACCACAGGAGATCCTGGACATCGCACCGTATGGCTGCATCAATGTGCATGGTTCACTTTTACCGAAATATCGCGGAGCTGCTCCGATCCAGTGGGCGGTGATCGACGGTGAAAAGGAATCCGGCGTGACAACCATGCAGATGGATGCCGGACTGGATACCGGTGATATGCTGCTGAAAACCGTCGTGCCGCTCGATGAAAAAGAAACGGGAGGAAGTCTGTTTGACAAACTGAGCAAAGCAGGGGCAGATCTGCTTCTTAAGACGCTTGATGCACTGGAAAATGGCACGGTTACCCCGCAGAAACAAGGTGAGTCGCCGACCGCTTATGCAAAAATGCTGACCAAAGATATGGGAGCGATCGACTGGAACCGCCCGGCGAAAGAGCTGGAACGTCTGATCCGCGGACTGAATCCGTGGCCGAGTGCCTATACGAAACTAAACGGTAAGACCCTGAAAATCTGGGCAGCAGATGTATGTGGGCAGACCGGTGAAAAAGCACAGCCCGGAACGGTGCTGAAAGCAGAAAAAGACGAGTTCCTGATCCAGACAGGAGAAAAGATCCTGTCCGTGAAAGAACTTCAGTTAGAAGGTAAGAAACGTATGGACACGGCAGCCTTCCTTCGCGGCTGTCATCTTGAGAAAGGGATGATTTTATAATGTATGGATGGTATTATGATCCGACTTTTATACTTGTTTTTGCGGGGCTGATCCTGACGCTGATCGCATCGGCAGGCGTGAAAAGCACCTTTGCAAGGTATTCACGCGTTCGCTGTATGGCAGGCTATACCGGTGCACAGGCGGCACAGGAAGTGCTCCGCATCAGCGGTATCTATGATGTCCGCATTGAGCGTGTGGCAGGAGAGCTGACTGATCATTATGATCCGAGGGCAAAAGTGCTGCGTCTTTCAGACAGCACCTATGGCTCCAATTCCGTTGCGGCAGTATGTGTGGCAGCACATGAGTGTGGTCATGCAATCCAGCATCAGAAAGGATATGGACCTCTGGTACTTCGAAGCACACTGGTTCCGGCAGCCAACATCGGTTCCAGTCTTTCCTGGCCGATTTTTGTTGCAGGGCTGATCTTCAGCATGCGTCCGCTTCTGATGCTCGGTATTCTTCTGTTTGGACTGGCTGTGATCTTTCAGCTTGTGACACTGCCGGTTGAGTTCAACGCATCCAGCCGTGCGATCAGGATCCTTGAGGGAAACGGAATGCTTGGAGAAAGTGAGATCACAGGAGCAAAAAAAGTGCTCAGAGCGGCAGCTATGACTTATGTAGCAAGTCTTGCATCATCCATACTGCAGCTGCTGCGTCTTGTCATTTTAGCAGGAGGAAACAGAAGAGATGATTAATCTTAGAGAAATTATCCTCGGTGCACTGATGGATATCGTGGAAGAAGAGCAGTACAGCCATATCGTGCTCAAGGATGTGCTGGAAAAATATCAGTACCTGGACAAACGTGACCGGGCATTTATTACGCGTGTGACCGAGGGCACGCTGGAAAATATGCTCCAGATGGATTATATCATTGAGCGTTTTTCAAAAGTAAAAGTGGAAAATATGAAACCGGTGATCCGCAACATCCTGCGTATGTCGGTTTATCAGTTAAAATATATGGACAGTGTACCGGATTCTGCCGTCTGTAACGAAGGCGTGCGTCTGGCACAGAAACGAGGATTTTATCAGCTCAAAGGTTTTGTGAACGGCGTTCTTCGAAGTGTTGCAAGAAATCTGGACAAAGTGGAATATCCTTCAAAAGAAAAACAGCCGTTGCTTTATCTTTCAGTCACCTATTCCATGCCGGAATGGATCGTAAAGAGCTGGTGTGAACTCTACGGCTTTGATGCAGTGGAGAAGATCTGCCAGGATATGCATGAAGAAAAACCGACTTCGATCCGCTGTAATCTGGATAAAACAGAAAAAGAGCAGATTATCGAGAGCCTCAAAGAGCAGGGGATCCAGGTAGAGCAGAGTCCGTATCTGGACTATGCACTCGGCATCCGCGGCTATAATTACATGAAAGCGGTGCTTGCCTTTAAACGCGGCTGGTTCCAAGTACAGGATGTCAGCTCCATGCTGGTTTCTGAGATTGCAGCACCGAAATGGGGCGACTACTGCATTGATGTCTGTGCCGCACCGGGAGGCAAAAGCCTTCACCTTGCAGATATGCTGCACGGAAGCGGTCATGTGGAGGCAAGAGATATCACCGACTACAAAGTCCAGCTGATGCAGGAAAATATTGAGCGTATCGGCGTGATCAATATGTCTGCGACCCTGCAGGATGCGACCGTTTTTGATCCGGAATCCGTGGAGCGTGCGGATATTCTGCTGGCAGATGTGCCTTGCTCCGGACTTGGTGTGATCGGCAAAAAGGCGGACATCCGCTACAAGATGACACCGGCAAAACAGACGGAGATCATCAAACTGCAGCGTAAGATCCTCGATACGGTCTGGAAGTATGTCAAAGTGGGCGGAACATTGATTTACAGTACCTGTACGATCGGGGCAGAAGAAAATCAGTACAACGTCAAATGGTTTCTGGAAAATTATCCGTTTGTGCTGGAAAGCATTGATCCGTACATCTGCGACGAGCTGAAGGGTAAGACAACCAGTGCCGGATATCTTCAGCTTCTGCCCGGCATACATAAATCAGACGGATTTTTCATTGCACGCCTGAAACGTGTAAAGTAGGAGTGTGGCATGGAAAAAACAGATATCAAATCATTGGATTATGACGAACTGAAAGATTTTTTTGTCAGCATCGGCGAAAAGCCGTTCCGGGCAAAGCAGGTCTATCAGTGGATGCATGAAAAACAGGCGGATGGTTTTGAAGAGATGACCAATCTCTCAAAAAATCTGCGGGAAAAACTGGCAGAAACCTGTGAATATACCTGCCTTGAGAACGTACAGACGCTGGTTTCCGAACTGGACGGAACGAGAAAATATCTGTTCCGCCTTTCGGACGGCTATGTGGTCGAGAGTGTGCTGATGCGTTACCAGCACGGCAATTCGGTGTGCATTTCCACGCAGGTCGGCTGCCGCATGGGATGCCGTTTCTGTGCCTCCACGATCGGAGGAAAGACAAGAGATCTGACGGCGGGGGAGATGCTCGATCAGATCTACCGTATCCAGAAAGACATCGGGGAGCGAGTATCCAACCTGGTGATGATGGGTACCGGAGAGCCACTGGATAATTACGACAATGCGGTAAAATTCATCCGGATGCTGAGTGATGAACACGGACTGAATATCAGCCAGCGAAACATTACCTTATCAACCTGCGGGATCGTGCCGCGGATGCGTCAGCTTGCAGATGAAGGATTTCAGATCACACTGGCACTTTCGCTCCACGCACCGAATCAGGAAAAACGAAAAGCACTGCTTCCGATCGCCGGAAAATATGAGATCCATGAGGCGGTGGATGCCTGCCGGTATTATTATGAAAAGACCGGACGTCGCATCACGTTTGAGTACAGCCTTGTTGGCGGACAGAATGATTCAAAAGAAGATGCAAAGCAGCTTTACGAACTGATCCATGGCATCAACTGCCATGTGAATCTGATTCCGGTCAATCCGGTAAAAGAACGTTCTTATGTGCAGTCGGAACGAAAAGTGATTGTGGAGTTCAAAAATAAACTTGAAAATTGCGGAATAAATGTTACTATTAGAAGAGAAATGGGACGTGAT
>ERZ827363.2754-NODE-2754-length-14522-cov-3.887330_pt1 | contig 14522 bp, 9 predicted proteins | sample MGYA00519776_ERZ827363 | MGnify/ENA primary metagenome ERZ827363 (study PRJEB31778, sample SAMEA3449288) | human gut metagenome | biome: human gut; feature: human-associated habitat; material: faeces | place: United Kingdom | collected 2010/2012 ...
TGATAAATTGATCGTGATATCCAAGGTACCAAACTCGGTATCTGCAGTCCATTTCTGGTCTTTTTTGATACGATATCTACGAATGTAGTTTGTATCCCTGCTTAATTTGTAAAAATAGTCAGTTGCCTCCTTTGGGCTGATCTGATAGAGTGCCTGGAATTTTTTGATCACTTCACTTGGTCTTGGCACAAGCATGCCCATGATCTTTGTATCAAATAAATCTCTGTATGTGATCGTGTCTTCCGGCATCAGTCCATCTTCTGCCGCATAATCGAGCATCTCATTTAAGATGTCTTCCAATGCTGCCTCTGCACTCTCCTGCGTCATCGGAGTTCTCTTTGCATAGGCTGCTGCCACTTCATCTTCTAATTCATCCAGATGAAAAAGTTCTAACAGGCGGTTAATGGTAAATCTCCTGTCTTCCGGCTCTACCAGCCCGGTCACAAGACCATATTCTGTCAATTCTAAAATTCTTTCCTGAATCATTGTGTTATCCTCTTTATTTAAGAATTATTTAGATAATTGCGAAACTCTGATTTAGGTTGTAACAATTGTGAAGAATTAACAAAATTTTCGAAGACACGCTTCCGCTACGTGTCGCTCGCAACGGTGCTAGCATGCCAGCCACAGCTAGCGCTATGACTGCCAAGCAAGAACCGGCGGCTCCCCAGTGTCTTCTCAAGCTTTCGTTACATTTCCACAACTCAATTCATATTTTCTACGAGTTTCGAAATTGCCTAACTAATTAATTCATCTTTTCTCCCGATGTGCACACTCGAGAGCAAGCGTGCAAAAAAGCCCTTCACATCCTTACGGATGCAAAGGGCGTGTCAACGCGGTACCACCTTTGTTATGTTGTAAAAACAACATATCTCTGCTGATTCGATTTTTCAATTCCACTGTCCATTGAAAAAGAAATCACTGTCCGGTAACGGGGACAAATCGTTCTCGCTTACTTCTGCTGCTTCTAATGATATACGGAAATTCTGCTCCGCATGATTATATCACGGGCTCTGCTTCTTCTCTGTAACAGACAGGTTCTGCGCGACGGTTCAAAAGCTACCTTCCACACAACATGTTCTGGTGACATCTCTCAGCCGGTGAATGTCATTCTCTTTCAGGTGTCTGTGTGTACTCCTCTTTCTCATCACCTTTTTATATCTTTTTTCATCATAAAAGCTAACGTGGCATTTGTCAACTGATTTTTTTATATGTGATTTTAATTTATTTGTTCCTTCTTTCTATCCTAATAATTTCAATATATTCTGATAGATATATTCTCTCAAAGAATCTGCCTCCAGGTCAAGCTCCATTTTTTTCTCTGCTGCGATGCGGTACATAAAATAGACCGAAAGCTGGGTTTCGACCGCGGCTCTTCGCAGGAAAACATTCTCCTCCCGGATCAGACCTTCGCGGACACCCTCCTCCACAATGCAGTCGATAATCTCGTTTTTCTCCTTATCACAGCACTGGTGTTTCATACGCTCATACTCATCTTTCAGATTCTTTGGTATCTCGTATGATTCCAATACCATTTTTATCAGGAAAAAGACACCCTGCTTTTCTTTTACATGCTCATCAATAAAATCCATGACCTCGTTAATTTTCTGTTGAAACGTTCTGTTATCTGTAGAAATTACCTGCAGTTTTTCAAAGCACACTTTCACATAATATAAAATTGCAGAAGAGATTATCTCTTCCTTTGAAGAAAAATATTCGTATGCCGTTCCTTTTCCAATGCCTGCCCGGCCTGTGATATCAGCTACTTTTAAAGTGTTGATATCACAGCCTTCATTAATGAACTCAATGACTGCCTGATACATGGCAAGTACTTTCTGTGATGGATCGTGGATCAGTTTCTGCTCGTCCATTATAAGTCCTCCTCGACCATGCTCTTATTACGGTTAAATGCATCATAAATACATGGAACAACGATCAGAGTTAACAGTGTACCATATAACAAACCGCCAACCGTTACGATCGCCATTGGCTGCATCATTTCTGAACCTTCTCCAAGTCCGACTGCCATCGTGGACATGGACAGGATCGTGGTGAGTGCGGTCATAAGGATCGGACGGAGTCTCGTTTTTCCTGATTCGATAATGGCATCTTTTTTCTCCATTCCGCCACGGCGGAGCTGGTTGATAAAGTCTACCATAACGATACCGTTATTTACGATAATTCCGGCAAGCATGACAAATCCGATCATTGCCACAACGCTGACTTCGTTGCCGGTAAAGTAAAGTGCGAACAGACCGCCTGTAAATGCCAGCGGGATTGTAAACATAATGATAAACGGCGACAACAGTGACTGGAACTGTGCTACCATGACCAGGTAAATGAAGATTACCGCCAAAAGAAGCATCAGATACAACTGATTCATCGCATCTGCGATCATCTCATCCTCACCTGCCATCTCAATGGAGTATCCTTCCGGCAGATCGATCTTATCTAACTCTTTCTGGATCTCATTACTCAGCAGACTGACATTATGGTCATCATCCACTCCTGCGGTCACACTGATATATCTGGTCTGCGCATCACGGTTGATCGTTCCTAATGTGTAACCTTCCTCAAACTGTGCAATATCAGAAAGCTCTACTTCTGTCTCGTTTCCTTCTCTGTCTGTATAGGTAAAGGTCAGGTTTTTGATATCATCCAATGTAACATCGAACTGCTCCTCGCTCTGTACATAAACCTGATAATCATTTACATCGGTAGAGATTGTCGTTGCAGATGTTGAGGATGCCATCTCCCCATAAACAAGCTGGAATACCTGTGCAACGGTCATGCCATATTTCGCAGCTTTTTCCTTGTCTACAGAAATGGTGAAAGACGGTGTCGTATTGGCAAGTCCATCATCCACATCCACAGTTCCCTCGGTGTTCTCTACGACTTTTGCAACCTCTCCTGCAAGTTCCTGCAGTTTATCGAGATCATTTCCTTTTACGTTGATCGTCAGTCCACTTCCCATAAGTGATGTCATATCAGAAGCAGAGGTGTCTGTTGTAACTTCGCAGTCCATGTCTTTGGTCAGTTCATCCAACTGTTCGATTACATCTGCACTGCTCACTTCAGATTCTTCATCCAAAATCATATACATGGAAATACTGTCTGTAGAACTGCTTCCCATCATGGAAAGAGCACTTCCACCTGCCATGGCACCAATGGTCTCAATACCATCAATCGTCAATGCTTTTTCCACGACTTCGTCTGCCATTTCTGTCAGTTCATCAAAAGTAAGCGTCTCATCCTCTTTTGCTGAAATCGTCGCACTGATCTGGTTCGTCTCCATATTCATATCCATGAAAGAATATCCTCTGGAGAATGCTGCCACAACACTTGTTCCCAGCAAAACGATCACCGCGATAAATACGATTGGCTTGAAACGCAGGCATACTGCTAAAATTTTTCCATAAACCTCTTTTACTTTGTCAAAGAAATTATGCCTGATCTCTTTTGTATTTTTTAATAATCCTGCTGCCATCATCGGCACGAAAGTCAATGCCACGAGCAGGCTGGCTGCAAGCGTAAATGCAATTGTCAGCGCAATATCCACAAATAACTGTCTTGTGATACCCTCTGTAAAAATAATCGGTGCAAATACACAGATGGTTGTAAGTGTGGAAGCTATGATTGCTCCTGTCACCTGTGAAGCGCCTTCCACGGCTGCTTTCCGGATGGAATACCCCTCTCCCCGCAATCGATAGATGTTCTCGATCACGACAATGGAGTTATCCACCAACATACCAATTCCGAGCGCCAGACCCGACAGTGAAATGATGTTTAACGTAATATTCGTAAAGTACATCAGTACCACTGCAAAAACAACACTGAGCGGAATGGAACATGCTATTACAAGTGTAGGTTTCATATCTTTTAAGAATAATAACAATACAATAATTGCAAGGATGGCTCCCACGATCATGTTTTCTACGACTGATTTCACGATCATGTCAATGTAAATACCCTGATTCATGAGAACGCTCAAATGTAACGCTGTATTTTCTTTTTCCAAACTGTCAAATTTATCCAATAACCGGTCTGTCACATCTCCGGTGGAATAGCCGGTCTGCTTTTCAATCGAAAGCATTACCGCCGGATTTCCATTCACTTTGGAATAGGAATCTCCGGAATTGTCAATGTACTCGATGTCTGCCACATCTGACAGTCTGACCGGTTCGATACCATCCATACCAAGATCCATCAGAACGAGATTTTCAAGATCTGCTTTGGATGTCACCTCATCTCCTACCCGCACCAGATACTGCTCGTTCCCCTCTGTCACATAACCTGCCGGCATGGAGAAGTTCTGTGCTGTCAGAAGATTTTTTAAGGTATCCATTGTAAGGATCGTGTTCAGATCCGCTGAATCTTTTGCCTGCTCTTTTGCATCATCTAACTGGCTCTGTCCCTCTTCGATCTTATTTGCTGCAACAGCAAGATCCGCATATCCCTTGCTCATCTCCATGATACCGGATATCTGGGATTCATTTAAAGTCACTAATGCGTCATCTAAAGATGTTTTACCGTCTGCCACCTGTGTCTGGGCGGACTCGATTGTCGCGATTCCCGCCGCAATCTGTGTCTTGCTCTCACTCAATTTTGAGATTGCAGCCGGAATGTCTTTGTAAGAAGTCAGCGTCACACCTGCATCTGCAAAAGAGGATGCCTGACTCATCAGCATCACATTGATATCATCCAGTTTGGACTGTAATGTCACGATCTGGCTTGCAATGTCACTCTCACTTGTATAGGTAGTTCCTGCCTGTGCATTGATCTGGGCAATGGCTGTGGATTCCATGTAGGCGACGAAATCGGATTCACTGGCCGCATTTTTATATGCTTCTAACATTTTAGGATCTGCCTGTAAAGTTGAAATCACTGTTTTCAACTGATTCGCCTGTTCCTGTGTCATCTGACCATATTGAACCGCTGCTGCAAGCGCTTCCTCCACTGTCATGTCTGCACCTGTCATTGGATTTTTTGCTGTTAAAATTGCCATTACACCATCGTGCGCCTGATATAACTGCTTTGCCCCACTCTTCGCCTGGCTGACACCGTCTTTTGCTTTCTGTAAACCGTCAATCGCGCTCTGTAACTGCGTTGCTCCATCATAAGCTGACTGTAACGACTTGATTGCACCATCCATGGACGACTGTGATTTCTGAAGATCTGATAATTGTGTGGTCAGATCTGCTTCGGTGTTAAACAGTTGGATTTTATTATTAATGATCTCATTTTCACCTGCTCCAAGCTGGCTTCCCATCTCTTTTTCACCATCGGAAAGCTTCTTTTTCCCACTGTCGATCTGGGAAGATGCCTTGTCTAACTCTGCCTGTGCATCTGTAAACTGGGCATCTATTTTGCTCAGAATCTGTTCGTTTAAAGCATCTATTTTCTCCTGGTTCATAGTGACCTGAAGATCCGTATCAAGCACTCCTGTTGCCGTCACAGATGCCACACCCTCGATACTCTCAAGCAGTGGTAATAATTCATTGTCCACATAATCAGATACCTCTGCCTGATCCATACCATCCACATCCGCAGATGCGATCATGACCGGCATCATATCCGGATCGATCTGCATAATGATCGGTGAGCCCGCTGAATCCGGGAACTGTCCGGTCAACTGATCCAGCTGCTGCTGAATCTCAATCATAGCAGAATCCATGTTCGTGCTCTGCTCATACTCCAAAATAACCATAGAATAGTTATCATAGGACATGGAACTTACGTTATTAATATTGGAAGTCGTTGCCATTGCCGCTTCGATTGGCGATGTCACATCCTTTTCCACTTCCTCCGGACTTGCCCCCACATCTGTTGTGACAACGATCACATACGGCAGATTCATTGCCGGCAGCAGATCTGTTGTCATCCTCGTCAGCGAAACAACTCCTAAAACGATCACCAGTACAACAGCCACTAACACTGTGTACGGACGTTTTACACTATACTTTGGGATCATTCTCGTTCCTCCTGAAAAATTATATGTCTGATTGGCTATTGCATTCCCGCAAGCCAAAACCGACCGGTCGGTCGGCAAAAATCAGTTTACTCCTCTCTCATCAAAATGCAAGGAAAATCGGACAGAATTTAGAATTATTTTAGAAATGGAACAAAATTTCCTATTTACGCAAAAATGGAGTACCTATCGGTACTCCATCCCACGAGACTGTATCTTTCCAATATATAATAACAGAGGCTTTACTCTTTTTTGTTTATGACTGTTGTTCTACCAATTTCTGTATTGCCTGCTGCTCTGCTTCCGGCATCAGCTTTGATACCTCAATCAGAACGATCAGTTCTTTTGCATAGGAAGCAACCTCATCAAAACAATTTTCTACTGCTTTCATAATGACTGGCATGGAAATAACCTTCTCATCCGGGACATCAATAATCTCATCCACGTTTCCAACCTCAAGCCCAATCTTTGTACCATTCATGGATGCAACGATGATATTGTTGATTTCCTGTTCCGGATAATGAAACTGTTCTGCCAGACTGTACACTGCAATAACTTCTCCGTGCAGATTCATGATCCCATGAACCTGTGGCAGTGAATTTGGAATATTCACCACATTCATTCTTGTTTCAATGGATTCCACATCATTGACAGGAATACCAAACTTCACTCCATTTAACAAAAATGTAAGTAACTGCATTATAATCTCTGTCTCCTTTCTTATGATTCGATCTCGGGACATTTCGCAGTATCCATAAGACCTGCAAAAAGGGAACTGGCACAAAAGTACCGCCCCACTATTCTGTTCTCACCCTGTTCTATTCATCTTCGCTGTCTTCATCATCAACGATTGCTGCTGCCGCACCTGCCACAGATGAAACAACCGCTATCACAACAACGATGACAACCAAAAGTAATAAAATTCCCATGAAAACTAAAAAACCGCCTTCTGTCATGTCTTCCTCCGTTCTGAAAGGATTGTGCAGATTCACTTCTCAACCATTTCTTTTTTTCCAAAATCTGTGCCTATTATAGCACATTAGCAACTGGAAAAAAAGAGCCTATGTTTGATTATTTCAGATAATTTTTCTGATGTTTTTTAATATTGTAATCTTTTTCTGCTACATCAAAGGAGAACCGCCGTGATATGGGGAATCACGACGGTTCTCAGGGAAGGTTTTTTCATTTGTAGCTATATTCTAATTTATCCTTTTACACTGCCGAGGGCAACACCCTGTACGATGTGTCTGGATAAGATCAGATAAATGATAATAACTGGGAAGATAGAAAATGCGATCATCACATAAACCTGACCCATATCAAACTTCAGCCAGTCAGCTGCACGAAGCTGTGCGATTAAGATTGGCAGTGTCTTTTTCTTGTCATTGTGTAAGATCAAAGCCGGTACAAAATAATTATTCCAGCTGCTTACAAATGTAAAGATTGCCTGTACTGCAATGGCAGGTTTCATTAATGGAAGTACAATATTGTTAAATGTATGGAACTCACCGGAACCATCAATTCTGGCTGCCTCGATCAGAGATACCGGCAATGTACTTTCCATATACTGCTTCATGTAAAAGAATGTTACCGGAGCAGCGATCGTTGGCACGATCAATGGAATGAATGTATCTTCCATATGTAATGTACCGACTAATTTTACAAATCCAAGTGCAGTTACCTGTGTAGGGATCATCATGACTGCTAAGATAAATGCATAGATGTATTTTTTCAGTTTAAAATCATATGCATGAATGGCGTAAGCCGTCATGGTTGAAAAATAGGTGCATAACGCTGCTGACAGTACAGATACGATCAGACTGTTTATCATACCCTGCCATACCGGAAGTGTTCCGTGTACCAGATTGTTCCAGTTTTCCAGCAGATGTGTGCTTGGCAGTGGTGTAAATCCGGCCTGCAGTTCACCGTTCGATCTGGTCGCATTAATGAACAGCACATAGAACCAGAACAGGCAGGCAAATGTAACAAGAATCAGGACTACATAAGCGATAAATCTTCTTGCATGGATTCCAAGTCCTTTTTTCAGATTTTTATTTTCGTTCATAATAACACCTCACCTTTCTATTCTACTCATGCTTTTCTCTTATCGTTTCCAGTTACCTTAAAGACAATAAGACTTAAAATTGCGGTGATGATGAACAGGATTACGGATACTGCACCAGCCATTCCGTAGTTCTTGCTGTACAGATGTTTATTTAAGAACATGATCAATGTCATGGTCGATCTCATTGGATCACCGGTACCATTGGTCAAAATCTGCGGTACATCGAATAACTGTAATCCACCGATCAGTGATGTGATCACAACATATACTAAAATCGGACGGAGCAGCGGTAATGTGATTTTGTAGAATACCTGTGTGGAAGTTGCGCCATCCACTTCTGCCGCTTCAAATAAAGAAGTATCGATACCCATCATACCTGCCATTAAAAGAATGGTCGTATTACCAAACCACATCAGGCAGTTCATAAGGGCGATCAGTCCTCTCGCACTTCCTGTGTTTGCCAAGAACTTATATGGCTCTGAAATAATTCCGATCTGCATTAAAATCGAGTTGATCGGTCCACCATCCGAGAACAGTGTAAAGAACAACATGGAAAATGCGGATGCCATGATCAGGTTTGGCAGATAGATCACGGTCTTGAAAAATCTGCTTCCTTTTAATTTCAAACGCACATCAGAAAACCATGCACCTAACAGTAATGACAAAATAATCTGTGGCACAAAACACATGATCCATAAAATCATTGTGTTTTTCGCATAGATCCAGATATCTCCACCCTCAAAAAGTTTGATATAGTTCTGTAATCCTACAAAATTTGGACCAACCTGTGTCAGTCCTGACATATAATTCTCAAAAAAGCTGTTATAAATGGTATTAAACAGTGGTATAAGCTGGAATACAACATACACCAGAATAAAAGGAATCAGAAAAATGTAACCCCATTTGTTATATCTGACTGCTTTACTGCTTTTCTTCTTCATAACGCCTCTTGCCCCCTTCTTTTTATTTTTCACAGAGTTCACAGCATCCCTTCACGGACATCTTTTTGTGCAAATCTGCTGTCAGCTCTGCGCTTTACGCCGCTGACTGCTTTCTCTCCGTCCGGAGATAGGTATAAAGATAGCCGCACCCGCCGGTCTGGCAGGCGCGGCTTATTATTTTAGTATGTTAAGTCCGGATATTTCTCAACAACTGCTTTGTAGAATAAGTCAAGTGCATCATCAAGTGAAGCATTGCCTTCAAAGTAGTTCTTCATAGCGTTCTGGAACTCTTCGTTACATCCCTGATCGTATGCAGAAAGGTTGCTTAAATCAAGTTTTTCTACACTTGCACAGTACATAGACAATGGGTTCTGTCCGCCTAATACTTTACTCTGGTAGCTTGTATCTGCTGCCATTGCTTCCATAGCTGGTTTATTGTTAACGAAGTCATCATCTTTTACTACGATATCTTTCATGATCGTCTCGTCTGTTGTCATCTTTAAGATGATATCTTTTACAAGACTTGCGTTATCTGTACCTGTTGCTCCACAGATCCATGTACCGCCCCAATAGAATCCCTGAGGTCCTGGTGTAGCGCCCCATCCACCGTTGTAACCGATAGATCCTTCGGTATCAGCTGCCATAGAGAAGTTTACAAGCCATGCCGGTCCAAAGTAGCAGAATACTTTTCCGTCCGGATAGAATCCCTTTGACCAGTCATCGGACCACATATCAAAGGTTCCTGCCTCTTTTGCATCTACAAGTTTCTTGGAATCGTCCACCCATTTCATGATATTGTCATCTACCTGTACTTTTCCGTCTTCTACCCACTTGCTTGAGACATTGTTGGAGTATACACGGTATGTATCATTTACAGATGAAATCATCTTGTAACCTTTTGCCTGCATTTTTGCAGCAGTATCATTGAAAGTATCCCAGTCACATACATAATTCTGTACTTCATCCGGATCATCGGTTCCCAGTACATCCTTTGCAGCCTCTCTGTTATAGAAAAGAACACCTGGACATCCCTGCCATGAAACTCCTTTTAACACTCCCTTGGAATCGGTTACGATATCCTTTGTGTACTGGTACTGCTTGGAAAGATCCGCATCGGTAATTCCAAGATCCTTTACCGGTGCTGTGTAATCCGTATCTACATACTTTAATGCGTTGTCCGCTTCTACCAGAAAAATATCAATCTTGTCATCTGCCGGAGCATCCTGCTGATTTAACAGTGCTGCATCCAGGTTGTTCTGATATGCATTGTCATCACTCGGTGTGATGTTCCATACAACATCCACATCTCCGATTTTTCCGTGTGTTGCATCCACTTCCTTGTAATCCGGATAGTGTGCGGTAATACGGCTCTTGAACTCCTCGTTCCAGCAGTAAATATTTAATACCTTTCCATCATCTTTCAGATTTGATGAAGCACTTTCTGTTGCGTTTGACGCATCCCCCTTGGATGTATCTGACGGTGTACCGGAATCACTTCCTTTTCCGCAACCTGCAAGCATTCCTGCTACCATGGTTGCACATAATAATGCACTGACTGCTTTCTTTTTCATAGTAAATTTCCTCCTTTTCTTTTCTGCCTTAAGCATGGTTTTATTATAGAGTTTTCCAATGGGTTCTGATACAAAAATGCTTGCAAATATATCAGATTCATGACATAATCTACAGATATAAATAGGAGGTCTTGTCATGCTGAAAAATCAATGGAGCAAAAAAGAAATCGAAGACAGCGAATACGCAATCCATCATCGTGCGCTTTCCGAGGAATATTCCTTTTTTGAAGCCGTAAAAGACGGAAACATCGAAGCAGTCAGTAAAAATTTAAAGGAAGAAGCGTTTACCAATCCCGAAGGCATGGGAATTCTTTCCAAAAATCCCCTGACAAACTTAAAATATCATTTTGTTATTACCGTTGCACTGGTCACACGGTATTGCATTGACGGCGGCATGGAAACAGAGCAGGCCTACCGTCTGAGCGACTTTTACATTATTCACATGGATGCCTGCAGCACCATTCAGGAAATATCAGATCTGCATCATGAGATGGCTCTTGACTTCACCGGAAAAATGCGCCTTCTGCAGAAGAATACCGCATTATCCAAACCGGTTGCACAGTGTATTGATTATATCTATGCCCACATCAGTGCAAGAATCACCGTGGAAGATCTTGCGGTCTGCACCAATTTGTCTGCCAGCTATCTGTCCCGGTTGTTTAAGCAGAACCTCGGTGTGTCGATCAGTGATTATATCCGCGAAAAAAAAATCGAAAAAGCGCAGAATCTTCTACGCTTTTCCGATTTTACCTACATTCAGATTGCAAACTATTTATCATTTTCTTCCCAGAGTCATTTTATCCAGACATTCCAGCACTATGTCGGTATGACACCAAAACAATACCGCAGTTCCAAGTACAAAAGCACATGGTAAAATTCTGCTATCCCAGAACAATCCGAAGTGTATGGTTTTCTTTTCCTTCAAGTACGGCAAACGGAATGCAGATGCCTGTATTTGTTTCTCCGGCATACCGCTGACCATCCAGCCATACTTCCGTGATCCGGTAATCCCCATATTCTTTCTTTTGTGGATTCTGGTAAACCACTGCGTATGTCTGTCCACGGAATGGGAACTGTGCCGAATAATTGCCACTTTCGTCAAACTGCCGCAACAGAATTTTGGGTTCTAGTACCAGATCTCCCCATTCTCCGCGGAATCCAAAAATCTGTGTAACCATTGTCATCATATACCAGCTGGCTGCCCCGGTCAGATACGGATATTTGCCTTTTCCGTCCGCATCAAAATATTCCGGAATTCCAGGATACATCAGGCTCACCGGTGTGTTCATGGCCTGTTCGAGCAGAGTGTACAATGCCCTATATCCTTCCTTTACAAAACCTCTCTGATACAATGCATTTGCATACATCACCGTCATATGGGAAAAAACCGCACCATTTTCTTTTTCGCCATAAGCAAATCCAAACATTCGTCCCAGATCAAATTTTTCTTCCTTAAAATCCGTGTTCAGCCGGTAGCCTCCCACCTCTTTTTTATACAGATACAGGTCTGCACTTTTTATAATCGCAGCGGTCTGTGCATCATCTGCGACATTTCCCATAACAGAAAATACCTGACCGGTCAGCATCATGCGGACATGATCATCCCTTTTGCCTTCCACCGGTCTGCCGTGATTATCATAATATCCGTTAAACCAGCCATTTCCGTTTTCATCCGTTACCCATTCCTGCGTACGGATCAATCCGGTATACCAGTCAGCACGCTCCCGCAGATTCTGCACCAGAGTACTGATATCCACAGAAATCTGTTCTCCAGAAATATTATGCACACACTGACTCACATAATTATTTAAAACAACATTCCGTTTTTCTGCCGAATCATACGATGTGCGGTCCTGTCTGATCAGAATTTCCATCTCTTTTGCCAGTGTGATCTCTTTCTTTCCGCTTGCCGCTTCGTATTTTTCAAGGGTATCTGCCAAATCACGGAGATTTCCGATATACGCACAGGTAAAAGCCACGCTTTCTCCTTTTTCCGCTGCCATATCCAGTGCATCATTCCAGTCAGCACCGCGAAGACGCATCATTCCATGTTCTCCCGCCTCGTAGAAAGCGCACAGATTCTGCAAAAGCAGATGTTCTAAAACCGTGCCCTCGTAAATATTGCCATTTACATCTTTCTGGCGCATCCCATATGCCGGTGTCCACTCTGCGTCCCCGGCAGTTCCACGCTTTGCCTGCGGGTCCTTAAAATACGCCACTTTCTGATCCAGAATATCCAGATCTCCCGTCTGGTTCAGATACAATTTTGTGGTAACAAACGGCCAGTACGCATGATCCATCCAGACTCTTGTAATATTGTTGCGGTCTGCAACAAATTCTCCCGGCTTATCCCCGATAATTGTCGCATTGGTCCCGTCAAAACGGACACCCGCAAAGCTGTTTAAAATCATGGAGCGAACTTCCTTCGGGTCAAGAATCAGAAGGGAGAGACAATCCTGCCACAGATCACGCCAGCCCCTGCCGCCTCTGCCATAATCATGGTACGGCAAAAACGAACATCCGTAGATTCTGCGAAGAACCGGCTGGAAACAGATCCATTTCAGATAACTGTCTTCTTTGGGGTTTCCGGTTTCAAAGGAAATATTGACCAGCCCATTCCAGTAATTTTTTGCCTGTTCAAAGGCAGCATCTGCCTGTTCGGTCGTGCAAAACATTTCTGCTGCCTGTTCTGCCAGCTTCAGATCCTCTGTCATGCCACCAAGCAGAATATAATCGACATGTGCTCCTGCTGCAAGGGTAATCTCCGGAAATGCCATCGCCCCCATTGCTTCTTTTCCATCCACGGTACAACCGGCCGGACAGCCTTTTTCTTTATTTTTAAGCGCATCCGGTGCCAGAAAAGTTCCGGTTTCTCCGATAAACGATTCCACCGTTGGGAAGAACGATTCCGGTTTTGTTCCATCTCCCTGACTGCCCATCTCAAAATAAATCATATGATTTTTCTGATGTCCGCGTTCATCAAATGACAATACCGGTTTACAGATCACGCCGCGTCCGGTAGTACGGATCCGGTGAAGCAGGGAAGTTACATGGCGGTGATCGCGCAGATTATCCGCGCTTCTGCCGTAAATTGGGATAGCAGAAGTCACGCGCACACACATATCCATATCCGATTTATTGGTAACGCGCACCTGCATCAGTTCTGCCGGTACTCCAAGCGGAGCAAAGATCCGCACGGCTGCCTCGATTTTCTGTTCTTTTAATTCCCGCTTCGTCTCCTGCCACATAAATCCGGCATCGAATGTCACTTCCTCCTCTTTTCCAAGGAAACGTGCATATTCTGCCTGCGCCGAAACTCCGGTCAGTGACACATGTTCCTTCCGGTTGATTGTACACCAGACATTGCGGGTACTTCTGTTATTATGCAGATTTTCGATGCTCACCGGTTCCAACAGAAAATGGTTCTGATCCAGCTTACAATCGCCGCCGAAGGTCTGCGTCACGCTGCTTTTGATTCCCTCTTCATTTGCCACCGGAAAATTGAGCTGTGTTTTTTCAACCATATGACGGATTTGAAATTCTCCGTTTTTTCCTGTAAACTGCATATCGTTTTTCATAACTTCTCCCTTCTATGCCATCACAAGGCGTACCTTCGTCTGATCGGTCATTTTTTCTACCGGAATGTAGTTGTCTTCCATCTTTTCCTCATTCACGTACAACGCTTTGCATCCACTCTGTACATGCTCTGGATTTTCTACCACAATATGAAGATGTTTTCCCCGGAAATCCTTCTCAATGGTAAACTGATCCCAGTCCGCCGGAATGGATGGTGCAATACGAAGTCCTCCAAAGTCCGGACGCATGCCAAGGATTCCTTCCACACATCCTACCATTACAGTGGAAGCAGTTCCGGTCAGCCAGTGCACATGGGAACGACCAAAATGCGGGCTGTCTTTTCCTTCCGTAAACTGTCCATAACAGTATGGCTCCAGTTTCCGGATCTCAGCACGATCGTT
>ERZ827363.2756-NODE-2756-length-14512-cov-4.553988_pt1 | contig 14512 bp, 18 predicted proteins | sample MGYA00519776_ERZ827363 | MGnify/ENA primary metagenome ERZ827363 (study PRJEB31778, sample SAMEA3449288) | human gut metagenome | biome: human gut; feature: human-associated habitat; material: faeces | place: United Kingdom | collected 2010/2012 ...
ACAACCCACGGAGAAGCCCCATCTATAGCCGAAAGGCTTAGGTGGGGAGGTTCACTTGTGTTAAAATCCGGCGAATTACATCAATGATGCGTCAAACAGCTTGTTTCGGACTACATCCTCGTAAAAATGTCATTGCCGTCCAGATAGGTATAAGACTTTTCCTGCTCCACGAAACCGTTGAGGGAGATGAAGTCTAGCTGCCTGATACCGGGGTCGTTGACTCCTTCCATCCGCTGAGCCTCGCCATGAATCTCATCGAGGGTCATCGGCTGAGCAGAGTATTTCGGCAGATAAACCGCATAGCCGTCTGCGAGTTCCACGGCGATAGGGAACTCTTTGTTCTCGCAGCGAACGGCGGTATCGAGATAGTAGCTGCCGATGTTGCGGACACCGTTCATTCGTCCAGAACGGACTTGCAGGCTGAAATAGTCCCGGCAGATACCCTCGAAGCAACGGGCGATAAAGTCAGTTAGAGCGGGTGCTATATACTCGTCATAGAAAGTTTCTGCATCCAATACCTGAAATGCACTGGCGTTTTTATAGACATAGGTATAGTAGAACCGCAGCAGATTATCGCTGAGTTCGTAGGTTGCCTTCTTGTTATCGTTTGGCTTGTTGATAGGAATGTTGCGAGATAGGATTTCGAGGTCTGTCAGGGTCTTTATTTGCTTGGCGAGGTTTCCGGTTTTCTTGACGCCCAACGTATCTTCGATTTCCGTATATCGCTTCCTGTCGTTCCCAAGAGCGGAAAAGATGCGCTCGGCATTGACATTCAAGGAACTGTCCGAGAAGACAAGATGGCTGGCATACAGGTACACGGGACTCATCGGATTGAGAATCGTGCCGATGATGTTCTCTCGCAGAGTTGCAGCAGGATTCAGCGCCTGATTGATGAAGGGCGAGCCGCCGAAAACGGCATAGTGAGCCACCTTGTCATAGGCACTCTTGTCGGGATAGAACTTAGAGGTATCCAGATAGTTCAGTTCATCGAGTTTGAGGGAAGCAGCAAAGCGTCCATACAGAGGATTCCTCTCCTGCAGGAGGTCCTTCATCATCCCGATATGCGAGCCAGCGAGAATGAGTTCAATGTTTGAGAGGCGGTTGTCGATGATGCATTGAAAAACAGAATCGACCACGCCGGAATCGTTCATAGCGTAAAGATGGGTGTACTCGTCCACAACGACCACCATCTTCTGAGGCATGGTGTTAAGGTAAGCAAATACATCCTGGAGGGTGTTAAAGGCAAGAGGTACAGGCAAAACCTTCACGCGAACCAGTTCCTGCACAAGACCGTCGATATTGTCTTGCATGGTCCCTTTCAGGCACTCGAAGTAGACAGTCTGATAGGGGCACTGTTCGAGAGCTTTCAGAATGAGTGTGGTCTTGCCGACACGCTTCTTGCCATAGACCATCAAAGTCTTGCCGATATGCTCCTGCTGCAAGAGTGCGAGTTCTTGCTCCCGACCTACAAACATTTGCTGCACCTCCCTACTATGCTGAAATAAAATTCAGTGAATTTGTGTTCAAGAACATTATAGCATTAGTACGACAAAAAGGCAAGAATCGGCGAGGAGAGAAGAAGGGCCACCGCGCCGCAAGCGATGGCCCTGTTTTTTATCGGCGGCATACGCCGCATAGCAAAAATTACATCGCCAGCAGTATGAGCGCAGCGACTACAGCTACAATGATGATGAACAACAGGGTTCCGCAGCCAGAACCATTGCCGCCACTATTGCGATTTCCACCGCCGCCACCGGAACCGCCAAAGTTGCGGTCAAACGACTGTTTATAATGCGCATAGCCGGTGCTGCCGCTGCCAAAATAGCCGTAATCGTTCGCCATAGTACACTACCTCATTCGCTATATTTGTCCTTGTTTCCTGCAAGAATATCCTCGCAAACGCCCTTGTACTCCGGTAACATATCCAAAAACGGAGCCCACCTCTGCTGTACTTCTTTTCGGCCTTCATCGTCCATACTGGAAACATCATCACAATCCTCGCATTCTAGTACGACATCGGTGACCACCTCTTCGAACAAACGGCGAGCAAGCTTCTGCGCATCAGTATAGATACTTGTGCTATATAGGCAATCCTGTACTGTGTCGATACTCAACAATATATAGCCGAGCTTCTCCGACCAGACAAGGTCTAAGTTGGGATGCCGGTGGATGTACCCGGAGAAAGCATCGACAATACGGTTCATTTCGGGGTCTTTCGGAATGTAGTTAGGCGTCATGATGTCTGTCCTCCAAGATTGATATTTTTTGAATTTCGCTGGCACCGAGAACCGGAATATAGCGTCCCGGCTCGATGACGGCGAGATATGCGTCCTCGGCACCGTTTTCCGGGTGAAACTCATCCACCACGCCTCGATGCGTGCTGTTATCGGGGCTTTGGGTCCACTGAATACGAGTGCCGCATACACAGCGGCTCATAGTAGCGATGATTTCGGTATAGGTCATATCTTAATAAGAGTCCTTTCAATCTGCGTACAGGGGAAGGCGTCTGCTAAGTCTTGCGATGAGGGTCTGCGCAGATACCTTTTTCGCGCCCATCTCGATGCGCTCCATGCTGTTGGGTTTTGCGGTCTCAAACTTCTCAGCCAGATTATCCTCATATAGGCGCAGAGCCTCGCGGATTGTTTCGACATCAAACTGTTTTGTGGGGCCGAGGTCATAGTAGCTGTTGCGTCCGGTAGGAATTTGAGGGATGTTCATGATGAGCGCTCCTTTCGAGAGAGTGGTATATCCTTGTCTTCCGTTCTGACATTCGTCCCTGTGGCTCAGGCAGAGGCATTCTTGCCCGGCATACCTTGCGGCAGATGGTGAAAACGGCGATAGTGTGTAAAATAGTGATTTTCAGACAGGCTTGGAGGCGTTTTGCTTTCTAGCCTGTCTTTATTATACTACTTGGTATGTCCCATAATTTGGACTTCAACGAATGATTTATCAATTTCGATAAAATTGTCCATATTTCAAATCAAAGACAAATAGCACATCGAGTGCTAATTTGCAGGTGGCGGTTTACAAAGTCTCAGAAAAAATCTCCTTAAAGTATTGAAAAAGCTTCTTAATGTGAATCAATTCGAGGCTTTTCACTCTGTTTTATTTATAGAGAGAAAAAATTTGAAATTTTGCTGGAAAATTTCTGATTTCTTGTTCTCTTATACAATAGAGGGCTAAATTTTAGACCTACTAATTTAAAAGGAGATTTTCAAAATGAAGATGGACAAGCAGGTACGAAAGTTTTTCAAAGGTGAGTTGGGGCAGGAAACCCTCAAAGGCTTGAAACGCTATGGAGTGGAGGACCTGACCGCGTATGCACCGTGGCAGTTGAAGTTTTATGTGAGGAGTCCACTGCCGTGGCCGCAGTGCGTAGAGTTGTTTAAGCAGTATGAGGAATACTGTGCCGAACATCGGTTTATGAGGTTTGATACTTGGTATGCGACTGTGGATGGGAACCCGGTTCGTGATGGCGGTGATAATTTTGACTACTCGACATATGATGACCCCTCAGAACAGTACATAAATTACTCGTGGGGCGAACCTCTGGATAATGTCGATTGCGAAGACGAGACAGTGGAGATTGACTGCTGATGCTGTCAATGGATGAAGTGAACAAAGATATGCGGCGTGCATTGTGCAATAGGCGAAAACAAAAGAATAGAGCAGACTTTATTTGCAATTTTGCGACAGAAATTATACAATTAGATTATGTATAGTTCAGTGCAGTAAATCCTATAAGGAAACGAGTGTAAACCATGATTGATGCTGTTGAATTCAAAAAGGTCGTTGAATCTTATTACAACGATTTCACACAGAGGTATTGGGATGAAGAGGAAGGCTTCAAGTGGAAAGCCGTAAAAGCTTTCTCAGAAAAATGGGATATAGATTCGTCTGATTTTTCTGCAATGTTGAAGGCAGCGCTTAAAGAGGCTAAGCCTTTACTTATGGTTCCAAACTATTTTTCTTCTGGAATGATTGGCGAATTTGCGGACGCCGAGCCAGAAACTGTGCGTCAGATGTTTCGGGACCTTTATGACGAAAGTGCCGAACTCGCATGGCGTTTTGACAACTTCAAGAAGCAGTCAATCAAGTTGTTATCCATCATCGGCAAAGCTGACAAGAACCACTATCAGGACGAGCATGCTATCAGCATATACCTGTGGCTAAGATATCCTGCCAAGTACTACATTTACAAGTTTACTGAGACACAGAATATGGCAAAGCTACTCAAAAGCCAGTACAAGTTTGTGTCTGGACACTATACGGAGATTCTCTCTAACTGGCTTCCCTTTTATGACGAAGTGACGGAACTTCTACAGCATGAAGATGCTCTATTGCAAAAAGTGAAGGGTTATATCACGGACGACAGCTACGCAGACGAATCTTTACGTACACTGACCTCAGATTTCGCATTCTACATTACCCATCATTATCTTAAAGCTCAGGAAAAGAATGCTTGGTGGCCGAGCAATTATACCCCTGCAATATCAGAGTCTCAATGGCTGTCTCTGCTCGGCGATAACAACATCTTTGATGACAGCAGTCGAACCCTTATTAAGCAGTTCGCAGATATTGGAGGACAGGCCACCTGCACTGAGCTTGCAAAGAAATACGGAGGAGAGGCAAACGCCTACAATTCTGCATCGGTTTCTCTAGCAAAAAAAATTCAGAGTGCAACAAACTGCCCAATCTATGAGAGAGAAGATGGCAGCAAGTGCTATTGGGCAGTTCTGTATGAGTGTAAAAAAGCTGACAAAAAAGCAGACGGCGTTTTTGTCTGGAAGCTTAGAGATGAACTTGCTAACGCATGGGGAAAATACCAAATGAGTCAAAGCAGTAATCTGCCCACTGATAAACATTATTGGATGATGAGCGCCAAGCCAACGCTCTGGAAGGTCTCAACTTTCCCTGTGGGCGGCGTTATGGATGTTTCCATGTTTGCCCCATCCGGGAACAAGAGCCGTATTTACCAGCATTTTCTTGATGCCAGAATTGGAGATTCAGTCATCCTCTATGAATCCAATCCGACCAAGAAAATCGTTGCCATTGGAGAGATTGCCGGTGAGCAAGATGGGCAGCGTATCCTGATTCGAAAGACTGAGGGACTTGAGAATCCCATTTCTTTTGAAGAACTTAAAGAGAGTGATGAGCTTTCCAAAATGGAGTTCTTTAAAGTACTCAGAGCAACGATTTATCAATTAACCACGGACGAATACAAATCCATTATGGATATGATTCGTGAGTACAATCCGTTGCCAGTGGAAAAACCCGTGGATAAGTATGATAAAAAGCAGTTCTTGCAAGAAGTCTTCATGACCGAGCACAAGTACGATACTATCTGCGCAATACTGAAGCGCAAGAAAAACATCATCCTGCAAGGTGCGCCGGGTGTCGGAAAGACCTTTACGGCGAAGCGCCTGGCATACTCTATCATGGGCGAGAAGGATGATAAGCGCATCCAGTTTGTTCAGTTCCATCAGAATTACTCGTATGAGGATTTCGTCGAAGGGTATAAGCCTAAGGAAAACGAAGACGGATTCAGATTGGAGCCAGGCCTGTTCAAGGCTTTCTGCGAGACGGCAGAGTATGAGCCGGATAAGCCGTATTTTCTGATTATCGATGAAATCAATCGCGGTAACCTCTCTAAGATATTCGGCGAACTCCTTATGCTTATCGAGGCTGGGTATCGCGGTCAGGAACTGAAACTCGCATACAGCAAGAAGGAGTTCTCTGTGCCGGAGAATCTGTACATCATCGGTATGATGAATACCGCTGACCGTTCTCTTGCCATGATTGACTACGCGCTGCGCCGCCGTTTCAGCTTCATAGACATGGAGCCGGGCTTTGATACGGATGGCTTCAAGGCTCGCGCTAAGGCGTATAACAACCCCGTTTTTGATGAACTGATTGAAGTCATCAGCGGCACGGACGGTCTGAACGCTGCTATCGCTGGCGACCCGACGCTCGGCAACGGGTTCTGCATCGGGCACAGCTACTTCGTGCTCGGAGACGGGGAGACATGCACGGACGAACTGCTGCGCGATATCGTGAACTATGATATCCTGCCGATGCTGCAGGAATACTGGTTCGATGACGCGAAGAAGTATCAGGAATGGGCGGATAAGCTGCACAAGGCGGTAAGCGATGGCATCGAATGAGAAGGACAACATCCTCGTAAAGAACATATACTATATGCTGTCCTATGCGTTCAAGGCTCTGAGGCAAGACAAGTTTGAGAAGGTCGGTGCCGAATCGTTCGATAATGCCGAAAATCTCTTTGCCGCAATTCTGAGCAACGGTATCAGCCAGCAGCTGAAACAGGGACTGTACCGCGAATATATCGGCAGGGAAGATGACCTTCCTGTATTGCGCGGGAAACTGAACATGCCCGGCACGATACAAAACGAGATAGCGCATCGGCGTAGGCTCAGCTGCCAGCATGATGAGTTGTCGGAGAATAATCTTCTGAACCGTATCCTGAAAACCACGGCACTTTTGCTTATGGCGAGCAATAAGGTGAATGCTCAGTACCGTGCGGCGTTAAAGAAAGAGCTCTTGTTCTTCTCCTGCGTCGATACGGTTGAACCGAAAGCTATCCGGTGGTCGAGCCTTACCTTTCACCGGAACAACCAAACCTATCAGCTATTGATGGGAATTTGCCGGTTCGTCTTGGATGGGATGCTGATAACTGAGGAAGACGGGACCCGGAAACTGGCTGCTTTTGTCGATTCGCAGGAAATGTATCATTTGTATGAGAAATTCCTGCTAGAATACTTCCGGCAGGAACATTCTGAATTGACGGTATCTGCGCCGCAAATCGAATGGCAGGTAGATGACGGGAACCGCAAAGAGTTGCCGACCATGCAAAGTGATATCGTGCTTGAAAACAAAAAGCGTGACACAGTTCTTATCATTGACGCCAAATACTATCAGCATAATATGCAGACGCATTTCGACCGGCAGACGGTTTGCTCGGCGAACATATATCAGATATTTACCTATGTAAAAAACAAGGAATACGAACTCGGCAAGTCAGGGACAAAACACAAAGTATCGGGTATGCTTCTGTACGCGAAAACAAAGGACGAGATGCAGCCGGACGGAAAATATCAGATGTCCGGGAACAGAATAACCGTTCGTACACTGGACCTGTATCAGTCATTTGCTGAAATCAGGAAAGAATTAGACGGTATTGTAGCGGAACATTTCTAAAAGGAAATCGAGGAGAACACGATGAAGAAACTGACAAGCCTTATGATGGCAGCGGCATTGGCTGTATCCATCACAGCTTGCGGCGCTACGGCTAATGCAAACGCAACGGCATCTTCTGCCACCGACAAGAGCACAGCGACTGGCGAAGCAGGCAACGAGACCGTAACCATAACCTATCCTGAGTATATGATTCCGGGCGTAATGAGCGATGGCACGGATGAGGAGAGGATGGAAGCGGCAAAGGAATTCTGCAAGGTCCTGCTCGACAGAGAGGGTGTTTTGGAAGCAAAACCCAGCGCCGACGGGTCTGTCATTGCGACGATGGCGATGAATCGGATTTCAGCGACTATACCTACAATGATGACATGACGGTCTTTACCGTGAACATGGATGCCGACTATGAATCGCCCTATACGACGGAGGCGATGCTGTTCGGCATCAGCGCAGAAGGGTATCAGGCCCTGAATGGCGTCGAGAAGCCGAAAGTCACTATCAATTATGTAGATGAGAAGACCGGGAATGTCTTGGGGACATTGACATACCCCGATGACTACGATAAAATCTTCAGTAACACAGAGGATACGCTGCGCGAAATGGACGAAATCGACTGAGCCTAAAAACAATGCACCTACAATGATTGAGGCAGGAGGTACAGGAAATGTCTGAACAGAATTTCAAAGCATTTGAACTTAAAGTGAAGCCGGACGAATACGGTAACCTCAACAAGCCTCTGCCCGATACGGTTCCGAAACCCAATGTCGGATGCGGTATTCGCAATGACGAGTGCTTCGGCCTGATTTTTGCCTGGATTGTGGCACCGGAAGAAGCGATGGACTACGATTCCGTTGAGGATACCGTCAAAGATGTGCGCTTGTCCCTGATGGAAAATATGGGCCTTTTGGAATGCAAGAACGGGTTGACCGCGAAAGGGCATAAATACATCTACGCCATCCGGAAAATTCAGGAGACGGTGCAGGGCCTGCCGAAACCGGAGGTATCGTATCTGTTGAACCTGAATGTGAATGTCGGCGAGGATGACTACTTCGTCAACGGCAGCTTTACCGAAGAAGGCATGACCGGGGCGCGGGACAGCTTCGGATTTGCAATGTACCAGAACGCAATAAAAGAGAAATACCCCGAAAAGCATTTCACTACAAAGGAAATCATGAAGATGTTCTTTGAAGACCCCTATGATTCCGAATACAGGGAAGGCTTTCTCATGAACTTCTCGGAACGCGATATATTCGATGAGCGATTCCCCGACCACCCGCTGAGCATTGCCAGAAAGTATGTGAAGTGGGTACTCAAAAACAACTGATGCATTTGAGGTGCTACAGTGACATTTTATATCGAACCAATAAATCTTCGGCAATGGAACCTGTTCGACAAGGTCAAAGGACTCGGGCATGTGGAGCCGTTCCTTGCGACCCGTGACATGCAGATTGGCGACATCGTGATGCTGCATGTGGGAAAGCAGGACCCGGCGCATGAGAGCGGCATTTATGCCTATGGCACGGTCATCTATGGGCCCTATATCCTGACAGATAGCCCCGACGACTATTGCAACAACAAACTAACTGTGGATATCCGCATCGACCGTATCGAGTATGAGAAACCCATACTTACGCATGAGCAGTGCATGAGGTATACTGGTCAGTACCGTGCCGTACACAGCATTGCGGATTCCTTTAACGGTAACCTGAAAATGGTACTTGGCATCGACTAAGATTTCTTTTTGGAAATTTTCGGCAAAAAAGTAAAGAAAGTTTTCAATTTCATCAAAAACCTAACAGGTACAAAAAGAGCGCTCACAAAAAAGTGGGCGCTTTTCTTGTCGGCATATAATCAATGGCTTGTGCCAAGGACTAAGAGTTAGCCATATGTACTGGGTACTATGCACAGTTTCGGGATATACCGCTTATGCAAAGGGGAGAACATTATCAGGAAGTTGTAAATTCTTCTGAAATTGACTCCAACAAATACATAATGTGATATAATATACTTACAAAACTATCCCTCAAAGTTAAAGGAGGTATATCATGAAAAGGAGAGTTAGTACAGCGAAAAGAATCGTTGCTGTAGCACTGGCTGCTACGGTTGCGGTTTCTTTGACCGGCTGCAAGAAAAGAAAAAATACCAACGATACGACGAGTTCGGATGTGACCACGAGCCAAAGTCAGGCTGCGGTTCCGGAAACACCAGAAGTAACTGCCACACCTGCACCGACCGCCACGCCTGCACCGACCGCCACGCCCGCTGAGAACACTGATAAGAAGGACAACACCACCAGCGAGCCGACTAAGACGGAGAAGCCGAGCACCGGCACTTCGACTTCCGGCGGGACTACCAAACCGGCAGCGACAAAAACACCAGCACCTGCTCCGGCAGCTACTCCGGCTCCTACCGCAAAGCCTCAGGTAAAATATACCTTCACGGTTCGCCGTCATGAAGCGACCTGCACCACGCAAGGCTACGATGAGCATATCTGCCATGAGTGGGGCGGCATGAACTACAATGACCGTTTTGTTCCGGCAAAGGGACATAGCTGGGATGGCGGTACAGTCACGAAGGCTGCTACTTATACCGAGACCGGTATCAAGACCTTCAAGTGCAAGGAATGCGATGAGACACGCACCGAGGAAATCCCGTCTCTCAACAAGACATATCATATCAAGAGCGTTGTTGCTCCGACCTGCACCGCTGAGGGGTATACCATCTACGAGTGCAACGAGGTCCCCGGTCTGACCTATAAGGGCGATTACAAGGCAAAACTGCCGCACGCCTACGATGCCGGTAAGGTCACAAAGCCCGCTACCATCTATGAGAAGGGTGTTAAGACCTTTACCTGCACTTCCTGCGGTGCTACATACACGGAAGATATCCCGGTAGTCGAGAAGACCTGGCATAAGGGTGATACGGTAGCGCCTACCTGCACTGAGCAGGGCTATACCGTTTACATCTGCGACCAGGATTCCGCTCTGACCGAAAAACGCGATTATACGAATGCACTGGGGCATGCCTGGGATACCGGTACAGTCACAACAGCAGCGACCTGTACGACAGCTGGTGTTAAGACCTATACCTGCACCCGTAATGGCTGCACAGAGACTAAGACCGAGGAAATCGCGGCTCTGGGGCACAAGTGGGATGATGGCACTGTCACCACGCCCGCTACCTGTGAGGCTCCCGGTGTAAAGACCTACAAGTGCCAGAATACCGGCTGCACAGAGACCAAGACTGAGGAGATTGCGGCTCTGGGGCATAACTACGATGAGGGTGTTGTCACCAAAGCTCCTACCTGCACCGAGGACGGCGTCAAGACCTTTACCTGCAAGAATGATAAGAACCACACCTACACGGAAACTGTTCCTGCGACGGGACATGCTTGGGACGCAGGTGTTGTTACCAAGGAAGCGACTTACGAAGAGGATGGCGAGCGCACCTACACCTGCAAAAATGACAAGACCCATGTGCATAAGGAAGTAATTCCTGCATTGGGCTATACCTTCACCGAAACTGTCGTTCCTCCTACCTGCACAGAGGACGGCTACACGCTGCACACCTGCAACGAGAATCCCGCAAAGACGTACCAGGATACGCCTGTTGCTGCGCTGGGCCATCAGTACAAGGAAGTCACTACTCCCGCCACCTGTGGTGCTCTTGGCAGCGTAGACAATGTTTGTGAGCGCTGCAACGATAAGCAGCATGTGAAAGACCTTCCTGCCACTGGTGAGCATCAGTGGGATGAAGGCGTTGTAACGAAGGAACCGACCGCTACCGAGACCGGAATCAAGACCTTTACCTGCACTGTTTGTAGCGCAACAAAGACCGAAGATATCGTCAAGGTACATACCCACGATTACACGCGCCTTGGCGAAATCGTCAAGGAGTCCTCTTGTGAGACAGAGGGCGAGCGTTGGGTGTACTGCAACTACGAGGGCTGCAACGAAAGAGTCTTGAAGCCTATGGCAGCTATCGGCAGCCATGATTGGGACTTTGCAAATGCCGAGTGTCTGAAAAAGGCTACCTGCACCGAGCAGGGCACTATGCTGATGCACTGCAAGCGCGATGCTTCTCATACTACGACCTACTCCTATGGTGGCACGGGTCATGTCTGGGACGAAGGCACTATCACCACGCAGCCTACCTATGATGAGTATGGCGTCAGGACGCTGCACTGCAAGAAGTGTGACGCTACTACGACCGAAAAGGTTTTCCCCACGAAGTACACCTTCACCGTGACCGTTGTCCTGCCGACTTGCACCGAGGATGGCTACACGATGCACAAGTGCAAAGAGGATGACAGCCTCTCCTACAAGGACAACATTGTACACTCCACCGGTCATCATGCCGCCTTTCGTGTCATTGAGCCCACCTGCAAGGAAGAGGGCGCACCGAAATCTACTGCACCGTCTGCAATGAAGTGAGTGCCGTTCTCTCCACCACGCCAAAGAAAGACCACACTTTGGATAACGGTGTCGTAACTACTGAACCCACGACTGAAAAAGATGGCGTTAAGACCTATACCTGCACAGTTTGCAATGAAACGAAGACTGAGACCACCCCGCGTCTGAACGGCAGCGGCAAGTAAGCTGTGAGCCTTTCAAAAGGCACAAGAAACACAAAAAGGAGCGTCTGCTTTGGCGGACGCTCCTTTTGCTGTGACTGAAAAAATGCATAAGTGCTCTTGAAAATCTTTTTGATATTGTTTGTCGCACTTGGTAGAATGATGACAGAAAAGAAAGAATGCAAATCCTATGGGAAGGTTTCGGGTATGCTGCAGATTGCAATTGTCGAAGACGAAGCAGATTTGGCTCAGCAGACAAAGGATAATGATGTTCGCTATCTTAATGAGCATGGACTCGAAGGCAATATCGCGGTGTTTAACGATGGCATGGATATTGCTGAGAACTACAAACCTATATGGGATATTCTGCTGTTGGATATTGAAATGCCGCTACTAGACGGTATGAGTGCTGCTCAGAAAATCAGAGAACAGGATGCGACTGTCGTTATGATTTTTATTACCTTAATGGCTAATAAATGATGAGAAATTGTTCTCGTGAAGAAAGATTTAATCTGGAAGATTGATTAGAAGATTTGATTAAAATATCTCGAGTAAAAGTTTGCATATAAGATTTGCGTATAGAATGGACTTACTTGCGTCGATATGCTATAATAACATCAAAATGCCCCCGAAAGGATATCGATTTTATGGCTAAGAAGAATACGAAACGCGGGTTCACACTTGTCGAGCTCATTGTTGTACTGGTGATTCTGGCAATTCTTGCGGCACTGCTGATTCCGGCATTGACCGGGTACATTGACAAAGCCAGAAAGAATCAGGTTGTGGCTGAGACCCGGATGTTGACGCAGGCTGTACAGACTGAGATATCTACGGTATACGCGCTCAATGACGAATTCCAAAGACAAAAGACGATTGGTAAGCCGTTGACGATTGCGTCAAAAAGCGGAGAATATGGAACGAGCAACGGAAAACTAGATGACAAGCTAAAAGAACGCTATGCTGAAATAGTTCACCTTTCGGAAGTTCCTGCGCTAGAAAAAGGACTCACAGACTCAAATGATGCCTATTTTTACTCATACATTGACAAAAATGGCTCAGTGATGTGGACCGTATATGATAACGGTAATGGGTATATCGGAATATATTGTGGCGATGACGGCAAGATTGATTCGTTTAAAAGAAGCGAAGTCAGGTACGCAGATGCCATCAAAAATGTTTATGCGGGATATGTTATCTATTGCAATAGTAGAGATGCATTCGACGATGGAACTGACGTATATGCAAAAGATTTCTTTTATGAAAATTCATTAGGAATCACGACCTAACACAACAAATTGTTTCAAATAAAGAATAACCATTAGTGATATGGCGAGCACCGTCATATATTAGTAAATCCCTCAGAGCAAGTTACACTGGGGGATTTTTTCTTGACAAAATATTAGAATGTCAACCGCATCTGATGCCACGCCACATTCCCGTGCGTGGACTTGTCGGTCACGCCCTCATCCACAAAGCCGAACTTGGCGTAGTAGTGGACAAGTCTGTCCTTGCAGGTCAGAACAAGACCCTTACGTCCCTGTTCTTTCGCGTCAGCAATCGCCTTTTGAAGCAATTCACCGGCATACCCATGCTGGCGATATGCAGGCAGCGTATTGACACCGAAAATCATCTGCCACGCACCGTTCTCGTTGTACATGGCGGCGTTCTCGTACATCTCATCCGTCAAGTCGGCGTCATCGGTCACGAACCCGTCCACGAAGGAGATGAGTTTGTCACCATCATACATCAGCCAGAAATGATTGCCATAATGGGCAACTCTCTCGGCAAACTCGGCGGCAGTAGCAGCCTCAGCGGGAGGAAAACACTCGTCCTCAACGGCAGAAAGTGCGGGAACATCATCAGGGACAGCGTATCGAATCGTCATGGTCGTCGCTGTACCTCACAGGGATTTGCCGAGATTATAGGCGTCCAGCAAAGTCTCAGTATGGTTCTTTGCATCACCCGGCTCGGCAATGCCTTTGCCAAACACATAGCCTTTGAGCTCGGCCTTCTCAAAGCAATCGACCCAACCCTGCAACCCGTTGTAAGCCTTGTCGATGGCGTGCGCATCGTCGTCAGCGGCGGTGGCGAGCATATAGATGTCGCGGAACTTATAGTCGGACTCGTACAGAGGATTCAGACGGTCAAGCAACGTCTTCATCTGCCCGCACATCTCATAATAGTAGATAGGTGTAGCGAAGACAACAACCTCGGCTTCCTTGACCTTTGCCATGATTTCGGCTACATCATCCTTCAATACACAACGGCCAGATTTTTGGCAGGTCATGCATCCGATGCAGAACCGGATATCTTTGCCGCGCAGGGAGACGAACTCAACCTCATGCCCCGCATCATTCGCGCCGCGCTCGCATTCCTTTGCCAAAATCTCCGAATTGCTGTTTCCGCGCAGGCTGGTGGAAACTACAAGAACCTTCTTTACCATAGTATTAACGCTCCTTTTTGCTCTGGTTTTTGCTTATTAAACGCAGAAAATCTGCCGTGCCAGCATCGAGCCGCTGTTCGTATGCATGACTTTGTGGATGAAGCCCTTGATGCTTTCCTTGCTGTACTCGTTCTCGGCGGCGTTTACGATGTAATCGGCCTCAATGAGGATTTGGTAGTCGATGCCGTCAATATCTGTCAGGGTATGGTGATGGCTGACCAGATACGCTACGCGGTCAACCTGTGCCGGGGTCAGACCAGTATCATGCAGAAATTCCCGCACCA
>ERZ827363.2767-NODE-2767-length-14459-cov-2.463829_pt1 | contig 14459 bp, 5 predicted proteins | sample MGYA00519776_ERZ827363 | MGnify/ENA primary metagenome ERZ827363 (study PRJEB31778, sample SAMEA3449288) | human gut metagenome | biome: human gut; feature: human-associated habitat; material: faeces | place: United Kingdom | collected 2010/2012 ...
GCCAGATACAGCGCATCCTGAAGAGCTGCGCTTCCTCCTCCTACAACAGCCGCTGTTTTCTCCTTAAAAAATGGTCCGTCACATACAGCACAGTAAGAAACTCCTCTTCCAATCAGCTCCTGCTCTCGCTCGATTCCTAGATGACGATGTGCCGCACCTGACGCAATAATAAGATTTTTGCCCTCATATGTCTCACCATCCTCAGTGCAAACTTCAAAGCCATTATCTATTTTTCGTGCCGAAATTACCCTGCCATAAGTAACCTCACCGCCAAGATTTGTCAACTGTGCCATCAGGCCATCTGCAAACTCCATTCCGCTAATCTTTGCAATACCTGGATAATTTTCCACACACGGAGACAATGTAATCTGTCCGCCCATAGCCTCACACTCCAGAATAAGCGGCTTAACGCCAGATCTGAGTGCATAAATTCCTGCTGTCAGACCCGCTGTTCCAGCCCCTACTATAATCATATCGTACATATTCTCTTATTTCCTCTTTTCTTAGTTAATAAATGGTATATATCCTCTAGCTTAATGAATAAATTTCGAGATAAAATCTCTTACCAGACGGCGCGTCTCATCAATTCCATCTGCATGGCCAAATTTTCGCTCTGGATGCCACTGAACACCTAAAATCTTCATCTGTTCAGACTGATATGCCTCGATGGTGTGATTATCTTCATCTATTGCAAGCGGCTCAAAGCAGTCTGCAAGTGCATCCTCGAAAATGACATCCTTATGATAATTGTTAACGTAAATGCTTCGATTTTCTTTTAGCAAACGTACCTTATGATCCTCACCGCGCTTTCTAGGACACGGCAGATCAGGATGATATGCCAGTTTTCCACCGAATAGAACATTCACATACTGCATGCCTCGGCATGTACCTATAATCGGTATTCCATGATTAACACAGTAGTGAATAAGCTTTTCTTCCATCTTATCACGGTATGGCTGTACCGTTTCCTCATGTTTACGGTCATACCACTGCGGTCCAAGTGCACCGCCGCCAACTACAATCAAAAGATCTATTTTTTCATCAAACAGACGCTCGAAGTTTTTAGTATGGTTTGCAACAGGACGCGGAATAAAACCAATAGACTCATAAAATTCAACATATCCAGCCTCTAGTATATCAGTTGGATCTCCGTAATCGTTGACACCCTCTCTCTGCGTGATAAGTGCATGGAGATTTGTATATTGAATGCCTTCCTTGATCAGACCATTTCTGCAGTCCATTTCCAAATAGTCAAGCTGTGATACTGTATCGTAAATTTTCTCGCCGCAGCCGATTGCTGCCGGAATATTAAATTCTGCGCATCGGATTGCCATATGAGAAGCTGCACCACCGTACTTTGTGATAAATCCTTTGATATTTTTTGTAAAAATCCATTCGTAGCCTGGGTCAGCCTTTGGCACTACAACAATTTTTCCAGTGATATCAGCATCCGGCTCCTCATCAAGCAACACTACCTCGCCCTCGACTGTCTTTGCCGTTATGAAATTAGGGCGTGCCTCATACACAGGAATCACATCTACGCTCGCACCTGACAAAATAACTTCTGGAAGAAGAATTAATCGGCTGTCATGATTTAAACGGCGCCGCTTTGTGATTAGCTTCATCCAAAGCTTTTTTAAATTTTCTGGATCACAGCCTGACTCATATAGCTTAAAGTCATCTACACACAGCCAAGACAAATCCATAGTACGAATCTCCAAAATTGAGCCAAGCTTACGAATCAGTTCTAATACCATACTAAGCGATTTTGTAAATTCAAATTTAAAATACTCTCGCTGTTCAATTGCGCTGATCCAAAATTTTGCCATACGCTCTGCAGACACATCAAGCTGTGTATCTTCCAGAGCCTGCGTCAAAATACTGATATCAAGATCTTTTTGAATCTTTACCTTATCTTTTTTAATACGCGATGGCGCAGGGCGAAAATTCATCGCATCATAGCGGTCTGAACGAATATCATATGTTCCGCTTCGAAGATGTCCATACTTAAAGTTAAACTCCTCGCGGCTTATAAGACCATCAGAAAAGCGCTCAAAATCATCGTTAAATTCTGATGATACTGTAGAAATTCCCTGCATGAAAGTATCCACATTTTCACTTGTATAGTAGCCAGCATCTACAAGCGTGCGAAGAAATGCTCTTGCGATAAAGGCAAGTCTTGCTTGGCGGGCAAATTGCGGAGTACCATTTGTGCGAATTTCTTTTAACAAAGTCAAAATACTGTCGATGATTCTGTCAATTGACACATCTTGGTACAACAGCTTTTCAATTTCCTCACGGCAATTTTCAAGACGCTTTAGTGCTTCAAGATCTTCTTTTAAAATCTTTTCCTGATTCATTACAGCATCAATCGTAAGCTTTTTTACTTCGCGCACAAGAAGTTTACGTTCTTCCTCGGTAAAACCATAACGAAGCAATCTCTTTGAATTTTCTTCCGTCATAAAATCATAGCTGCTGAAAATGATCTCAAACTCAATTTTATCGTGTGCAGAAAGGTCTTCCTCAAGCCTTGTCTGATAATACTGAACAAGACGAAGTGCGAGCGGTTCCGGAATACTTGCTGGAATCAGTGAATAATAGGAATATGTCAAGTTAATATATGGCTTATTTCCAACCTGATACATAAGATCCTCATTAAATGCACGATAGCCTAATGTACGGATTCCTTCATTCCATGCATGATGCGTTATGATCTCGCGGTACAGTGAATAATCTAACGCCCTTGGATTGCTTCCAATGATCTCAGATGGATTCCAAAAAGCCATATCAGAAAGCTTCATCGGCTTTCCTGTAATTGCATCAAGGTGCTCCTCATACTCCCGGCGAATCTGACCCTTTCTTGCAAAGAAAGAATAATCATCAATATAACGTCCTTCACGATAGCCTGCTGCAAGCGGACGAACCTGAAATAGAATCACCTGATTATGGCTGTCTATGGCAAACTCAATATCAAGCGGAATATCCTCTATGATGCTCTCTACTTCTGTTACTGCTGTAATCAAATTGCGCCAGCGCTCCTCAAGCTGATAAAGTGAGACATTTCTCGCAATCCAAAGCGTTTTGCCGCCACGACCGCTTGTTACACTGTCTGTTGACCCCAAGTCATCGTAATTAACAAGATAATATGGTCGCTTTCCTTTTAAGTCACGTGAAAAGACAACACCGCTGACACACACGTCCATTGCCTGGCGCTGGATCAGCACCTGCTCATTTGAAATACCCTTTATATCTTTTTCATATGACTGAATTACAGCCTCGATTGATTCTACGATCTGCGCACGACTCGCTGAATCTACATCAAGAATACTTTTATAATGTCCTGCATTGGAGGACTTCATACAGTCTTCCTGCGTAGAAGAGCTTCGCACAACGATTCTGCAGCCACCAAATTTTTCCATAATCTCTGTGCAGACTTGATTTTTATTGCGCCAGAAGTCTTCAACTCTAAGGATATACATTTCCTCAATGCTTGCCTTTTTGATCAGGTTTTTCATCGCATACAATGTATTTGCCTTTGTCGAAATAATCTTATTGATACGATTCGCCATATTGCATGTCCTCCCTTGCCTGTACTGCTTTGTCTATTTTTTATCCAGATCTATATCACGAGTGTATCTGGTTTTTTTCTACCATACCAGTTTACCACACTTTTGACAATCCCGCCACATAAAAAGGAACCACCTTGCGGTGATTCCCTTTCTTATTGCTTATTACTCATTTTGTATTTTACTTTACTTCCTGCTGCTTCTTCTCAACCAGTTCACGAATAGCCTTAAGATCTTCGGCTGTCAATTCCTGACTGTCAAGATAAGCACGGATGAACTCTACCGCAGAACCACTAAAGCTAGTCTTCTGATAGCGCTTCATCAACTCTTTCTGATAATCTTGTTCTGAGATTAATGGTTTATAAACATATGCATGACTTCTCTTTTCATATGTTACATAGCCTTTGTCACGCAGGTAGGACATAAATACGCTAATTGTTGTTCTAGCATACTCTTTACCATACTCTGTCTTCAGACGCTCTAATAAGTCTGCTACAGCTACATTGTCACCAATTTCCCAGATACATTTCATGATCACTTGTTCTGTGTTTGTTAATTCTAACATCACGATATCCCTTTCTGTACCTTAATTTAGACAACAGTATCTTCTGTTTTTACAGCTGTTTTTTTGCTCCCAGAATAAATCCTGCCATGTGGGCAATACTTTTTTTCTAAGGCAACGAGATTATATTACCGCATTTTCCTAATAATTACAATGAATAAAATTAGCATTTTATTAACTTTTTGTATTTTTTTGATCAAAAATATGACGGTAAATTTAATCTCTTTTGCAATCCTCGTCAAATTCATTTATTTTGTGACAAAATCTGTGCTTAATCCTGTGCCACAATCTGTGGACGATTTAAGATTTCCATAAATTCCTCACCCGTAATTGTCTCGTGCTCATAAAGGAACTTTGAAATTTCATGAAGTTTGTCCATATGACTATTTAAAAGATTCTTTGCCTTTTCATACTGCTTCTGCACAAGTGCCACTACAAGATCATCGATCTTCGCAGCTGTCTCCTGTGAACAGCTCATACTGGTGTCTCCACCTAAGTAAACATTATTTAAGCTTTCCATTGCTACCATACCGAACTCACTCATGCCATATCTGGTGATAATTGCACGTGCAAGCTTAGTTGCCTGCTCAATATCGTTTGATGCACCTGTTGTCACATCACCGAACACAAGCTCCTCTGCCACGCGTCCTCCGGTAAAGGTTGCAATCTTGTTTTCAAGTTCTTCCTTTGTCATCAAATACTTTTCGCCTTCATCAACCTGCATTGTGAAGCCAAGCGCACCTGATGTACGCGGGATGATCGTAATCTTCTGCACTGGTGCGGAATTTGTCTGCAGCGCTGCTACAAGCGCATGTCCGACCTCGTGATACGAAACGATCAGTTTTTCTTTCGTTGAAAGAATACGGTTCTTTTTCTGATAACCAGCAATAACTACTTCAACACTTTCCATTAAATCAGTCTGTGTTGCAAATTTTCTTCCATCACGGACGGCACGAAGTGCTGCCTCATTAACAATGTTGGCAAGCTCAGCACCAGATGCACCTGCTGCTGTTCGCGCAATTGCGTTAAAGTCAACATTGTCAGCAATCTTAATCTTTGCCGCATGTACCTTCAAAATATCCTCACGACCCTTAAGATCAGGCAGTTCAACCGGAATACGGCGGTCAAAACGGCCTGGACGAAGAAGTGCAGGGTCTAGAGACTCCGGACGGTTTGTCGCTGCCAAAATGACAACACCCTTAGAACCATCAAAACCATCCATCTCTGACAGCAGCTGATTTAACGTCTGCTCACGCTCATCATTGCCGCCGATTTGACCACTCTCTCTTTTCTTTCCAACTGCATCAATCTCGTCGATAAAAACAATACATGGAGCCTTTTCATTGGCCTGTTTAAACAGATCTCTTACTTTTGCGGCACCCATACCAACGAACATCTCAACAAATTCGGAACCTGAAATGGAGAAGAACGGAACATCTGCTTCACCAGCTACTGCTTTGGCAAGCATTGTCTTACCAGTTCCAGGAGGGCCTACAAGAAGCGCACCTTTTGGCATTTTCGCACCGATCTCGCGATACTTTTCCGGATTATGAAGGAAATCAACGATCTCCTGAAGAAGTTCTTTGGCTTCCTCCTCTCCAGCAACATCTTTAAATTTAATACCATCAACGGATTTTACATAAACTTTGGCATTGCTCTTTGAACCTCCGCCCATGCCAAAGGTCATCATGCTCTCTCCATCGCCCATCTTGCTCATCATTTTTCTGGAAAGAAACCATCCCAAAAGAGCAAAAAGCGCAATTGGAAGAATATAGCTTATCAACATATATTCAAGCATGCCCATCTGCTGAACAATTGGCTTACTAAATACAGCACCAGCTTCCTCAAGACGATTTACAAGATCAGGATCGTTCATTGTTCCTGTCTTGTAAATATGCTCACCACTCTTGTCTGAGAAGGTAATCTGCGTATCTTCTACACTGACTTCTCCAATGTTCTTTTCCTCGATCATTTGGAGAAATGTGCTGTAATCCGTCTGCTCTACCTGTCGTCTAAACAGATTCGGAAATACAAATGTATTTAAAAGCAAAAACACAATGATGGCAATGACCCAATAGGTCAGCATCGGTTTTTTTGGCCTGTTCGGCCTGTCATCTACTTCCATAAGCACCTCACATTCTGCCTTGGATTTCCAAAGCTTTCGGCATATTTTAGCCTATTCGTATCATACCCCTTTTCATTAGCACTGTCAAGGTGAGAGTGCTAAATTTTGTGTGAAATAAATATGAATTATTCTATTTTTCCGACTGTTTACGTGCTTTTTTTGAATGATCTGTGGCCATTTTTCTTTCGTAATAAAACATATATTGCTGCATGACACCGGCAAATCCTTCGTATTTTTCTACTGGGAAACTTCCATTATAATAGTTTTTCTGGATTCGGTCAATCCATACATCTACCGGAAATGCACCTATACGATGATATCCAAACAACGCCACACAATTTGCAACCTTTTCACCAACGCCATAACATGAAAGAAGTGCTTTATGCAAGTCGTCATCACCAAGCATAGCCCATTTTTTTATGTCTAATTCCCCGGATGCTACCTTTTGGGCAGCTTCATACACATATTTTGCCCGATATCCCAAAGAAAGATCCTGCAGATCAGACAAGCTTAATCCTGCTAGCTGCGTTGGCGTTGGAAATGCAAAAAACTTATTTTCCTTATCTATACATGTTCCGCATGTCGTCGATAAGCTTTCCACTGCCTGACGTATTGCTGGAATATTTTTTCTTTGTGAAATTATAAAGGTGATGAGCATCTCCCATGGATCCTGGTTCAAAATACGGATACCTTTTCCATATGCAAATGCAGACTTTAGATAATTGTCATCCGCATCAATTGCCTTTTCATAACTGCGGTAATCAAAATCCAAATCAAAGTAATGACACCAGAACTGCTTGTATTCCTCTTTGCTGCAAAAGAATATCAGATGGACACCATTCTGGCAAACAAAAACTTTTTTATCTGCAGCCATGACTCGATACCATGCCATGCTTTCACAATTCTCCAAACCCTTGCTTTTGCAAAGCTTTTCCTGCTCCTGCAAAGAAAGTTTATAAATTCTGAAGCATTGTCCACTCTCCATGATCTGTTCAAGGTCAAAGCAATCTGCCTCAACATGAACACATTTTGATTCTATATACTCACATAAATTTACATTCTCACTCATTGATACATTTCCTTTCTGCATGCGACTTTTCACATGCAATACCATGATAAAGCAAATGCATATATATGTCAATTGTGTAACAAACGAAGGGCACCGCCCCTGCATTTGTCATTGCCGAGGCGGTGTCCTGCGTATTAGCAAACTTTCTTTACTGCGTGATTTGTTATGCCTTTTTGCTGCGCAGATACAGCCAGATCAGTGCTGTAAGCATAATTGCTCCGAATCCAGCTAGTGCCATACCAATGGTTCTGCTCATGTCTTCAATACCAAGAATTACTCTTTCAGATGAAGGCGTTGTTGTCGGCGTTTCACTAACCGTTGTTTCCGCAGCAGTTGTTGTTGTATTGGCTGCTGGAGTGGTAACTTCTGGTGTTGATTCTTCATCATCTGGTGAAGGCAATGTTGTTTCTTCTTCTGAAACAGTTGTCTCTTCCTCAGAAACAGTCGTTTCTTCTGGAGTTGTTTCTTCCTCAGAAGTCGTTGTTTCCTCCGGTGTTGTTTCTTCCTCAGAAGTTGTTGTTTCCTCTGGTGTTGTTGTCTCAGACTGATGAGGATCTGTCGGTCCATCAGGTTCTGTTTCTTCTTCCTCTTCAGGGTTTCTGACATCGCGAATAAGGTAAATCACATTGCCTGCCTCATCTACTACTTCTTCAATTACATTCTTGCCATTCTCATATTTCCAATCCTGACCTTCTGTAATTTGAATCTTTCCATCGGCAGTCACATTAAACAGAATGTCTCCCGGAATCTTATGATAACCACCAGTCGCCTTATCTTCTCTTAAGATGTATGACTTTCCGCAAGAGAGCTTTAATCCAAAGTTATGAACTTCCTTCCATCTGGATGTCCAGCTATCTACAAGAACCTCACCTTCATCTGTAATTTCATATACACTCAGAATGGTATCATACAATTCATGATCATCTGTTGCACTTACCTTATTTACAATAAAGTCGATGCGACGGGTATCTTCTACTAATAAGACTCCTTCTTCACTTACTGTTGTCGTTGTCTTCTCTGTATCGATACTTCCATCTTCCTTAAGTTCAAAGGTGGTATCTGATGTAATGCCATAACCTTCCGGTGCTACTGTCTCTCTTAGGATGTATGTCTTTCCTGTTGTAAGACCTGTTACTTCGTGGGCTTCATTTGTCGATGTCCACTCTTCTACAACTTCTCCTGTCTCCTTATCGATGAGCTGAATAGTTGCTCCTTCCAGTTCCTCTCCATCGGCAATATCTACCTTGCTGATCTTAACTGATGTGATTGTATTAATCAGGTTGGTTCCACTTACAGTTGTGATGTAGCCTTCTACTGGCTCTTCATCTACTGTATATGTGTAGGCTGTTGATCCATCTTCGCTGTATGCTGGAAGTTCTGTAAACTCATAGCTCCAGTCGTCCGCTGCCGTTACTTTCTTTCTAGCAACTGGCTCGTCGTTACGATTTAGGATTACTGTGATGCTTTCTGGAAGTTCGGTTCCCTCTGGTGCTCTCCAGGTCTTGGTTCCTGATACACTTGTAACTCTGTATGTATTCGTTACAACTAAGGCTCTTACATCACTTTCAACTTCAGGTATATCTGTCATCACAATGTTATAATATACAGATGCTGTCAGCTTGCGTTCATCATTCATAGATACCACTACTGTTACTAAGTATTCTGTTTCATCATAACTCATTCCAACAGTTGAACCCTTGGTTTCCTTTACAGTGTAGTAATATACGCCTGTATCCGTATATGTGATTGATCCGAAGCTTCCAATTTCACCTGCCTTTATAGAAACCTTATTGCCAGTTTCTGTTGGCATTGGTGTACCTTCTTCTGCTGCACTTAATGTAAATTCAAAGGCTTCATTTTGATTGTAACCAGTTCCGTCTACTATCTTCTTTACAGAAATAACTGCACTCGTCTCTGGTATCTCATAGATATTGGTCACAGTTACATTTACCGCTACAGTACCTGCTTCTTTGTCAATTGTTCCTGTTGCATTTGTTGAAAGACTTGATGTATATTCTTCCTCTCCAGTTAAAGCTGTTCCATCAAAATTTACCTCTTCCACAGTATACTTCGTTCCTAATGGAAGACCTGTAAATGTAATAGTTGCATCCTTTACAAGCTCATAGATAGCTGAACCATTTTCAAGTCTTATTCCATTGAAGCTTCCCGTTAAAGGCTTATCTGCTGCATCTGTAAGAGTAACCTTGATATAATAGTGCATACCCTCTTCCATTTCGTATCCTTCAACCTTTTTAGTAATAGAAAGAATACCTGGGTACTTACCATTCTCAATTATATATGCACCATCACTATTTGCCTGCAAACCATGCGCATCAACTACACAATCATTATTTACTGTAATTCTCCATGGTTCACTTGGTGTTACATATCCCGTCGGAGCACTTGTCTCATAAAGTAAGTATTCACCTGGAATCAGTCCTGAGAATACCACTCCAGTTCCACTAGCATTACTAATTGCTGTTGCAATTGGCAAACCAACTCTAATCAACTGATTCTGGTCGTTCTTCACTGCACGGTACAGTGCAAAACTTGCTCCTTCAAGTGGCTGTGGCGTTGACGTTGATGCATCCACCTTGTTGATACTAAACGAAGCTGTTTTCACTTCCTCATCTGCCTTATTTATTACAACAATTGGATTTCCTCCAACACCGGCTAAAACGCCATTATTCTGATAAGAAATAGTATAACCATACAAGCCAAACTCTGTTACATAGTAATAAATATCTTCTCCGTCATTTTCCTTTGTCGGCAAATCAGATACTACTGCTGTCCAGTTATTATGACTATCAATAGTTACATTCCGGACAAATTCCATATCACCTGCGGCTAATGTTGCTATTGTTCCATTAACCTTGCCTGGCTTGCTATCATCTAAAATTGAATTATACGTATTGGCTGTAACTACGATACTAATCTTATTCAGTGTGCTGCTTACAATCTCGCTATGCGTTACTGAATATACATTTTCAATATTCAGCTCGCCGCGATCATCTCCATTGATATACAAACGTGCTGTCATTTGTGCTGAAGCAAAATCCCAGCCTCCCCAGTTTTTTCTCCAGCCTTCATTTAAATATCCTGTAACTGTCAGCTTTGTACCAATCCTATAGTATTCAGTACTTGCAAAAGCAAGCTGCGGACTGCTCATTCCGTTTCCTTTATAGGAAACTTCAACTTCAACTGGCTGAGCATCTGTATAACGATGATGTGTCTTATACAATCCCACTGATATACTGCTCTCAGATGCCTGCATTTCACTGCCATCATGATTCAGCCATACTTTTTGGATTCTGACTGCTCCATCCTCAATCTCATTCTCGATATTTACAATTGCATTTGTGTTGGCAAAATGTACATCGTCTACTGTAATGTCTGCTGTCTCTACTGCTTTTGCAACTGCAGCTTTTAAATCCTTGATTGATTTTCCGTATGTACCTAATGCAAAGTAAAACTTTTCATGTCCTGCTTCAATCTTATATCCACTTGGAGCCTGGATTTCTTCGAGATAATACAATACATTCTCTTCAACTGCAATATCAGTTGCAGCCATCATGTCTTCATCTGTTTTATCAGAAACAAACTTACATCCAGTAACAGGAATTTCAATGTCATTCTGAATCAGTGAAAAACTACCATCATTATATTTATAGAGGTTAAATTTTGCACCACTCAGTTTTTCATCTTCATTTCCCTTTTCTACTTTATAAACAATTAAAGAATTATATTTTGCAACTGATCCGCCAGCACTCTGATTCTTCCACTGTGTACTGATTTCTTTTTTGTAAGAACCGACCAGTTCTACATTATTCTTAATCGTAATTGTTTGTCCTGCGTAATTTGATGTAAATTTAAAACGATATGTATACTCTACAACAAACGCTTCTGAATCAGGAAGTATCATACTAATATTATGTGTTTTCTCATTATACTGGTATGTATAAAAGTTTTTGCTTACAGGTGCACCCTTACCATCAGGTTTGCTCGCATCATATTCATACACAGAAACTATATTTCCTACCAGTGTAATGTCCTGAATCTTCGACTCATCTACATCACATTTCAAAACATCATTCAGTGTAATCTTATTCACATTTGGAATCAGATCTAAACGATTTTTGTTTACTACAATTGTATAGGTGATGTCACTGTCATTCTGGAAACCCTTCTTATCAATAACATCGTCCTCTTCAATTTCTTCTTCCTCAAACAGCACTGGAACAGTTACACTTGCTTTATCTTCACCAGAAGTTGCTGTATTTGTAAAGTATACAAGCTCCTGCTGTGAACCTGAAATGTTTGCGTTGGAAATCTGAATTGCATAATGAATATACAAAACATCATGCTTATAGCTTCCATCTTCATTGACATATACTTCCTTTGGAATAGTAAAAGTCAAAGTTCTGCCATCTTCACTGACACTCATCTGGTTCAATGTTGTCGGACTTGCATTAAATGAATCTTCAACATAAACTGCACCCTCTGGAAGTTTATCTTTAACAGTAAATGTATCGTTCAGATTTCTCTCAGCTGGCTTTATTTCTAACTCGTAATAAAGCTTGCCATCTGTCAAATCACTTTCTTTTACTTCATCAATGCTCGTTTGATAACCACTTGAATATCTTGATACCTTTTTCAGTAAAAATGCGTGCTTTGTATATGTATATGAATCTGTCTTTGTCTGATTGATTGAGCCACTGGCGAAAACTGCTACATTATTATACCTAAATGTTCCGGCCGGATAACTTGCAAACTCAGCTTTTACCTTGTACTCAAAGTTGATCTTTTGTGCCTTTTCAGGTGTAATCGCCTTAAATGTCACCTTAAAGCCAATCATTCCTTCTGCAAATTCATTAACTAATACTCCGTTTTTACCTAAATATTGAATTGTATAATCAGATGCTTCTATACCGTTTACAGTAACTGGTGTTAATAACGACTGTATATGATCCTGATTTAGTGTATCAGTAAGCGTTGCTCCTTCTGCAATACCATCATTCACTGTTACTGTAACCAAATACGGAACTTCAACATATCCGTCTTTCTTAACAACCTGATTTTCATCATGGGTTTTATCAAGATAGCCAATGATACCAATGGTGTCTTCTACTTCTCCCCAAGTATTAGGACCAATTTCTATGCGGTTTACAAGTTTCTTCTCAGCATTTGTTTCATTAGCCAACGGATAATACCTATATGTAATCACAATTTTGTTATTAAAATCGTTCTCAAATTTATATCCGGTACTAAAGAAATTTTCCTTTGTGATTCCAGGATTGCTTCCGCCCTGCACATCAACATAAAAACCTTCAATATCATTAATATCAATTACTGTGCCATCTAACTTAAAAGTATCTTTTATAGTAAGCCCCTTTAAATTTTCCTGACTTTCATTTATGGTGACAGTATACTTATAACTTCCATCTTCTTGTTTTTCAGAAGTCTTTTTAATAACATTTCTTCTATATTCTGCTTCTGCATATGAACTATGCTTATTTTTGCCGCTTCTTGCATGGAAAGTATTTTTATTTAGCTTTAGCGTTGTTGTAGCTGATGTTGAAAGCAGCTGCTTATTTACTAATGCTACACACGTTATTGTATATTTTTGACCTGCTTCCAACTTTGGAAGTGTTGTCACAAAGCCACCATTTCCATATTGCTCAAATTGAATATTTTCTACATAGTTACCGTTGTTATCCCAAATATAAATACGATCCAGCAAAATAACCTGTTTCATCTGACTGCCTACAACATTATCATCTGAAAAGTAATCGAAAACCTCAATATCTTTGCCTGTTCCCTTTTTAGATGAAATGGTCATTGTATAAGTTACATACCATTCACCATCTCCATGTTGAACTACTTCACTTGCCGTTTTCGTAGTCTTTATATCAAACGCTAAGGAAGACGGCTTTATAGTAAATGTTACCTCTCCTTTTCCTGGAAAGCTAAATGTTACCTCTTCTTGAGTTTTCCTTGAACCTACTTTACATTCAAAGAAAAAGTCTCCGCTAAATGACTTTTCATCTTCGCTAAATTCCTGTCTATATTCAAATGTAACAAGACCATTTGCATCAATACTGAATGTTCCGACTGGCTGCTCTGAAGAATCCTTCAATACACCCTCTAATGGCGGATTATCAATTTTAATTACGTCAGGAAGCTGATACTGGATTTTACGTGACTGACTTGTAATAAGTCCCTCTGGAAGGGTATACTTCAAATCAATTCTCACATTATGGCCTGATGTGATTTCATTCACCTTGACCCATGAGTCTCCCCTTCTCTTACTTACAGTAACATCTGTAATGTAGTCATCTAACCTTGGAATTGCCCCTCCTGCTGTGAGCATTAACCCGTTAGCGCCCCTTAAGCCAAATGTTACTGGATCATTTGATAACAGATCATCCTCATCAGTCTCTGGCTCTGTTTCTTCTTCGGTCTCTTTTTCTGTTTCTGCCTCAGTTTCTTCTTCGGTCTCTTCCACTGACAGAATAGTCTCCTCTTCGTCGGTTGTTTCGGCTTCCTCTATCGTAGTTTCCTCTACTGTTGGTTCCTCTACTACTGTTGGCTCTGGTGTAGTAGGTTCCTCTGCTACTGTCGGCTCTGGCGTTGGTTCCTCTGCTGCTGGTGCCACTGGTGCAGGTGCTTCTGCTGCTAGTGCCGCTGCTATAGTGGATTCGACTGTTGTCTCTTCCTCTGGTGTTTCCTCTGATAGCTGACTGGCAATTTCTGTCTCATTGGCATCTGTAATCACAGTTGAAAATCCTGGAATACTGACATTCAAACTAGATACGCCAACAAAAGCTGCTAATGCCGCTGCCGCTATACGCCTTTTGATTGACATTTTTTTCTTTTCTTTCCGCATACTTTTTCCTCCTTTTCCTAGCACCAAGGAGTTTCTCTCTGTCACATCATCTAATTTCCCATAAAGACGACACATAAAGAGTCTCCTAATGGTTACTATATTTTATACTGCTCAAACGAGTGTTTCATGTTAAATTTTTACACGTTTTTCATGAAACCTATTCTAATTTTAAGTATACGGTCACTTACACAAAATGTAAATCATACCAAAGTATGAAAAAAGGAGCGCACTTTCGTGCGCTCCCTTCAATA
>ERZ827363.2768-NODE-2768-length-14457-cov-9.991321_pt1 | contig 14457 bp, 10 predicted proteins | sample MGYA00519776_ERZ827363 | MGnify/ENA primary metagenome ERZ827363 (study PRJEB31778, sample SAMEA3449288) | human gut metagenome | biome: human gut; feature: human-associated habitat; material: faeces | place: United Kingdom | collected 2010/2012 ...
GCGTTACAAACAAAATTCAAAGCAAGTACCGCGTAATGATCTGGTAACGATTCTTATTCAGCAATAGGCCGTAAAACCGCTTCGAACGAATTTCTGTATAACGCAAATCAATGCGCTATTGATTATAAACCAGCACCTTAAGCCATTCGTTGCGTTGTCCTGCTAATCTCTTGAAAGTTTATTTTAAGTTTTTATGTTTTTTCTTCGTCGTTGTGCTTCCGGGCGGTGTTGTCGCCGCCTTTGGCGTCGTTTGCAAGCCTGACCCCACCCCGGCCCTCCCTCGGGGAGGGAGATGGCGTACGTTTCATTCGCTTTAGGGTTGCAATCCGGTTGTTTCTGTTTTTTCTTCGTCGTTGTGCTTCCGGGCGGTGTCGTCGCCGCCTTTGGCGTCGTTTACAAGCCTGACCCGGGCAAATTCAGCCATCTAATTCGCGGCGTTCCGCCGCGTATCCAATTCTAACCCTCCCCTAAATCCCCTCCTCGGAGGGGGCTTGTCGCAGCGCGACCGGGATTTAACCGGGTTGCAGGTTATTTTTAATTCTTAATTTTTCATTTTTAATTGCGTGCAATTTGCGCTCCGATCCACATGCCCAGCGCGGCGAAGGCGATGCAGACCGCGACGCTCAACGCAATGTAGGCCGTCGCAGGCCCGTAGTCTCCGGCACGCAGCAACCGCACGGCATCGGCCGAAAAGGTCGAAAAGGTGGTGAATCCTCCGCAGAATCCTGCGATGAGCAACCATCCTGCCGCAGCCGAATTCGTGGTCTCCAGCAGAATGCCGATCAGCAGCGATCCCGCGGCGTTGACCGTGAACGTTCCGGCCGGAAAACCCAGCAACGTGTGCCCTCCGAGCAGCCAGACGGAGAGCATATAGCGGACGATGCTTCCGGCGGCGCCTCCCAGACCCACGGCGAAAAGTTCACGAATCATAATTTAAATATATGTATTATTTTACGGATGTGCAAATTTAAGCAAAAAATGATTACGAATCGTTCAATTATTTGCCGAAATAAGTGGAATTTTTGTCACATATGGGTCGGGACCTTTTGGCGCCGGCCGTCCGGGCCATGCGGCGGCGTTTCCCTTCCGCGAGGGGCGTCGGGGGATGCATCGGTGCGCGGCGACTCCGCTTCGCCCGCGCGGGGCGGAGTCGGGAACGCGGCGGGATGCCGCGAAAACGGCGGGCGGCGGCGTGACCGTCATGGCTCTCTGGTCTGTCCGTTGCCTGAAATCACGTATTTGTAGGTCGTGAGTTCGGGCAGCCCCATCGGGCCGCGGGCGTGGAGTTTCTGGGTCGAAATGCCGACCTCGGCGCCGAACCCGAACTGGCCGCCGTCGGTGAAGGCCGTCGAGACGTTGACGTAGACGCACGCCGCATCGACCCGCCGGGTGAACTCCCGGGCCGTCCCGGCGTTTTCGGTGACGATGGCTTCGCTGTGGCGCGAGGAGTAGCGGGCGATGTGCGCCAGAGCTTCGTCGAGGGAGCCGACGGTCCGCACGGCCAGCTTGTAGTCGAGGAATTCGGTCCCGAAGTGCTCCTCCGCGGCGGGGCGGAGCAGGCACGCGGGGTAGCGGCCTTCGAGTGCGGCGTACGCCTCCGCGTCGGCGTAGACCGTGACGCGTTCGGCGGCCATCGGGTCGCACAGTTCCGCGAGGTCCCGGAGCCGTTCGCGGTGGACGATGAGGCAGTCGAGGGCGTTGCAGACGCTGACGCGCCGCGTCTTGGCGTTGCAGACCACGGCGCGGCCTTTCGTCAGATCGCCGTCGAGGTCGAAGTAGGTGTGGACGATGCCCGCCCCGGTCTCGATCACGGGTATGCGGGCGTTTTCGCGCACGAAGCGGATCAGTCCCGCGCCGCCGCGCGGGATCACCACGTCGACGTAACCCACGGCGTTCAGCAGCGCTCCGGCAGCCTCGTGGCCCGCGGGCAGCAGGGTGAAGGCCGCCGGGTCGACGCCTTCGCTGCGGAGCGCCTCGCGGAGCAGGGCGGCGATGGCTTCGTTGGAGCGGCGGGCGTCGCTGCCGCCCTTCAGCACGCAGGCGTTGCCCGTCTTCATCGAGAGCGAGAAAATGTCGGCCGTGACGTTGGGGCGCGCCTCGCAGATCATGCCCACCACGCCGAACGGTACGCGGACCTTGCGGAGGGTCATGCCGTTGGGACGGGTCCATTCGGCGATCGTTTCGCCCTGCGGCGAGGGCAGTCCGGCGACGGATTCCATGTCGGCGGCGATCGAGGCGATGCGTTCCGCCGTCAGCCGCAGGCGGTCGCGCATGGGTGAATCGGCGTCCATCGCCTCCAGGTCGAGGGCGTTGGCCGCGAGCACTTTTCCGGCGTTTTCCCGCAGCAGGGCGGCGGCTTTCACGACGGTGCGGCTCAATCGCCCGGCGTCGACAAGGGCCAGTTCGTTGCCGGCGCGCCGGGCGGCGGCGAAGATCGTATCGTATTCCATATTTTATTCCAGATATAGGTAATCGCAGTGAATCAGCGGTTTGAGACCTTTGCGGCCGAGGTTGCGGCGGGCCGTCGCACTGTCGCACGAGATGCGGCCCACGCCCAGTGGGGCGCCTTCGGGCGAGAGGATGCGTACGATGTCGTCGCGCTCGAAATCCCCTTCGACGGCCGTGACGCCCACGGCGAGGATGCTCGCGGCCTTGCTCTGCGAGACGGCCGCGGCGGCCCCGGCGTCGAGGTGCAGGGCGCCCTTGGCGAAGCCTTCGCTGCTGGCGATCCACTTCTTGACCCCCGAAGCCGGTCGGGGAGCCGCTTCGAAACGCGTGCATACGACGTCGCGGTCCGTGAGGATCAGATCCGTCAGGATATTGTCGCGGCGGCCGTTGGCGATCACGACCTCGATGCCCTCGCCTGCCGCGCGCGACGAAATGCGGCTCTTGGTCGTCATGCCTCCGCGGCCGCGCGAGGAACGCGCCGTGTCGATGTACTGCGAAAGGTCGCGGCCCGGGGCGACGCGGCGGATGACCTGCGAGGCGGGGTCCGAAGGCGAACCGTCGTAGATGCCGTCGATATTGCTCAAGATGACGAGCGCCTCGGCTCCCATCATCGCCGCCACGAGACCCGAAAGTTCGTCGTTGTCGGTGAACATCAGCTCCGTGACCGAGATCGTGTCGTTCTCGTTGACGATCGGGACGACGCCCGCCGCGAGCATCGCCTCCATGCAGTTGCGCTGGTTGAGGTACTGCCGCCGCGTGGAGAGGCTCTCCTTGGTGGTGAGCACCTGCCCGCAGGCGATGCCGTATTCGTTGAAGAGGTCGTAGTAGCGGTTCAGCAGTTTCACCTGCCCGACGGCCGAGAAGAGCTGGCGGGCCGAAACGGTGTCGATGCGTCCGACGCGGGTTTCGAGCAGGCTGCGGCCCGAGGCCACGGCGCCCGACGAGACGAGGATGAACTCCGTGCCGGCCCGGTGCAGGCGCGCCAACTGGTCCACGAGCGCCGAGATGCGCGTGGTGTCGGGCCGTCCGTCCTCGCGGGTGAGCACATTGCTGCCGATCTTGACGACGATGCGGCGGTATTTTTTCGATTCACAATTCATAATTCACAATTCAAAATCGCTTCGTCCGGACAAACGGATTCGGTCGCCTGCCCCCCCCCTCCCGTCATTGCGAGGAGCGTGGCGACGCGGCAATCCGATCAAAGGTCGTAACCTCACAACGCGTCCAGCGGATTCCCACGTCGGTCCTTCGGCTCTTCCCGGAATGACAATCCAATTTTCACCTTTCGTTTCAGGGTTCATATTTATATCCCACGCCCTTGACCGTGACGATGCGTTCGTCGCCGATCTTCTGGCGCAGCTTGCGGATGTGCACGTCGATCGTGCGGTCGCCCACGACGACCTCCGTGCCCCAGATCTTGGCGTAAATCTCCTCGCGGGGAATCAGCTTCCCGGGCGACGAGTGGAGCAGGTCCAGCAGCGCGAACTCCTTGCGCGGGAGGGTGATCTCCTGTCCGTCGCGGATCACCGTGTAACGCTCGCGGTCGACCGTGAGCCCCGGGGCCGGGGCCTTCTCGGGAGGTCTGTCGGCGTCGATGCGCTTGAGGATCGCCTGCACGCGGCTTACCAGCAGCTTCATCTTGATAGGCTTGGTCAGGTAGTCGTCGGCTCCCACGTCGAACCCTGCCAGCTGCTGCCCCTCCTCGCCCAGCGCCGAGAGGAAAACCACCATCGTGTCCTTCAGCACGGGGTTTCGGCGGATCGCGCGGCAGGTCTGCGCCCCGTCCATCACCGGCATCATCATGTCCAGCAGGATCAGGTGCGGACGGCATTCGGCGGCCACTTTCAGCGCCTCGGCGCCGTTTTCGGCCGTGAAGACTTCGTAACCCTCGCGTACGAGGTTGTAACGGACGAATTCGAGGATGTCTACCTCGTCGTCGACCAGCAGGATACGGTGACTCATGGTGTCGGTTTTCGGTCAGGCGGCCCGCGAGGGGCCGTGTGTGCGTAACTTTTTGCGAAGATAATGATTTTCCGGCGAATATTCAATAAATTGTCGTACCTTTGGCCTTTCAACTATTCATATATGATCAACGAAGCTGATTTCAGCGCTTTAGGCCTCAGCGAGGAGATGCTCGCGGCCGTCCAGGCAAAAGGGTTCGAAACACCCACCTCCATCCAACGACTTACGATTCCCCGTCTGCTCTCGGGAGAGAACGACATCATCGCGCAATCCCAGACCGGCACGGGTAAAACGGCGGCTTTCGGGCTGCCGATACTCCAGCAGATCGAGCCTTCGAAAGAGGGCGTGCAGTCCATCATCCTCGTCCCGACGCGCGAGTTGGCCGTGCAGGCCGCCGAGGAACTTTTGAGTTACAACCGCGAGCGGCGGCTCTCGATCACGGCCATCTACGGAGGGGCCGCGATGAGCGAGCAGCTGCGCCGCCTGTCGCGGGGCGTCGACATCGTCGTCGGCACGCCGGGGCGCGTGCTGGACCACATCCGCCGCGGTACGCTCAAATTGGACAAGGTCCGTTTCCTGGTCCTGGACGAAGCCGATGAAATGCTCAACATGGGCTTCGTGGAGGATGTCGAGGAGATCATGGGCCATACGGGCGAAGACCGCCGCGTGCTGCTCTTTTCGGCCACGATGCCCGAGCGGATCATCCGTCTTTCGGAGGCTTACATGCGCAATACGGAGGTGCTGCGCGTGGAGTCGCAGCACCTGACGGCCGACCTCACGAACCAGATCTATTTCGAGGTGCGCGAAGCCGACAAGTTCGACGCCATGACGCGCATCATCGACATCGAACCGGACTTTTACGGCATCGTCTTCTGCCGCACGAAGATCGGCGTGGACGAGGTGGCGACGCGTCTGGTGGCCCAGGGCTATTCGGCCGAGGGGCTGCACGGCGACGTGTCGCAGGCCCAGCGCGAGAAGATTCTCCGCAAGTTCCGCGACAAGGCGGTCAACATCCTGGTGGCGACCGACGTGGCTGCGCGGGGTATCGACGTGTCGAACCTCTCGCACGTGATCAACTATTCGCTGCCGCAGGATTCGGAGAGCTACGTCCACCGCATCGGCCGTACGGGCCGCGCCGGCAACCAGGGTACGGCCATCACCTTCATTTCGGGCGCCGAACTGCGCCGTTTCAACTGGATGATGCGCGACATCAAGGCCGACATCAAGCGGGAGACGCTGCCTTCGCCGCAGGACATCGTGGCGATGAAGCGCGCCAAGATCAAGGACGATTTGCAGGAGATCGTGGCCAATGAGAGCTACGGCGACTACGCCGACATCGCGGCCGAACTGCTCGAAAGCTATGCGCCCGACGTGGCGCTGGGGGCCTTGCTGCGGCTGGCTTTCCGCAGTGAACTGGATCAGAGCAATTATCCCGAAATCCGTTCGTTCTCGGTCGACCGCAAGGGCAAGGCGCGGCTGTTCCTGGCGCTCGGAGGCCGCGACGGCTACACGGCCCGCCGGATCGTGGAGATGCTCAAGCGCAAGTGCGGACTGCGGGACAAGAATATCGACGACGTGTGTGTCTTCGAGAACTATTCGCTGGTGAGCGTGCCGTTCAGCGACGCCGAGGCGGTCGTGGGGCAGCTCAACGCCTCGGGAGGCCGTCGCCGCATCGCCAAGATTGACGGTTCCGATGCGGAGAACGGCGGCGGAAAGCGGCGCCGGCCGGCTACGGAGGGTCGCAACGGCGGCGAAGGCGCGTCCGGAAGCGAATCGGCCGGAGAGCCTCGTTCCGAGACGCGGGGCCGCAGGAAGGCCGGGCAGCCCGAGGGCGCGGAGGAGTTCCGCTCCGAAAGGCGGCCGCGCAGGGAAACCGCGGAAACGGCGGACGACGCCGGGGAGCGGCGTCCCGTGACGCGGAGCCGGAAAAAGGCCGAAAACAACTGGAACGCGTCTCCGGCAGGCGGCAACGACGGGTTCGACTGGGAGGCTTTCCAGCGTTACGACGATGCCGCGGCATGGGAGAAGCCCAAGCGCGGCGGCGGGACCAGAAGCGTCCGCCGCAGCGGCCGTCCCGTCACCACGGGCCGTCAGGCTGCGCCCAAACGCATTGCCGCAAAGGGCCGCAAGCGCTGACGAAGGGCCGGAACAGACCGGAAAATTGCGCCGCCGTGCCGGGATGCAGCGATTTCGCGCTTCCGCAGGGCGGCGTTGTTGCATGTTTTGACGAAATCTTTTCGGCGTTCCGCATAAAATGGTTATATTTGCGAGATTTATATGCTCCCGCACATGCGGGAACCAAAAACGTGTACTGAAATGGCTACTGAAAAACAGACACTTCCTGCTCCCGAGGAGCAAGTCAGCCCTGCGGCTGAAGATGCGCAAGCGAATCCTGCCGTGACTGCCCGAGTCCCTGAACCCGAAATGCCCGCCGCAGGACCGGCTGCGGAGGCGTCCGCCGCTGCGGAAGAACCCGTTGCGGAGGTTGCGGACGCGCCCGCGGAATCCGCCGTGACGGAGACGCCCGCCGCAGAAACGCCTGCGGAGGAGGCCGCTGCGGAGCGGATTTCCGGCGAGGAGGCTGCGCCGCGCGCCAAACGTGCCCGGATCAAGCCTGCCGCCGGGCAGGAGGTTGCGGAATCGGAGGAGGACGCGTCCCGGGACGTGCAGGTGGACTTTGCCGATGAGGAGGCTGCGCTCGCGGCGCAGAATGCCGGGCTGGAGATCGAGGGCGCGACGCCCGAGGAGGAGGCCGCGGAGGAACTCGCCGCGCAGAAGCCCGAGGAGGACAAGTTCGCCGGAAAAGGCAAGGAGGAGTTGGTGGCCCTGTTCGCCCGGATGCTCGAAGAGCAGCCCGTGCAGTCGATCCGCCGGGATGTGGAGGCGTTGAAGATCGCCTTTTACCGCATCCGCCGCGCCGAGGTCGAGGCCGCACGCCGCCGCTTCGTCGAGGAGGGCGGCGCCGAGGAGGATTTCGCTCCTTCGGTGGACGGCGCCGAAATCCAGCTCAAGGAGCAGTTCAAGGAGTACCGCCGCCGCCGCGACGCGTTCATCGCCAACCTCGAAGCCGAGAAGGAGGCGAATCTCAAGGTCAAGCAGGCGATCATCGAGGAGCTGAAGGAGCTGGTCAATTCGGACGAGACGCTCAACCATACGTTCAACAAGTTCCGCGAGTTGCAGCAGCGCTGGAAGGATACCGGCATCGTGCCGCAGCAGCATGTCAAGGATTTGTGGGAGACCTACAATCTGCACGTCGAGAATTTTTACAGCTTCATCAAGATCAACAAGGAGCTGCGCGACCTCGATCTGAAGAAGAACTACGAACAGAAGGTAGCCCTCTGCGAGCAGGCCGAGGCGCTGGTGCTGGAGCCTTCCGTCGTCGAGGCGTTCCACAAGCTGCAAAAACTCCATGACGAGTGGCGCGAGACGGGTCCCGTCGCCAATGAGTACAAGGAGGCGCTCTGGGAGCGTTTCAAAGCCGCGTCGAGTCGTATCAACAAACAGCATCAGGAGCATTTCGAAACGCTGAAGGGCGAGCAGGTGAAGAACCTCGAACTCAAGACCGGGCTGTGCGTCGCCACGGAGGAACTTTCGTCCCAGCCGCTCACCACCCGCAAGGAGTGGAACCGCGCGAGCGACCGTCTGCTGGAGATTCAGAAGACCTGGAAGACCATCGGTTTCGCGCCGAAGAAAGATAACAACCGCATCTACGAACGTTTCCGCACGGCGTGCGACCGTTTCTTCGAGGCCAAGCGGCAGTTCTATGCCGGAATGAAGACCGAGATGGAGCACAACCTTCAATTGAAGATTGAGATCTGCGAGGCCGCCGAGTCGCTGATGAACAGCGAGGAGTGGAAGAAGGCCACCGACGAACTGATCGCCCTCCAGGCCCGCTGGAAGCAGATCGGAGCCGTGTCGCGGCGCCATTCGGACGCCGTCTGGAAGCGTTTCCGCGCTGCCTGCGACAAGTTCTTCGAGCGCAAGGCGTCGCACTTCGCGAGCGTCGACGGCGAGCACGAGGAGAACCTGCAGAAGAAACTCGCCCTGCTGGCCGAAATGGCCGGGGCCGACGTGAAGGCCGGGGGCTACGAGGTGATCCGCGAGTTCCAGCGCCGCTGGGGCGAGATCGGTTTCGTGCCCATCAAGCAGAAGGACGCCATCCAGAAAAAGTACAAGGCCGCCGTGGACGAGCTGTTCAACACGCTGCGCGGTTCGGAGCGCGACCGTTCGATGGGCCGCTTCCGCGAGAAAGTCTCGTCGTTCAAGGCGTCGGGCGACCGCCGCCTGCGTTCGGAACGCGAACGCCTCTACAACAAGGTGCGTCAGCTGGAGCAGGAGATCGGCCTCCTGGAGAACAACATCGGCTTCTTCGCCAAGTCGAAGAACGCCGAGGCGTTGGTGGCCGACGTGCGTGCGAAGATCGAGCGCGCCCGCGAGGAGATGGCCTCGACGATCGAGAAGGTGAAGCTGATCGACAAGCAGGACCAGGACGAAAATAACAATGCCTGACGATCGGATCGCCCTGCCGCTCCGGACGCCGGCCCACGGCGGAACGCCGTGTATACAGGTTTGACCCGCCCCCGAACCCCCGCCTTGGCGGGGGCTTGCGGAAAAAGGCGCTGAACGGTGTTACAACGAATTTATAAATAAAACAGTAATGAAACTTTCCAAACCCAAGTACATATTCGTAACGGGCGGCGTGGCGTCGTCGCTCGGCAAGGGTATTATTTCGGCTTCGATCGCCCGCCTGTTGCAGGCCCGCGGTTACTCGGTGACCATTCAGAAACTCGACCCCTACATCAACGTAGATCCCGGAACGCTCAACCCCTACGAGCACGGCGAGTGCTACGTCACCGAGGACGGCGCCGAGACGGACCTCGACCTGGGGCACTACGAGCGCTTCACGAACCAGCCCACGTCGAAGTCCAACAACGTCACGACGGGCCGTATCTACAAGAGCGTCATCGAGAAGGAGCGCAAGGGCGAGTACCTGGGCAAGACCGTGCAGGTCATTCCCCACATCACCGACGAGATCAAACGCCGCATTCAGCTGCTGGCGCAGACCAAGAAATACGACGTGATCATCACCGAGATCGGCGGCACGGTGGGCGACATCGAGTCGCAGCCGTTCATCGAGTCGGTGCGCCAGCTCCGCTATTCGCTGGGTTACCGGAATACGGCGCTGGTTCACCTGACGCTGATCCCCTACATGGCCGCTTCGGGCGAGTTGAAGACCAAACCCACGCAGCACTCGGTGAAGGCCCTGCTGGAGAACGGTCTCCAGCCCGACATCCTCGTGCTGCGCGCCGAACATCCGCTGTCGACGGCGCTCAAGCGCAAGGTGGCGCTGTTCTGCAACGTCGACGCCAACGCCGTGATGGAGTCGATCGACGTGCCGACGATCTACGAAGTGCCGCTGAAAATGCACGAACAGCATCTGGACGAGGTCGTGCTGGACAAACTGAACCTGACGGCCGACAAAGAGCCGGACATGGCCGCGTGGAGCGCATTCGTCGAGAAGGTGAAACACCCCTCGAAGAAGATCGAGATCGCGCTGGTCGGCAAGTACACCGAACTGCCCGACGCCTACAAGTCGATCTGCGAATCGTTCGTGCATGCGGGCGCCGTGAACGACTGCAAGGTGAAACTGCGCTATGTCAATTCAGAGAAGATCACGCCCGAAACCGTGGCCGAGAAGCTGGGCAAGATGTCGGGCATTCTGGTGGCTCCGGGCTTCGGAAACCGCGGCATCGAGGGCAAGATCGTGGCCGTGCGTTATGCCCGCGAAAACAACATTCCGTTCCTCGGCATCTGCCTCGGCATGCAGTGCGCCGTCATCGAATACGCAAGAGACGTATGCGGCATGAAAGACGCTAACTCCACCGAATTCGTACCGGATACACCATATCCGGTCATCGATCTCATGTCCGACCAGGAAGACGTCACCGAAAAAGGCGGCACCATGCGCCTCGGCATCTACCCGTGCAAACTCAAAGAAGGCACCAAGACAAGAGAACTCTACGGCAACCAGGAAATCGTCTATGAACGTCATCGTCATAGATGGGAAGTCTCCAACGCACTCCGCCCGGAACTCGAAAAAGCAGGCCTTATCGTATCCGGCACCAGCCCGGACGGCCGTCTGGTGGAGACGGTGGAGCTGCCCGGCCGCGCCTTCCATCTGGGTGCCCAGTTCCACCCGGAGTTCAAGAGCCGCCCCAACCGCGCCCATCCCCTGTTCAAGGGCTTCATCGCGGCGGCGCTCAAGTTCCGCACCAGTGCCCAGCGCAGCCTGATGCACCTGTAAGCCAAGAACAAACGAGCCAGTGCGAGTTTTTTCGCACTGGCTTTTTTTCTCCGCTTTTTTTCATGATTTTCGGTTGATTTTTCGTTGGAAAGCAGTTGTTGACAGCGTCCAGTTCCGTGTTATACTAAATATAACAACAAAACGTTTTGATGTCGCAAGCTGGCACGCTGAAATGCTGCGATTTGGCCGCAGGCCAACAGCAGCGGATGCAGCTTCCCGGAACGCCCCCTCCCGTGAAAAAGCAACTCTGGAAAATCCGCAGATTTTCCAGAGTTGCAAATTTAAAAATAATTCTTCCGCTGCGATTGCCAGAGCAAAGCGGAGGCAATTTCAAATCGTTCACCCAACCAACGAAAGGAGCCTGACCTACCTTGAATCAACCACCCCTTGACCGCGCAGCCTTCCTGCGCACCCTGCGGCGCTGCCATACCGAAGAGCAGCTGTTCAGCCGCCTGACCTTTGCCTGTCTGGCCCAGTACGACGAAGCCCAGCGCCCGGAGCTGCTGGACGATGTGCGGGGCGCCGCCTACAGCCTGCGTCTGCCCGCCGTGGAGTACAAGACCGACCAGTGGCTCCACCGGTGTCAGGACGCCATCGACACCGACCGCGACGCCTTTCTGGCCGCCGCCAACGCCGAGGCCCGGCGTGAAAACGACAAGATGCGGGCCGAGCAGACCCCCGTCGGGCCGGGCGTGCTGGCCGACGTGCCCCTGCAAAACGTGGACTGGCTGGTCCCAGACCTGCTGCCCCGGGGCGAACTTTCCCTGCTGGGTGCCGACGGCGGCACCGGCAAAGGCCTCTGGCAGGCGCAGTTGATCGCCTGCGTCACCACGGGCAAAACCAGCGGGTTCTTTCCCGTGCCGCCTGCCCAGACCGGCAAGGTGCTCATCCTTGCGGGCGAGGACGACCCCGGCAAGGTGCTCAAGGCCCGCCTGCTGGCCGCCGGAGCCGACATGAACCGGGTGCTCTGCCTCACCGCCGACGACTACTTCCAGCGCACCGGCCAGCCCCTGACCCTCAAGGACGAGGCACTGGCCAAATTTGCCGCCAAGGCCGGGCCGCTGCTGCTCATCGTGGACCCGCTGCAGAGCTTTCTGCCCGCCGGGGTGGAAATGGCCAGCCGCAACCAGATGCGCAGCATCCTGCTGCCCCTCAAGGCCATTGCCGCCGCCCAGCAATGCGCGGTGCTGCTGGTGATGCACTCCAACAAAAAGCAGGGCGTGTCCGACCGGAAACGTCTGGCCGACAGCTCCGACATCTGGGACATGGCCCGCAGCGTGCTGATGATGGGCCGCAGCAACAGCGACGGCAAAATTTACCTCAGCCACGAAAAGAGCAGCTACAGCCGCCCCCAGCAGACCGTGCTGCTGCACATCGAGGATGTGGAGCTGGACGGCGTCCGGACGGCTCAGGCCGTGTTTGACGGCTACACCGACAAGAAAGACGCCGACTTCATCAAGGAGCCGCGGGTGCGGCAGGCCCAGACCAAGGAGGACACGCGGGACGCCATCCTCAACGTGCTGGCCGAGAGCCGGTTGGGCAGCATGGCAAGCCCGCAGCTGAAAAGCGAGGTGATGCGGGAGATCGGGTGCAGCGAGGGCACCTATAACCGAGCCTACGGTGAACTTGTGAAATCAGGCAAGGTGACCAAACACATCATCCGGCAGCGAGACGGCCGGAACAAATGGTATTCTTCCCTCTACTGTAGTGAAACAAGTGATAAAGTTCAAATTTAATATTTTACCTACGTTATTTTATTGAAGTTTATCAGTTTGATAAAGTTACTCTCATTGATAAACTTCCAACTTTATCCGCACCGCCGAACTTTCGCACGTTGATAAAGTTACTTTTTCGGCGTTGTTTCGTTTAAAAAGCCGAATTTTATCAGGTTGTGCCGCTCTCCCCGCGCTGCACAGGGACAAAAAAAGACCGCCTGCGTGCGGTACGCGGGCGGCCCTTCTCGGTTCCGGTTTACTTTTTCTCCTGCTGTTCCTGCTCCTTGCGCAGCTCCCGGATGCGCTTTTTCTCGCTCTTGACGTGGGGCCACGGCCAGCTAAAACCTTCATTGGCCTTGCACCAGCGGGTGAGCGGATAGAACGCGAACGCAAAGCCGAACACATACAGCAGCAGATACAGCAGTGCGTCCAGCGTGACCAGCGCATCCAGTGCGCCGATGACCGCCATCACGCAGCCTGCCTTGAGGAAGAACAGCCCGTTCTGGCGGCCGTATTCTTCAAAATGTTCGGGCTTGACGGCGCGGCGGCCCTGGTCGCCCCACACGCGGGGGTTTTTCATGACCGAGTAACCGTAGAACACCATCATCAGGCCGCAAGTGAGCTGAAATCCAAAAAACATGGCTTGTACCTCGTTTGGTCGTTGTCGTTTCGGGCAGGGAACCATTTAGAATTGCCTCCGCTTTGCTCTGGCAATCGCAGAGGTAATTTTATTTTAATTCGCGTTTGTCGCGGCCTGCGGGCCGCTCCAAACGCCTCTTCACGGTTGGGGTCGCAGCGGCAAGCAGCAGCAAATGCAATCAACCGGAACGGCCCTTCCTGTGAAAATGCAGTTCAGAAACGCCCGCAGGCGTTTCTGAACTGCCAATATAAAATTTAATTTCCGCTAAATATAGCCAGAGCGAAGCGGCGGCTATTTCAAATCGTACCCTCAGTCCTCAAACAGAGGCTTCATCAGGGGCAGGAAGTCCAGCGTTGCAAAGTAGTCGCGAGGGGTCTCGGCGCGGCGGATGAGCCGGTGGGAGCCGTCCTCGCACAGCAGCACTTCGGCGCTGCGCAGCTTGCCGTTGTAGTTGTAGCCCATGGCCGAGCCGTGGGCACCGGTATCGTGGATGTAGAGCACGTCCCCGATGTCGATCTTGGGCAGCATCCGGTCGATGGCAAACTTGTCGTTGTTCTCGCACAGGCCGCCCACCACATCATACATGTGGTCGCAGGGGGCGTCCTCCTTGCCCAGCACGGTGATGTGATGGTAGGCCCCGTACATGGCCGGGCGCATCAGGTTGGCCGCGCAGGCGTCCAGACCGATGTACTCCTTGTAGATGTGCTTTTCGTGGATGGCAGTGGCCACCAGGGCGCCGTAAGGCCCGGTGGTGAAGCGGCCCATCTCGCTGAAGATGGCCACGTCGCCCATGCCTGCGGGCACCAGGATCTCCTCAAACTTCTGCCGCACGCCCTCGCCGATGGCCAGGATGTCGTTCTCGGTCTGCTCCGGGCGGTAGGGGATACCCACGCCGCCGGACAGGTTGATGTAGCCGATGTGGGCACCGGTGGCCTCGTGCACCCGCACCGCCAGCCGGAACAGGATGGCGGCCAGCTCCGGGTAATAGGCATCCGAGATGGTGTTGGACGCCAGGAAGGCGTGGATGCCGAAGTGCTTGGCGCCCTTGGCCATCAGCTTTTTGTAGCTGTCGATCATCTGCTCTTCGGTCATGCCGTACTTGGCATCGCCGGGCTTGTCCATCACCTGGAAGCCCTCTTCGCTCTCGCCCAGGCTGAAGGTGCCGCCCGGATTGTAGCGGCAGAACACCGTCTCCGGCACACCGGCCACCCGGTCCAGGAAGTCCACCATGGTGGCGTCGTCCAGGTTGATGTAGGCACCCAGCTCATAGGCCTTTTGCATGTCCTCTACGGGGGTCTGGTTGGAGGAGAACATGATATCGCTGCCGGTAAAGCCGCACACCTCGCTGAGCATCAGCTCGGTCAGGGACGAGCAGTCCACGCCGCAGC
>ERZ827363.2778-NODE-2778-length-14404-cov-4.116942_pt1 | contig 14404 bp, 17 predicted proteins | sample MGYA00519776_ERZ827363 | MGnify/ENA primary metagenome ERZ827363 (study PRJEB31778, sample SAMEA3449288) | human gut metagenome | biome: human gut; feature: human-associated habitat; material: faeces | place: United Kingdom | collected 2010/2012 ...
AACACAGCAGAACTAAATTTTTGTAATATCACCATTTAAACTCCTTTTTGCTAGGACCATTTAAACAAATTATAAGGTATTATCATAGAAATGATTGGCTCTCCTTTCATCACAATCACTTGTCCGCTTGGCATAATCATAACTAGGACTTAAGGGTCTTTCTCTGCTCCTCAACAGGTTGGAAAAGAACCTTTTTGCCCCATCTTCCTTTTCTCAATGGACAACTCAACCTTAAAACCAAGAAATCCTCCCTAATGACATCAATAGCCATAACGAATCGCTAGCAATTTTCGCAACTCTGCCATTCGCTCCTCGATAAAGGGAGACAAGGTTAGCTGGTCTTTTCTGACCACTTCGGATATTTCCAGTGACATCCTGCTTAAGATATAGGGAGTGGCTGAACGAGAGTCTGCAAGTTCCGTTCGGTAGGAGTGCAGGACCTGCTTCAAATCAGCATAATCTGGCTTATCTCCAATAGTTTCAATTACTTCATCGATGATAGCTACTGCTTGTTCTCGTCTCTCTTTGCCTCCTGCAAACCATTTAAGTCCTGTCATTAAGAAAACCTCCTTATTTCTTTTAACTAATTTTTCAATCACATCTTTAGTATAGCACCCTGATAGTCATTTAAAAGCCAGCGTCCCAAAAAGTGGCTATATGTCCCGAGTAGTAAAAAAAAAGACTGAATATCATTTTTGATTCAGTCCATGTCTTATTGAAAAAGCTTTAACTAATTCTTTCTATACTGCCTATAGACTCCAAATAAAAAGAAAAAGAATCCTATTGATGCTAACAAAAGTTGATAGATATTTCCTGATGACAATAGTACTTTGCTATATAAATATATCATCGCAATAGTCGAAAAAATGATTAGGTATTTCTTCATTTGTATCACCTAGCTTATACTCCTTATTTTGTCAATTACTTACTTCTCTATATTATGGTTGATATACTTGATGCCCCATAAAAATAGTACGAAACCCAATAATGAAAAAAAACCTACAAATATAGCGATAACTTTTTGATAATAGAAATCTGTTGTCAAAAAACGAAGGCAACTAAGTGTCAGTAACAAGAAACAAGCTAGGGAAGCTTTTATTTGATTTAACACAGTTGGTTCTTCTCTTCTTGTCATTATTTTTCGAATGAGCAATATATCAACCACAACCACTAAGAGGGCTGCTACGATGTAGACCAATTGGAATACGGATGATAAGTTATGAAGTAATTGACTAAAAAAAAGTACCAGTAAGGATATGCTAACTACTTGGGCAATGACAAATAGCACTATATCCCTTTTTGAAACTCTATGTGTCATTGTTGTTCTCCTTAACAGCCAAGTAAGGCTACTCCACCTCCAATAGCTGCACCTACGGCGACAGAGGCCCCACACATTCCCCATCGTTCCCAATTGACTCGTCCTCCTTCAACACTAGCAAGTGTTTCAAGGTCGAGGGTGTTAAAGTTTTCAATTGTTTGAGTTCCCATGGCAACTACCTCCTAAAATTTTTATCGTGTGATCTCTCAATCACATCTTCAGTATAGCATTCAAGTGTCTCTATCAGAGCTAGCGTCCCAAAAAGTGGCTATATGTCCCGAATGGTAAATTCATACTATAAATATCACATGATATTTTAATCTTCTTTTCATCTAATTGTATAACTAAGTCATATTATGATATAATATTACATATTTATGAGTATAAAAACAACAGCATACAAAAATTTGGAGGGAACTACAATTGGATATATATATCTTAGAGGACAATCTCATTCAACAAGGACGACTGGAGATGGGATTGTCTCAAGAGTTAAAAAAATACAATAAAGACTTATCTATTGTACACACCTTTGATAAGCCTCAGCAATTTATAGAAGCGATTGATTCAACAACTTCTAACCAGCTCTTTTTTCTTGATATCGAAATTAAGGGAGAAAAATTAAAAGGGCTCGATATTGCTAAAATCATTAGGGAAAAAAATCCCTACGCTACTATTATCTTTGTCACTACCCACTCAGAGTTTATGCCACTAGTTTTTGATTACCAAGTATCTGCCCTAGACTATATCGATAAAAGTCTCTCTGAAATAGAATTTAGGAAAAAGATAACCAGAGCTTTAGCTATAACTATGAAACCACTTGGAATAGAGAATGACGAGATTTTTGATTTTCAAACACAACATACAGCTATTCACATCCCTTTAAACCAAGTTATCTATATTGAAACTTCTCCGCAAAAGCATTATGTGATACTCCATGGTACAAACAATCAAATGACCTTTCGTGCAAATCTAAAGGACCTTGAAAAAGCTAGTCCTTCACTCGTATCTTGCCATCGTTCGTATCTCATTAACCCTAACAACATTATAAGAATCAACAAATTAAAACGTGAAGTCGAAATGACTGATGGTAGTATCTGTCCTTTTTCACGTACCAAAGCTAAAATGCTGATGGATACTTTTAAAAGAAGGAACCTTCAATGATTATTTTTTTATTTTTGCTTACTGTTGTCTCTGAATGTTTCAATATTTGCCTGTTTCTTTACTTAATAAACAAAAGAGTTTCAATTGGGCATTTTCTTATTATCTTATTTTGTCGCATAGCATATACCAAAATATGTAACAGTCTATCCTGGAAATTCTTATTCTACTTTAACGAAGAAATATTCTATCTTTTATTATCTTTTTTTATATCACGAAAGCCCTACTTACAATCAAAGCTTAAAATATTCAATGCTCTTCTCCCCACAACTCTTAATAATATCAGTTTTAGAGTAATCATTTTCTTTATATTTCCTTTGTTTGGAATCAGTGTTGAAACAATAAAAGTTAATTATCTTATAGCTGTCTCATCTTCTTTCCTAACTATTTTACTATCCTTTCTTTTAATAAAATTATTCAAGGAAAGCTTTGGAGTTATACAAAAAGGACGATTAGCCCCTCTCATATCAAAGAGTATTATTATTGCTGATATCATTATGATTGCTTATACATTTACCCAGCAATATCTCGTCTACCTCGAAAACACTACTCATACATCCACTCTGATAATCAGGAAGTTAATTGTGGTTATTTATCTAGTCTTGTTCTTTATCATGCTTATCTTCTTAGATAGAAATATCCGAGCAACAATACAAAGTCAGTTGGACTTTCAAAAAGATATTCAACTATCGCATCTTACGAATTATAACAAACAGATTGAAAACCTCTATCAGTCGGTTCGAAGTTTTCGTCATGATTATGCCAATATTTTAACAACACTCAAACTTGGTATCGATCAAAATGATATGGCTATTGTAAAAGAAGTCTACGACTCAGTTCTAAAAGATTCCGATAAGCATTTAAAATCGAAAACATTTGATTTAACTCGCTTAATAAACATAGAAGATAACACTATCAAAAGCCTACTTGCAGCTAAGTTCCTAGAGGCAGAAGAAAATAACATTGATATCTCCTTAGATATTCCTGAAACTATCAAACTCGAGGGTATGGAGATGGTCGATTTTATTACTGTAATATCTATCTTTCTAGACAATGCGATGGAAGCATCGATTCAGTCTGACATACCAAAAATGCATATTGGCTACTTCAATCATGGTAATAAGCAAATCTTTATTGTCCAAAACTCAACCCAGGAAGAATTTATTCCTATCTCATCACTTTTTGAGAGAGGTGTCTCCAGTAAAGGGGATCATCGCGGTATAGGTTTGGCCAACGTTAGGAATATATTAGACAACTATCAAAATATTTCTTTAAAAACTGAAAGTATGACTTTTGCATTTACACAGGAACTTAATATATCGAAAAAGGCTTGACTAGTTTCAAGCTTTTTCTGTTGCTCCATCTTACTACTTATGAAAGTATCTTCTAGATTACCTACAGAATAATCAAGTGAAATCATTTATTGTTTAAAATAGTTTTTGACTTGCAAGTAAGCTAGAAAATCACAGAGGATTAACAAAAGCATTAATACGGCTAGTACTATACGGTCTGTGGTATCACTGAATGTAAGTAATGTGTAAAACTCTACACAAAGCACTAGAAATGAGATGACCAGAAAGACAATGAAGGACTGCCGTATTGTTAACGGATTCACTGAATCTGGACGCTTCTTAAGAATATGGTAGAGCAGCCCATTTACAAAAATGACTACTAAAGCTAGTGCTCCGACTGCTAACCAAATCTCTGGAGAGGTCTTGCTTTTGTAGAGAGAAATACTGGTACTTATAAGGAAAACTGCCAATATAGCAGTGACGACCCTAAAAAATCGCAATACTCTCGAACTAATATTCTTTAACTTCATGATAAAACACTTAAGCTATGAATAACCTCAGTCAGCCTTGTAAACCGAATAAGCTATTACATTAAACTTTATTCCTTTCTGTATTTTTTTATACTGCTGTAAGATCTCAAGTAATCCCTTAGCGATTAAATTCTACTGGAGATGTAATACAATAGCGTCATTAGCACTGATATTTTAAATAAGCAAATATACATATCTTTGTTCTTTCTATTACAAAGATAAGCAATCAAATATAATACAATTTCCGCTATCATTAGCAAGAATAATTTTACTTCGGGAACATCAAAAATAAGCATTTGCAAGCCCCGAAGTAGCACATATCATAGTATAACCCCCTGCGGAAACAGGTCCTGCTGCCCATGCCATGAGCATACCACCTAGACAGCCACCAATTACTGCTCCAACTTTCCCACCACCAGAAATAATTTCTAGCTCAGCATCGCACATCTTATTATACTTAGTCACATTCATTTTTTAACCTCTCTAAAAGCTCGCTCCGATACATGCTAGCCCACCAGCAACTGCTCCAACATGTGCTCCTACAAATGCTCCTGGAAATGCTGTAACACCAAATGCTGCCATACCACCTGTAAATCCAGCACCTGCGCCAGTTAAAGCTCCTCCAAAGATTAAATCTTTACATCTATTTCCACCTTCAACGTTTGCAAGTGCCTCGAGATCGAGTGTTTCAAAATTGTTCATTGTTTGTGTTGTCATTCTAACAACCTCCTAAAATATTATTTTTTAGCTTTTTCTCTCAAGCTATGGTTTTATTATAGGTTGCAAGCCAACAAAAAAGTAGTGACATGTATGTCACCACTCGATTTTGATTTTTAAGAAATCTTTTCGAATATAGAATCTATGGTCTAGACTAGCTTACTCTCCTTCCATTGCACCTGCTTGTAGGCTGTACATCTTGTGGTAGGTGCCGCCGAGGGCTAGGAGCTCCTCATGGCTACCGTGTTCGATGATGCGGCCCTTGTCTAAGACATAGATGCAGTTGGCATCTTGGATTGTCGATAGGCGGTGGGCAATGGCAATGGTTGTGCGTCCTCGACGCATTTTTGCTAGAGAGTTTTGGACAATAGCCTCTGTCTCCGAATCAATATTGGCTGTCGCTTCATCCAAAATCAAGATTTTAGGCTGACTAGCAACGGTCCTAGCAAAGGCTAGAAGCTGACGTTGACCGGTTGAAAAACTTGAACCTCGTTCGGAAACTGGAGCATCATAACCTTCTGGAAGTTTGTCGATAAAGTGGTTGGCATCCACAAACTCAGCAGCAGCTTTGATCTCTTCATCAGTTAAATCTTGATACATGGCAATATTGGATTTGATTGTACCATGATAGAGAAAGGGTTCCTGAAGGACAAGACCAATGTTCTTACGCAGCTCTGCCTGACTATAATCGCGAATATCTACACCGTCAAGAAGAACTCGTCCTGATTGGAACTCATAAAAACGCATGAATACGTTGATAATAGAGGATTTTCCGGAACCTGTAGAACCGACAAAGGCGATGGTCTCACCTTTATTGACAGAGAAGGATATGTTATCTAAAATCTGGTGTTTACCATCATACGAGAAAGAGACATTTTCAAAGCGAATGTTCCCCTCGGTAACCTTGGCGTCTGTGTCTCTCTGTTCAGGCTCATAGGTACGCTCGTCAATCAAGGCAAAGACCCGACCTGCTGAGACCATAGAAGTTTGTAAGGTTGAGAAGTTTTGTGTCACCTCAATCAAGGGATCAAAGAGGCGGTTAATGTACTGGATAAAGGCATACATGGTCCCTGCTGTGATGCCCAAATAGATACCTCGGTAGCCAAAGTAGGCCATGAGAACAGCATAGCCCAGGAGCTTCAGTAAACTCATGGCTGGGCGTAGAAAGAGAGAATCCAGTGACATGGAACGGCTGGCGTAAATCAGGTGTTCCTCATTAATAGCATCAAACTCTTTTTTGAGGCGTTTCTCTTGATTAAGGGCCTGAATGATGCGAATCCCTTCGATACTCTCTGACAGTTTGGCATTTATATCTGAAAGTAAGGCTCTGGTCTTTTCAATGATGACCACTGATTTTTTGCGGTAGAGATTAACCAAAAGAACAATCAGAGGAAGAAAGAGCACAATAAGCCCGGTCAGACGAATGTCCAAGATCATCATGGTGTAAAGGGTGGTAACAAAGATAAAGATAGCCGAAATAAAGCTAGACAGAATCCCTGAGAACATCTCACTAATAGTCTCTGTATCATTGGTCAAGCGGGAAACGATAGAGCCTGCTGGAGTTTTGTCAAAGTAAGACATACCCAGTTTCTCCATATTGGCAAAGGCATCTCGGCGAATATCCCTGACAATACTATAGGACACACGCGCAAAAAAGAGATTTCCCAGATACTGAACTAGCGTCTGCAAGAGATAAAGCCCATAGTAACCAATCAGAATCAAGCTTGCCGCCTGATTCATATCATGCAGATAGTGGTCGATAAAATAAGAGGCCACAAGGGGAATGATACTCTTGATAACCGTAGTGGACAAGAGGAAGGTCAAAGCTAGAAAGGTCAAGAATTTGTAAGGCTTGAGATAGGTCAAGAGACGCTTAAACACAGACCATTGGTTTTGATTAGGCATCAACTTCTCCTCCTTCCATTTCTAACTGTTGAGACTCATAGGTCTTGGCATACCAACCATCCTGAGCTAGTAAGTCCTCATGACGGCCCCGTTCAATGATACGACCATTTTGCATGACTAAGATGAGGTCAGCGTGCACCACCGCACTAAGACGATGGGCGGTAATGATCGTCGTCTTGTCCTTGCGGGTATGCTTGAGATTATCAATAATGGCATGTTCTGTCTTGGCATCAACCGCAGATAAAGAGTCGTCCAAAATCAAAATATCTGGATCCAAAATCATGGCACGACTCATGGCCAGACGTTGTTTTTGACCACCTGATAGGCTGACACCCTTTTCACCAATGATTGTTTCAAAGCCTTCAGGCATAGCCTTGATATCCTCATAAACTTGAGCCAACTTAGTCGCTTCTTCCACCTTATCAATGGAGAAATCTTGATTACCAAAGCGGACATTGTCTAAAATGGAACTGGCAAAGAGAAACTGGTCTTGAGGAACGTAACCCATCAAGCTACGCAAGTCTGATAGGCGATAGTCTCGGATGTCATGGCCATTCAAATAGATGGCTCCTTGATTGACATCGTGCTCCCGCAAGAGTAACTTGACAAGGGCCGTCTTTCCTGAACCAGTCTGTCCAACCAAACCAAGGGTTTGGCCCTTGTCCAAGGTGAAATGAATATCTCGCAAAGTATCCTCATCCTCAAAAGCAAAGCGGTCAATCGCATATTCTAAGCGACCATTTTCGATACTTGGGAGAGGATGCGCAGGATCTTGAACATCTGATTCCTGTTCCAGAAGATTTTCAATACGTTGGTAGGACACATTTCCCCTCTGTGTGATATTAAAGAGGAAGCCAATGGCCATCAGAGGCCAAACCAGCATGTCCAAATAGGTAATGAAGGTTACCAAATTTCCGACCGTTATCTGACCAGCCTGAATCATAAAGGCACCGACAAGAAGGGTCAAAACATAAGATGAGCCAACAAAGAGTAAGACCAAAGGATCAAAAAGGCTGTCATACTTCATGGTATGCATATTCTTTTTAAAGGTCATCTTATTGGTCTCTTGGAAGGACTGAAGCTCAGCCTCCTGATAGCCAAAAGACTTGGTTACCTTGATACCTGATACCGACTCTTGAACCTTATTATTAAGTTCTGAAAAGGCTGCCTGGGATTCTCCAAAAGCTTTATGGGTCTTGCGGCCCAAACGACTAGTCGCAAAAGCCATGAAGGGTAGGGGTAAGACAGCCACCAGTGTCATCTGCCAGGAAATGCTGAAGAACATGGTGATTAAGGTTACCAAGGCTGTGATAGAAGCATCCACGGCTGACATGACACCCCCACCAGCCAAGCGGGTTAAGGAGTTGATATCATTAGTTGCATGAGCCATGAGGTCCCCTGTTCGGTACTTTTGGTAAAAAGAAGGCGACATCTTGGTAAAATGCTCAAAAAGGCGTGACCTCATAATCTGACCCAAGCGATAAGAGGTCGCCAAGATATACATCCGCCAAACATAGCGCAAATAGTACATTCCTAAAGCTGCCAAAAGCAAATAAACGAGATTCAAAAGCAAAATCTGATTGGTCAGTTTTCCCGATGTGATAGCATCAATGACCCGCCCCATAACCATAGGAGGAATCAGATTGAGAACCGAAACCAGACTCAGTGCCAAAATCCCAACAATATACCGGCGTTTTTCTAACTTGAAAAACCACCAAAGTTTTGCAATGATTGATTCTTTAAAAAACAAGTGATTCCCCCTATCCTTACAAACGAGTGATTATAATTCTAACAAAAGGTTATTTCCAATAGCGATAAATTGTACCATCTTCTAACTGAAAGTAACCAATATAAGTCAATTTCCCAAAATCAGTAGACTCTGGCAATTGATAAGCAAAGGAGTCAAAATTATAGACCTTGTGCCCATCATCAATAGAGTAGCTATCCTTATCGTGGATAACTGATTCGTCCTTCTTGGGGTTCCAAATGCGTCTGATTTCATCAGATGTCTTATACTCTCTGACAAAATTGTACAATTCAAAGTTAGTTGCCTCACTGAGATAGCGACCATCGGTGTTGTAGTTAGCTAATTGAGGCTCTCTCTTAACCTCAGAATAATTCCAAACCTGTCCTCTTTCTCGCATAATATCGGCATCACGGCCACTTTGATAAGTATCTGCCTTAACCATCGGCATTGTTGCTCCTAGTGTCAATACGGTGACTACTGTCATCATTAAGTGTTTCATTGTTTCTCCAAACGTGTTTATTCATTTTTCCCTCTTTTGAATGTGTTGTATTTGTATGATAGAAAATAAGTGAAACCTGAGACGCGTAAGCTCCCAGGTTTTTTACTCTTTAAAATGCGTTTGAATCAGTTTCTCAAGGAGGCGGTAGGCACCTAGTGCCACTAAACCTCCCAAAGTGTTGGTCCATAAATCATCTAACTCAAAGACACGATTAGCATCAATGAGAAGGTCTAGAATGACTTGTCCAACCTCAATCGTCAAAGACATGACAAAGGTCGCTAAAAGGACCTTTTTCCAAGACCTGAATCTTGGGTACAAGGCTAAAAGCCCTAAAATCAGCGGACTCAGCAAGAAAATGTTGGTCACATTTTGCCCAAGCACAAAGACAATCTCTTTAAGACTATCCAACTGATAAAAGTTAGTCAAACTATTGAATGGGGTCAATAGGACCACTACACGACCAAAATGTTGAATACCAGGGGTTTCAACACCTTCAACTAGCCCGTACTGGGGTGTCCAACATAGGAGCACTAAACAAAGGAGATAAGCACAGACCAAAACTTGGCTTAGCTTTCTTCCTTTTGGTGTTAATTCTCCGTCCTTATCTACCCAAGTCTTAAGCTGAAACATCTTACTTACCTTCTGATTTACCAGAAGCTTCTGCTACTGCCTTTTGACGGTCACGTTTCATAGTGTTTGAACGCAATTGTCCACAAGCAGCATCGATATCTGTACCGTGTTCTTGACGAACGACACAGTTAACCCCGTTTTTCTTGAGCACATCGTAGAAGGCCGCCACACGTTCCTTGGTTGAACGACTATATTGGTCGTGCTCTGATACTGGGTTATATGGAATCAAGTTGATGTATGACAACTTACGGATTTTCTTAGTCAAATCAGCCAACTCTTGAGCATTTTCAGGATGGTCATTGACCTCATTAAGCATGATGTACTCAAAAGTTACACGACGGTTGGTTGTCTGGATGTAATACTCGATCGCTTCAAAGAGTTTTTCAAGTGGGAATGAGCGGTTAATACGCATGATGCTTGAACGAAGGTCATTGTTAGGCGCGTGAAGTGATACGGCAAGGTTAACTTGAACACCTTCGTTAGCAAATTCCTTAATTTTTGGTGCCAAACCAGATGTTGACACTGTAATGTGACGCGCTCCAATAGCAAGACCATTGTCATTGTTAATGGTACGCAAGAAGCGAAGCACATTGTCATAGTTATCGAAGGGTTCACCAATCCCCATAACAACCACGTGGCTGACACGTTCACCATCGCCACGGTCATCAAAATATTTTTGTACCAACATGATTTGCGCCACAATCTCACCAGCAGTCAAGTCACGTTGTTTCTTAATCAAACCACTGGCACAGAAAGTACAACCGATGTTACATCCAACCTGAGTTGTCACACAGACAGACAAACCATAGTGTTGACGCATCAAAACCGTCTCAATCAACATACCATCTGGCAATTCAAAAAGATATTTAACGGTACCATCTTTAGATTCTTGAACGATACGTTGTTTCAATGGGTTCACACAGAAATTCTCATTCAATTTAGCAATGAAATCCTTAGAAATGTTGGTCATTTCTTCGAAAGATTGCACACGCTTCTTGTAGAGCCAATCCCAAATTTGAGTAGCACGGAATTTCTTTTCACCGTGTTCCATAGCCCAATCAATCAACTCATCACGAGTAAGACCATAAATAGAAGGTTTGTAGCCTTCCATATCCTCTAACTTCTGACGTTTACGGCGTTCTGGTTTTGCTTGTGTTGTTACTTCTGACATAGTTTAATTTCCTTTTTTTCTGATTGTGAAATGCTGACCATCTGACTTGGTCTGGCTTTGTTTCTTCGATGGGGTGTTTTGACCTTTAGATTTTGGAGCTTGCTTCTGACTCTTCTTGAAGTTAGACTTACGCTCACGGCCACCGTCCTCGGATCTAGATTTAAACTTAGGACGACGCTTGATTTTCTCAAAGTTTGGGCCCTCTTGATCCCTATCTCTTCGTTTGGACTTGTCTGGCTTTTGCTTAGCAGAAGCTTTTTGCCCCTTATTCTTTTGAGAAGCATTGCGCTCTCTATCTCTAGATTCCTGAGAAGAATTACGACGATTATTAGAACGACGGCGCTTGCGACGAGGCTCCGTCTCCTCTTCAAAGACGATTAACTGCGGCTCTTCATTTTTCAAAATAAAGTAGGCACAGCCAAAGGCACAGTATTCACGCAAATACTCCGATAATCGGCTAATGCGGTCTGTCTTACGCGTATTAGGGCGCTCGTCCTCGTAAAATCCCTTAAGACGAAGCTGATCATTAGACCAGTCCCCAACGATATAATCATACTTGAGCATGATTTCAGAAAAACGTTGCCCAAAGCGGGTAGCGTCTAAAGCATCCTTGTGATTTTCAAGAACTGTAAACTGACAGGCATCTGATTTCAGAAGATCAGCCACATACACAAAGTCTGGCCCTGGATATTTATTATAATTAAACATTTCTGGCAAGATTTCTTTACGCATGTGCCATCCTTTCTGCTCTCTCTTATTTTCTACCCTGATGCTGTAATAATGTCTCTATATCTTATCCCAATTGGCACCATTTTTTCCTAAATACTTGGCCACAAGTTCCCTTAACAAATCTGGAAAAAGAAGAGTAACTTCCTTTTCCTTAATTGTAGGGAAGTAAGAAGCAAAGTAGTACTGGTCCACAAGGACTAAACTAAACTTCTCATTGGAATCTACAACCCTTCTATTATACAACAAATTACCGTTTTTGTAAGCAAAATTCCCCGTGATTACTTCACCAAATGTCTTCCCTCTAAATCCCATACCTTTAATAGCTTGATTTTTAAGGAGTTCAGCCTTAGTAAAAACTTCCTGACAGATTTCTTTGAGTTCTTGTCCTGTCACGACTAGACGTGCCATCCGCATCTGATGGGGAAGGGCTTCTTGAAGGTCTGCCATGGTCACTTGTGGACCCAGCGTTTTCATGATAAGACCTGTATTTAAAAGCGTTAACTGGCTATGAGTCTCCTGACAAACAGCCTGTAAAACCAATTGACAGGTCTCATCAAAATCTAGTTCTCGACCTAGATTAGCTACCTTTTTCTGAGCTAAACGACGATGGCCTTCCTCACGCATAGCCTTGATAAAGGCTTCGTCCTCCTTGTCTAAATCCAAGATGTAGGACTTGGTGGGGATAGCCTCAATCTGACATTCTATCAATTGCCCATTTTCCACAGTAAGGTCAATACAGCCAAGATAATAACCATATCTGTCAGCAGCTGCTAAATAGGTTTCATTGACTAATTTGCCCTCTTCAAAAAGGTGATGCGTGTGGCTTCCGATGACAAGATTTACCTGTGGATAAGTCTCTGCAATCTGCTCATCATAACGTACACCCAGATGGCTAAGAACGACGACTATGTCTGCATCCTTTACCTCAGGGCGAGCCAAATCCTCTTCCAACCGAGCCATAGGCTCTAACACTTGCCAACCGTTGGGAGCATAGGTGATGTAATATGGGAAGGTATAGGCCAAGAAAGCAATGTTTGTACCTGCTTTAGTTTTATGGATAAGATAGGGCTTGGCCCATTCAGGCTGTCTTCCCTTATCCTTGAGATTTCCTATGATAGGTTGAAAATCAGCTTGCTCATAAAGACAGTCTAGCTCATCCTTGGCCAGACCAATCCCCTCATTATTTCCAATAGTCGCATAGTCTATCCCCAACTCATTCATCAGGGCTACATTAAAACGCCCAGCGGTCGCATCAGACAAGGGATGGGACTTATCCACATTGTCCCCAAGATCTACCTTGATCAACTCTCTATCTGTCTGACTCAAATCATCCACAGCTCGCTTGAGTTGTGGATACTGTTCAAAATGAGAGTGTAAATCATTGATATGAAGAATTCGAATCGTGTCTTTCATGACTCCTATTGTAGCACTTTTGCTATAAAAAAACTTGACAATCATTCTGCCAAGTTTTTATACGTGAGACGATGCTTCTTGCTATCTAATTTTTTATAACTGAAAGGCTTATGATTAATGATGAATTTTAGTATAGAGAAGGGCCACGAAACCTGCAACTCCTAAAACATCTATCATTGTAATGAACCAATGATGAGGGACACACAACTGATAGCAACCTGCTAGAATGAAACACACACAAATGAGAATGCTCGGATCATTTTGTTTCTTCAAATTTCTAACTAAACTCCGCAAAATGTAGCCATTCCAAGGCCGGCTCCTGACCATGCTCCAAATGCTCCACCTGAAACAGTCCCAACAATTGGAAATGTAACAGTTCCAACTGATGTTCCAGTCAAAAATCCAAGTCCAGCAGATCCAGCGGTCCCAGCTACACAACCAATCACACCACCACCTTCGATAATAGAAAGATCTTCGGAATTAAGTGAATTAAAATTGTTAATGATTTGTGTTGTCATAGTAACAACCTCCTTTAAAATATTTTTTAGCCTTTTCTCAAAAGCTATGATTGTATTATAGATAGAAAGCCAACAAAAAAGTAGTGACATAAATGTCACTACTTGATTTTGAGAGTTGATTCAACTTAGACCTTAGGACTTCCAAATTATTTTATTTTTAAAGGAATAACAACTAGTACCACAAATTGATTTGACTGTATATTAATATTCAAATGTCCTTTCAGTTTCATGATTCTATCATAACTACTTTTTATTCCTAGACCACGTCTATTAGGTAATTTTATAGATTTCATTCCGTTGTAATTGATATCTATTTCAGAAGTAAGTATAGGATTCGCCACTTTAAAGACTAGTTTATTATTCTTAAAACGTAATACTATTTCGATTGGATTCGTTAATCCATTACGTTCAATCTCCTCTATTGCATTGTCGATAATATTTCCGAGAATAGCGCAAGAATCTATAGCAATCGAACTTATATCTAAGTTATAGGGGATTTGTAAATCTAGATGAAACTGGACTCCATCTTTTTTCATTTTAGATATTTTTTGATTTAATATAGCGTCAATTGGTATACATCCTGTAATCTTGCGATTAAAAACCTCCTGTCCCAGTATCTCTCGAGTTATTGCTTTGATGTTTCCAAAATCATTACTATCTGCATAAAAATCTATTGAGGAAACAATATTTTTTAAATCATGTCTGAGAATTGCTAGTTCTTCTTCTTGTTGAATAATTTCACTAGTCATGCTATTTTCATCAAAAGCAATTTTG
>ERZ827363.2801-NODE-2801-length-14340-cov-4.613091_pt1 | contig 14340 bp, 9 predicted proteins | sample MGYA00519776_ERZ827363 | MGnify/ENA primary metagenome ERZ827363 (study PRJEB31778, sample SAMEA3449288) | human gut metagenome | biome: human gut; feature: human-associated habitat; material: faeces | place: United Kingdom | collected 2010/2012 ...
CGCGACCACCTTGCTGAGTTTTTCGGTGTTTCTGCCGGAAAGCCAGGCTTTGTGGGACTGGCTATAATGATTTGCAATTTTCCAGAATTTCTCGGGATACGCAAGGTAAAAATACAAATATGAAAATTCCTGCGGCTTTAGTTTCCGCACAGAATCATATGCCCCGATCAACTCCATTCCAAGCGACGTGTTCCAATTATTTTTTTCCATCATCTTCCGCACAAAATTTGAGAGGTCACTCACCCGGATCTGATAGGAAAAATTAAGGAAATTGACGATTGCCACGCCCTCTCTCGAAAAAATGACATTGTGCTGGTTATAATCCCCATGGCAGAAGCCAGTCAACTCCTCACGAATCTCCATATTTTGCAACTGCTCTGTGACAGCCTGTGCCTTTTCAAAAAAACCTGCAAACTGGCGCATGAACATTTCTTCAAACTCATTTTTCTGTTTTCTGCCACGGATATAATTGCGCACCTGCCGCAATTCACGGTTATGTTTTTCATAAAGCAAAAGCAGGGCGTTAGGATTCATTTTTACAAACTCAGGCACCTCGTCCGGATACTGTTCAGTTGCATTATGTAAACCAGCGAGCAGTCTTACCGCATACACCATGTCCTCCCTGCTCTTCGTATCGCACTCGGCTCCACGGAAAACTGACAATAACAGATAATTCTGTTCCTCTTCGTCCCTGGCAAAAATTTCCCCTTCTTTTGTATAAAAGATCTGCTCTGCCACAATATTCTGCTCTTTCAGGAAATCAAGCATTCCAGCCAGAAATTCTGCACGCTCCACAGAGCCCCTATACTCCTTCAGTGCGCGCATTCCGAGATCTGTTTCACACAAAAAACAGTCTCTTCCCTTCGAAATAGACTTTACCTCCATCTCATATTGTTCTGCTATCTGTTCCGGCCTGATATACATGAAAATCCCCTCCATACGATGAATCTGCGATAAGAGAGCAAATGCTCTCCTGCCGTGTCAATTCATCATATGTGAGGGGATGCGATATTATGAACCTGTTCCATTAATTTTTCTTTCGTGTTGTCCTCCGGGTGTTCCAGCACATACTCCAAAAGCTGTTTCAGCGTCTCGCCGATCGCCTTTCCCGGCTGCATTCCATCTGCGATCAGATCCGTTCCCGTAACCGCAAGTTCCTTTATGGAAAGGCACTGCCGCTTCGCCATGATCTGCTCATATATTTCTTCGTATTCCTTTAAATACTCTGCTTTTTCCTCCCGCCTGTATGCACTCTGTGCCAGCATGTCCGCTCTTTTTACTGCAAAAAGCAGCGGATACTGATCCACACCGTTCCGGTAGATTGCTCTGCGGACCGTCCGCTCCTGCAAAGGCGGATTATCGTCGTGGCATAAGATCAGTCTGCATACCCGGTCGGTTGTATCATTGTCAAACTTCAGCCGCCGCAAAATCTTCCTTGCCACAAGACTTCCTTCCTGTGGGTGTCCATAAAAGTGATCCACGCCATGTTCGTCCGTGGTTCTGCACATCGGTTTTGCCACATCATGTAACAGCATTGTAATACGCGCCACTTTATCCGGCTGTATCTCCATCAGGGCATGCAGCGTGTGCTCCCCCACAGAATAGCAGTGATGCGGATTATTCTGCGGTGTTTTCATCATCTCGTCAAATTCCGGCAGAAAAACTGCGGTAAGTCCTGTCTCATAGGCCGTGCGCAGCAGTTCCGGATGTCCGGACGTGAGAAGTTTTACCATTTCGATCTGAATACGTTCTGCACTCACTTTTGCAATGTTTGGTGCCAGGGAAACAATCGCCTCTCTTGTCTCATCTTCAATAGAGAAGCCAAGTTGCGCTCCAAACCGCACTGCACGCAGCATACGAAGCGCGTCCTCCGTAAAACGCTCCACAGCAGCTCCCACGCACCGGATCACACCGCGCTCTAAATCTCCCACACCATCAAACGCATCGACCAGCCCATCCTTATCATTGTAAGCCATGGCATTGATCGTAAAATCGCGGCGCTTCAGATCTTCTAACAGATTGGAAGTAAACTGTACCTCCTTAGGATGCCTTGCATCCTCATATTCCCCGTCTATACGGTATGTGGTCACCTCGAATCCCTCATGTTCAAGCATCACGGTAACCGTTCCATGCTGGATCCCAGTATCTATGGTATGTCGGAATAACTCTTTTACCTGTTCCGGTTTTGCTGATGTCGTGATGTCCCAGTCCATAGGAATCCGTCCTAACATCGTATCACGGACGCACCCACCTACAGCATAGGCCTCAAAGCCATGCTGTGTCAGTGTGTCAATAATATAAGTTACTTTCTCAGGTAAAACGATTTTCATATACGATAGGTTCCTTTTGTCGTTGTTTTGATCGAATATAACAGATCATCCGCCCTCTTGATCATCTCTGTCATATCATTTTCCGTACAGATATGGTCTCCGGCTGCAATACCGATGGAGCAGGAGATCTGATGCTGTTTATCGATTGAGAATGACTGTCCGAGTTTTTCACTGATCTCCGCCGAAAATCCGTCTGCCTCATCAATAATCTGATAGATACGCTCTGCCTTTTCTTTGAAAATATCCCTGTCATCTGTATAAAGGAAGATCAGGAACTCATCCCCGCCATAACGGCACACAAAACCATCTTTTCCACAGACTTCCGTAAAAATATCAGCCATTTTGATCAGAACGAAATCGCCCACATCATGTCCGTACGTATCATTATAGTGTTTGAAATTGTCCAGGTCAATAAACATCACTCCCAGCTTTGGTTTTCTTTTTTCCCCTGCGATCTCTTTCAGAAGTGCGTCTAATTTGCGGTAGAACCCTTCACGGTTATAGCACCCTGTCAGCTGGTCTGTAACTGCCGACATATACAGTTTTGTATTCATCTCATAAATCTTGTCATAGGCATCAAGCCTGTTCAATGCGTAACGCACCTCACGGAACAGAAGCTGATAAAAGTTCAGATCGTCCTCATCAAGCATATAACGGTTCACCGAGGAATGCCAGTTATCCTTCATCAGCACATAGGTGATGACAATATTCTCGATTTTTGCGTTGTTAAAAAATGGGATCGCCACCATAGAACACACATCTTCATCACCAAAAATCGATGTGATATCCTGATGTTCAGAATAATTGCTGCTGATCTTGGAGATCACAAATCCACCCGCATTTTTCCGCATGGATTTTTCCATGATCTTCATGATCTCCGGCGTCATCTCTTTCTCTGTGTCATTGTAAAGTACCTGCGGCACCCTCTCGCTATAGCGGATATAGACTGCCCGGTCGACGTCAAAATGATTTAAAAATGTCTTCATGACCATATTGAGCATCTCTTTTGCAGTGATACCATTTACATCGATCAGTTTCTGCCAGATAGAAATAAAGTCGAGCTGTTCTTTCTTACTCTTATATGCCCGCTCCACGCTCTCCTGCTTTAACAGATCCTCGATTTCCCTGGTTGATAATTCCTCACAGTCGTCATCTACCGGTGGCAGAAGATCTTTCATATCCTCCGCGTACTCATGGAACATGATACGATGTGTCTCTTCATACTGTTTTAAAATAAACTCTTCCTGCTCATAAAGGATCTCTTTTCCTGCATTCCTGAAGCATTCCATCCTGTTCCTTCGGAACAGCACATAACAGAAAAACTGGTTTCCCTCTGCTCTCTTTAAATAAATATCTGCCTGCTCATATAATTTTAGCGCCTCCTCGTTGTCTCCGTCATGCTGTGCTAATAATGCCTTGGAAAACGTATAGAGGAACATATCATCATCTGCCTTTGCGTAGTCATGCACAGTGGCGAGGTTGTTTTCTGTCTTTTCCTTCTCGAAAATATAATTCAAAAACTGGCGGCAGCTATACAGATACCTCTCACAGTTAAAACGGTTTCCCTGTAAAATGGAAACCAGAGCAAACAATCCATACAGTTTGGACAGGTTGCAGACACGCAGACTGTTCAGATGCAGCTTTTCGATCGCTTTCATACACTGTGTCAGGTATTCCTGCGCCTTGTCATACTGCCCCAGCATAACGCAGTTCAATGACATATTATAATGTACTTCTGCAATATCCTCCGGCTTTCTCAGTTTACATAATATCTTAATTGCCTTGTTGTAATAGCTCTGGGCTCTCTCATTTTCTCCCATTGCACATAAATTATACGCAATACCGGAATAGATCCTTCCGCCCTCCACGCTGTCAACATCTTTCATCGCCTCATAGGTACGGATCGAATATAACAGGGAAACTTCGTACTCGCCATTTGTGGATGCTATCATGATATTTTTCCGATATGCAATGCTGATAAGCTGCTCATTGCCAATCTCTTTTGCAAGCGCAACGCCCTTGGAAAAATAAATCAGAAATGCTTCCGACCGGTACGCTTTTGCCACGATCTCCGGTTTATTGTCGTATGCATAAATATAAATATGCGCCAGATGATTTTTGTAATGGTACGCATTCAGCTTCTCGATCAGTTTATCGCTGATCTCAATATCCTGGGCACAGAAGAAAATATTGCACCAGCCGGACATCTGGTTCTGCGCTTTTAAAAGTTCTGCACGGAACACTAAAAAATCATCCCCCAGCGCTTCTCCGCACTCCTTTGCCTTCTGTACATAAATCATGGCTTCCTCTAACTTTCCAAGATACATGTAAGAAGTTGCCATCCAGAAATTATAATAAAATGCTCCCTCTTTCTCCTGATCCTGCAGTTTTTCCAGATCTTCGCAGGATTCCAGAGCCTTCGCAATATCTCTTTGCAACACCGACACCATAATCTGTAACAGCAAAAGCTGATAATGCTTTTTCTCAGAAATCGTAAAGTTATCAAACTTGATCCGGCGCTCAATCTTGCTCAGATGATGGTCTGCCTGATCAAAATCCAGAAAGTATACCAGATTATTCAGTTTCCGATAGCCATCGTCACTCTCATAATCAGAGTAATAGTCCATGACATCCGGTTCCATGTTCCTGCCTGCATTTCCGATATGGTACACCATGTTCCGGTCATCCATACTCTCACAGATCGCATCCCACTCTTCATGTGCAAATTCCGGAATCGACTGCACATCATTGACTCCCAAGACAATGCCGATATTTTTATTCTTCACCTGAAGCAGGCTGTTGGAAAGCTGCATGGTGCTTTTCGAAGCAAGCTGGAAACGGTTCAACACAATGACGACCGGACGGATCTCTGATAATTTCTGAAGCATCGTCACGATCGAATTGCGCATACGTTCCTGCTCATACTCTACCTCATCGATCAGGATCTGTTCCGTTCTCTCGCAAAATCCCTTTTCAAAATAACTTTCAAACACAGGTCTCTGAAGCTTGTAGACATCACATTCTTCCATAAACTCTTCCAGTGTGCCACTGCAATACCTGTGAAACATCTGCCGGATCAGTCCCAGATACGGTTCATAAGCCTCTGCAATCTTGTTATAAGAAAACTCATGACAGGTAAAAAAGATGTCTGACTGATCCTTGTAATGATTGACACTCTCTAAATCCCATATGGAAAAATCATTGCTATACCGCACAAGGATACTGTTATGTTCTACATTCCCAATTCCACTTACAACCTGTTCAATAACCCCGTTATAATACTTATCTATCATACGATTCCCTTTTGCTCCCAAAACACGCTTGCTGTTTTGTCACATTCTATATCAATATCCCATATCCGTTAAACAATAAAACGTTCCACATTTTTCTGTAGTTTTTCAGCAGAATGATAGGTTGTCTCTGCCTTCTGTTTAATTGCCTCTGCCTCCTGCACAACGTTTCCTACTTTTTCAGCAATATCCGTTGTTCCGGTAGCTCCCTCTGTCGCAGTCTTGCTGACATCGGAGATAGCATCCATCACTCCGTTAATGGATGCGAGCAGCTGCTCCGATGACGCTGAGAAATCTGTTACAAGGGAATCTACATTGGCAGCATCACTATTATAGGAATTTGCCATTTCTGCAAATCCTCCAAGACTCTCCACAACATCATTTCCGACAAACTCCAGCAGCCTCTCTGCATCATTTGCAAGATTCTCAACGGCTGCGGTCACATTGCCAGTCACTTCCTGAATATGGGCAACTGCTGCTTTGGACTGCTCTGCCAATACTCGGATTTCATCCGCAACAACCGCAAATCCTTTTCCTGCCTCTCCCGCCCTGGCAGCCTCAATGGATGCATTCAAAGCCAGAAGGTTCGTCTGTCCGGTAATATCCATGATTGATTTGGCAAGAACATTGATCTGATCCACAACCTTAATATCTTCGAGTGCTTTTGTCAGGCTCTCATTAATCTCCTCATGAATCGATCTGGTACGTCTGTCATTTTCGTCTGTATCTTTTTTGATTTTCACAGCACGTTCCCTGATCTCATCTGCCTCGTTAGCGCCATCCTGAGATCTCTCTGCAATACTCTTCGCAGCGCTCTCAATCTCATGTGACATTGCATTCATCTCTTCCGAAGATGCCGCTGTCTCCTCCATACCTGCCGCAAGCTCCTCCGTTGTCGCAGATACATTTTCAATCTGATCATCTAATGCCTGAAGACTTGTATCAATCTCCTGCACCATGCCGGTGATCTCTAATGCTTCTGATTTCACCTCTCCAATCAGTTCCTTCATCTCAGAGCGCATTTTCTCAAGCGAATCTGCCAGTTGTCCAAAATCATCTTTTCTCTTTAACAGATCCTGTTCAAATTCTTTTGAAAAATCACCCTGCGCTATCTCGTTAATGTGGGTAAGGCTCTTTTTCAATGGTTTCACAATGCTGGCTATGATCAGTGTCAGGACTAAAATTAAGATTACTTCCATGACAACAGCGATTCCGATGATTGCCATTCTGCTGTTGGATTCATAGGAAGAAAATTCATTTTTGACATCCAGTACATCATCATCAATATCGTCCGTGTAATTTCCGGTTCCAAGTACCCAGCCAAATGGCTCAAATGCCTTGCTGTAAGCACGTTTTGGAGAAGACTCCGTCTCACCCTCTCTCGGGAATACATAATCCGTAAAACCGCCGTCTTCCTGCTTTCCTGCGTTGATGATCGCCTGCATATACGCAAATCCATTGGTGTCCACTGCATCCATACGATTTGTTCCCTCTGTGTCATTGCCGAGAAGGACTACGTTTGTTCCATCATAGGTATCTACCCAGAAATATCCATTATTGCCGTAACGCAGATCACGAATCTGGTCTGCTGCAAGTTTTTCTGCCTCGTCTAAGGTATATTCACCTTTTTCATACCGATTGTAAATGCTCTGGCAAAGAGATATTACATTATCTACCTGTGCCTTGATCTGTTCATCATACGAGGAACGCATATCATTCTCGATAATGTCTAACGCATTATTTCCAAGTCCTGACAGGCTTGTGTTGGAAATGACGGTGCATAGTGCCAGTGCGATCAGTGCAATCACCATTACAATAACTAATTTTGTTCTCACCTTAATATTGTTCATACCCATACCTCCTACTACATCTTTTTTATTTTATGAACCCAATTTTAAATCCTATTTGTATTTTAGCACATTATGCTTATTTTACCACTCTATTTTCGACATTTTTCGTGATTTTATTCTATTTTTCGTTACTGTTCACTCATACTTCGTTCCAGTAACGATTCGCTGACTCATTTCAGTTTTTGCTTCACAAAAGGAGTCTGCTCACTCCTGAATCACTTTCTTACGCAGCAAAACAGCAAGTGTTTTACTGCTGAGTGAACAGTAACTATTTTTATAGCAAAAACGCAGAAGTTATTTGTAACTCCTGCGTTTCTGTCTCAGATGAGAAATGGATTCCTGATTTCGAACTCCATTTTTTTATGTGTCTTTGGATGTTTAAATCCGATTTTATAAGAGCAGAGTAAAAGACCGTTTCCACTCCGTGTCATTGTCTCTTTAAAATTATACTTCGTATCCCCTACGATCGGGATTCCTGCATTTGCTAACTGTACCCGGATCTGATGATGCCTTCCGGTGTCTAACCGGATCCGGAGAATGGCGTTCGTTTTATTCTGTGCGGTCACTTCATAGTCCAGCCTTGCTGACTTTGCGCCCTCCGTACTTTTAGATACCACTTTTGAAGTGTTTGTTTTTCCATCCCGGAGCAGGTAATCTTCCAATGTACCTTTTTTCTGTTCCGGCACACCGTCTGTCACCGCATAATAAAATTTATCTGCCATTTTTGTCTGCACCTGACGGCTTAAATCCGCCGCAGCTTCTTTTGTTTTGGCAAAAACCATCACTCCGCGCACCGGCTGATCCAGCCTGTGTACCACCCCGATATACGGCTGTTCTCCCTTTCCTGCCCGGTAATTTTTCAGAAGGCTTTCCATGTCCGCCTGTCCTAACCGTCTTGTCTGCGCCGCAACCCCCGCCGGTTTTTCGCAGACAATAACCTCCTCATCCTCATATAAAATATTTATGTTCATGTCTGATGATCTCCTTCGTTATTCTATGGCATTTCTGCTGTTTTTATCTTCCTTTGTTCATTGTAGCATGATTCTTTTGTTTGGGCTACTGTTGCGGAGATTTGAATGAATGCTTTTATTCATTTTTTTAGTACTCATAATATTTAAAATTTTACTATTTTCTCCATTGCATTTTCTGATGTTGGTATGATACAATATCCCAAAGCATATTTTACAAAATCTTTGTGGCTGATGAGCCATCTGTATTCTAGGAAGCACTCGATTATCAAAAACAATCGGTGTCATTCATTTCGTATCTATGCTTTTATTACCCATTAACCAATTTAAAAGCAGGAAACGGATGAAAACTATTTTTACAATGCTCTATTCTCCTGCCGGAGGCACGATGCATTTATGTGCATCTGCCGTCCACCGTGATAAGGAGGAAAGCCTATGGCAATGCGACCACAAGATCGTTACAAATCAACTACAGCAGGAGCAGTTTCTGCAAATCGCAACTACAAAGATACTGTTTTCCGGATGTTATTTTCAGACAAAAAGAATCTGCTCTCGCTTTACAATGCAGTAAACAGCAGAGACTATACGAATCCGGATGATTTAGAGATTGTTACTTTGGAAAACGCTATCTATATGGGAATGAAAAACGATCTGGCATTTATCATTGACACGAATTTATACCTGTACGAACATCAGTCGACTTACAATCCAAATATGCCACTTCGTGATTTATTTTACATTAGCAGTGAATATCAAAAAATGCTGGATCAAAAATCTTTATACTCATCCAGCCTGCAAAAGATACCTACTCCTAATTTTATTGAGTTTTATAATGGTTCTGATCCAGTTTGCGATGTTTTTGAGCACAGACTTTCCTCTGCTTTTGAACATCTGTCGGGTGAGCCAAAACTGGAACTGATCGTAACTGTCTTAAATATCAACGAGGGGCACAATGCCCTTCTTATGGAACATTGCAAAACATTAAGGGAATATGCACAATATGTTGCAAAGGTGCGAAAATACACAGCCGACATGTCTCTGAACGAGGCAGTGGAATGCGCTGTTGATGAATGTATCAAAGAAAATATTCTTGCGGATTTTCTTCGAAAGAACCGCGCGGAGGTTATCAGTATGAGTATATTTGAATATGACAAGGAAGAAGAAGAGAAGAAACTTCGGAAAGCGGAGTATGAGGCTGGTATTCAAAAGGGTGTCCTTAATACTGCACGTCATCTATTGGAGCTTAATCTGCTGTCTTTAGAGAATATTTCTCGTGCTACTGGTCTATCAATTGATGAATTGAAAAAGCTACAGCAATAACTTAGTAAAAGAAGCCCACAAAACTGCGAGCTTCTTTTTTGATACATTTTACACAAATTACTGTAACAGAGAGAGTACACCCTGAGTAGACTGATTAGCCTGTGCAAGCATAGACTGACCTGCCTGTGCAAGAATGTTGTTCTTGCTGTAGTTAACCATCTCTTCAGCCATATCTGTATCACGGATACGTGACTCAGCTGTTGTAGTATTCTCAACTACATTGTCGAGGTTGTTGATTGTGTGCTCAAGTCTGTTCTGAACGGCACCGAGTGATGAACGCTGTGAAGATACTTTTGAGATAGCATCTGAAATAGCGTCTACTGCATATGTTGCAGCATTTCCGGAATCATCCTTTACATTAAGTCCTTTGATACCAAGGCTTGCAGAATCCATAGCATCGATGTTGACCTGAATCTTGTTTGTCATGTCAGCATCTGCACCTACGTGAAGGCTGAATGATAAGCTGTTTGCGACTTCTGCCTGTCCTAATGTAATCTTAAATGAACCATCCGCCTTTGTCTTTGCATTTACCACATTAGAAGAACCCTTTGTATCGCCAATAGAATTTGCAGCTAGAAGTTCTTTTCCTGCGAGCTCATATGCCTTATCTTTTGTAATGACAGTTGAATCATTTGATTTTACGCCAGCTGTTACATCCGCTGCTTCCATAGATGTAATTTCTTTTCCTGCAGCACTAACTGTTGAGCCAGCAACTGCAATACCCTTCAAGTCAGCAGCAGTTTTGGCTGGTGAATTTGTCTTATCTACTACTCCATCTAAATAATAACCACCCTTAGCCTTATCAGCTGCAGAATCATCACCACCAGCAACACCTTTGATATACTTATATAATTTACCATTGATAGTAATATCTTTTTCAGCGCCAGTAGTAGCTGCCTTATCAATTAAGGCATCAGTATCAGTTGTTGTGGCACCTATTGTATAATTTTTTCCACCAATGCTGACCTTATCACCTGCATTAAGTGTGTCCATAACAAATGTAGCAGTTCCATCTCCGTTATCTGTAAGAGTTCCCTTAAGACCTGCGTCATGAGCCTTCATGTTTATTGTCTTTGTTCCGGCCTCACCCTTTAACAGATATGTCTCATTGAACTTTGTTGTCTCTGATACACGGTCAATCTCTGTTGTAAGCTGGTCAATCTCGTCCTGGATTGCCTGACGGTCTGAATCCTTTGAGTTTGTACCATTGGCAGCCTGTGTTGCAAGCTCGTTCATACGCTGAAGCATTGAGTGAACCTCTGTGAGGGCACCTTCTGCTGTCTGTACTGATGAAACACCATCCTGAGCGTTTGTAGATGCCTGGTCAAGTCCACGAATCTGCTTTCTCATCTTCTCTGAAATTGAAAGTCCTGCTGCATCATCTGCTGCACGGTTGATTCTATAACCAGAAGAAAGCTTCTCTGTGCTCTTTGACTGTGCGCTTGTTGTTACGTTGAGCATTCTGTTGGCATTTGCTGCCTGCATGTTGTGTTGTACTACCATAATATAATCCTCCTTGTCCCATATTCATGGGTTATTATGTTTGACCTCTGGAAATCCTTTTCCCGAGGGTTTTGCAGCTGCTTTGTGTTTATTTTTATTTAGGCAGTTGCGGTTTTCTATAACAAGCGGCTTCCCGGGTGTGGCAGATGCCACAGCCGCCTATTAACATGATTAGTTACTTTGCGTCTTTTTCTGACGTTCTTTCTCATTCCAGATGATTTGCTTGATTTGTTTCTTTGCTTTACACCTATTATATCTGACACCATTTGCAGACCTTAACCCCAAAGAAAAGAATTTTTTTTAAATAATTTTCTTTTGTCTGTCATGCGACATGTGCCTGATAATATTTTCTACCGCAAAGGAGTATTCAATGGGAACTACACAGCCAATCCGAAATAAGGATGAACTAGTGGCTTTCAGGATGTACTATAAAGATATCCATCCAAACCGCCGCAATTACTGTTTAATTGTTATGGGATTAAACACAGCACTAAGAATCAGTGACCTGCTTAAATTGAAGTGGGATAACGTATACAATTTCGAGCACCATGTATTTCGCTCTCATTTTCTTATCAACGAGCAAAAGACCGGCAAGAATAACTATGTCACTCTAAACGGCAATGCCACCGATGCTCTCCGGGCATATTTCAACGAACGGCATCCGACTGAACATGAGTTTATTTTTACAAAAGCCACCTGCAGGAGGCAGCCAATAAACAGAGTTCAGGCATACCGAATTATAAGAACTGCTGCCGAGGAGACAGTTCAGGATGAACATATCAGCTGTCACTCTCTGAGAAAGACATTTGGATATCACGCCTGGAAGAACGGCACACCACCTGCTCTGCTGATGGACGTCTACAATCACTCGTCCTATAAAGTCACACAGCATTATCTGGGTATTGAGCAGGATGAACGTGATGAGATTTATCTGAATCTTGAGCTATAGTTTTATGCGTATTGAAATCTAATATAGCTAAAAGCCAGCCGTTTGCAACCGGCTGGCTTTTTTGGGGATATACAAATCATCGAAATCCTCTGTTAAACCAAATGCATTCTGTTCTGAATCGAATTTCAACTCAATCTGTGACATATCTTTCATCTGCCTGGTACTGTTGTATTTTAAAATTAAATTTCATCTTCAGCACCACCTTCTTCCTGTAACCATTCTTTCAATTTATCCTGTAATAGTTTCTTATCCGGCAGATACAGTTTATACTGTGATGCATAAATATTAGAATCCTCCGGCAATGTCAGTTCAACCATCGCATCATTTTTTTCATTGCACAACAATACACCAATGGTAGGATTTTCTTCCTCTGTTTTTTCGTATCTATCATAGTAATTGACATACATCTGCATTTGCCCCAGATCCTGGTGCTTTAATTTGCCAATTTTTAAATCAAATAATACAAAGCATTTCAACAGTCTGTTATAAAAAACAAGATCCACTCTGAAATGATCTTCTTCGAATGAAAATCTTTTCTGTCTTGCCACAAAAGTAAATCCTTTTCCCAATTCCAAAAGAAACTGCTGCAAATTATCTAACAGCCTGTTTTCTAAATCAGTTTCTGAATAATTATATTTATCTTCAAGACCTACAAATTCCAAAACATATGGATCCTTCAGCACATCCTTTGAGGTTGTAATCACATTTCCTTCCTGTGATAAGCGTTGCACTTTGTCCTTATCCATGCTTAACGCAAGTCTCTCATAAAGAGAAGAATTATACTGACGTGACAAATCTCTGACTCCCCACTTCTCTCTGGCAGCTTCTATCTCATAAAATGAGCGTTCATCCTCATTTTCTATTCTCATCAATTGTAGATAATGAGACCATGTTACCACAAACGGATGCTCCTCTTCAAAAATCGTAAACACCGTTTCCGATTTCTTGATTGCAAATTCCGTAAACAGTGTTTCCGAAATTCGATCCTTATATGTTAAATAAAACTTTCTTGCCTTTTCCAGCGTAGATTCTGAAAAGCCTTTGCCAAATTCTTCTGTTAATTTTTTAGAAAGATTTATTATGATTTTTTTACCGTATTCAGCCCTGTGTTTTCCCTGCTGCTGTACTTCTACAATCCACCTGCCAAGAGAATAATAGGTCATTATCTGGACATTATTTACCTGCTTTGCAGTAATGTTTCGCGCATATTTAATTAATTCAATTGAATTCTGACATAACTTATCCATATTGATATCATATACAGATTCATTGATTTCATTCTTCACACATTCAATCCTCCTATTTCAAAGTTTTCCTATTTCAGAAACACTGGCTGTTCTGTTAGTCCGTTGTAAAACTCCACTGCCGCAACAAGGTCTTTCTCATCCGGATGTCCCTTTGATACCCCGCCAATCAGCTTGAACGGACCAAACGTATCAAATCCCTTGCATGAAAACCTTCCAACAATGTTGTCATGTTTGTATGCTATCACCTGCTCAATTGACTTAAAGACAGGTCTGCCGCCATATGTGCAGATAAGAAACACATTTTTATTGTCTGTGAGATTGACTGATGCAAACTTAAGCACCGACTGATGGAACTTTCCACCATATACTCCTGATGCAAAACCGATTAAATCATATTCGGACAGGTCTTTCTCTACCGTCTGTGTCGCATCTATCAGCTCGACATCGTTTGTCTTTGCTATCTCGTCAATTATCTTTTTTGTGTTTCCATGATGCACTGATGCATATACTATTGCTGTCTTCATCTTTAATGCTCCAATCCTTTATTAGTCTTCCTTTGATTTTGCCATCAGCATCTGCTCCAGCTTTTTCTTTCCGGTCTCATAGTCTGTAAACACAATCCCCTCCATACCAAGCTTTCTGCCACCTTCGATATTCTCCGGTCTGTCATCTATGAACACACATTCTTTCGGATTCAGATTATATTTATCAAACAGGCACTGATAGATACCGGCATCAGGCTTTATCATCCCAACCATAGCTGAAATGACCTTGCCGTCAACAAGTGACACAAAACTAAGTTCACTGTGCGTATGAAGCTTGAAGAAGTCCTTTGGATAATTCGATAACAAATACACTTTATAGCCTCTGCTCTTTAACTCCT
>ERZ827363.2803-NODE-2803-length-14332-cov-4.213560_pt1 | contig 14332 bp, 12 predicted proteins | sample MGYA00519776_ERZ827363 | MGnify/ENA primary metagenome ERZ827363 (study PRJEB31778, sample SAMEA3449288) | human gut metagenome | biome: human gut; feature: human-associated habitat; material: faeces | place: United Kingdom | collected 2010/2012 ...
ACCCCCGATTTCGGCATCTACCCGCTGGAAGAGACGGTGGAAGCCATGATGAAGCTGAAGGAGCAGGGCAAGATCCGTGCCATCGGTGCATCCAACGTCACTGCGGACATCATCCGCGGCTACTGCAAGTACGGCCAGCTGGATGTCATTCAGGAAAAGTACAGTCTGCTCACCCGCCGTGTGGAAAAGCAGTTGCTGCCTACCTGCAAGGAGCTGGGCGTATCCGTGCAGGCATACTCTCCGCTGGAGCAGGGCCTGCTGACCGGCAAGGTGACTATGGAAACCACCTATCCCGAGGGCAGCACCCGCAACTCAAACCCCAGCTTCCAGCCGGAGCGCCGCTCTCAGGCGCTGGATATGCTGGCAAAGTGGGGCGACCTGACCGAGAAATACGACTGCTCTCTGGCACAGCTGGTGATCGCCCTGACCGCCCGCATGATCCCCGGCCTGCATGTGCTGTGCGGTGCCCGCACTCCGCAGCAGGTGATGGACAACGCCGGTGCGCTGAACATCAAACTGGACGGTGCCGATGCCGTCCGCATGAAGTGGGACGTGGATGCCATTTCCTGATGGTTTGACCATCGGAACAGCCTCCGCTTCGCTCTGGCCGTATTTAGAGGAATTATTCTTTTATGTTTGGGTCCTGAAAAGCCTGCGGGCTTTTCAGGACCCTTTTTTCGCGCAAAAGATCGAAACCGGCAGATGATGCCGTTTTTCTTTATGACTCTTTCTGTGAAAATGCAATGCCGGACAGCCCGCAGGCCGTCCGGCATTGCTCTTATAAAAATAAAAATTCCGCTGTTTATGGCCAGAGCAAAGCGGAGGCCATTTAAAATCGTCAGCTGTTCTCCTTCCAGAACAATCCGCCGCTGGTCTGGAACAGCATCCACGGGTTCACGCTCTTGCTGCCAAGCTTGAAGTCCATGGTCAGCTCCTCGCCCAGCACGCCTACAGCCTGCCCCTTTTCCACCGTCTGCCCGGCAGAGACGGAAAGAGTCTGCAGCCCGTACAGGTAGCTGCGCATCCCGCAGCCGTGGTCGATGACCACCGTGTTGCCGGTGAGAGCCAGCTCTGCGGCCAGCACCACCACGCCGTTTGCCGGGGCGCGGCAGGGCTCGCCGGGAATGGTATAAAGCTTTGTGGAGTTGGAACGGCTGCCCTGCCTGCCGTTCACCACCCTGACCTGACCGTAATCCACAAGGGTGGTGTAGCTTTCCACCGGGTTCACAAAGCCGCCCTGCCACATTTTTTCCCGCGCGGGCGCTTCGTACAGGCCCCAGACCGCATTGCGGAACTGGGTGTTTGCCGCATCCGATGCATCCGGTTCCGGCTCCACGTCCACCGTGCCAAAATCCTTGGGCAGCACGATGATGCTGCGGGTGATGGTCTCGCCGTTCACGGTAATGTTCACCTCATGCCCGCCGGAGGAAGCGTTGTATGCCGCCGGGATGTAGGCCCGCCAGCCATCGGCTGCACGCACGCACTGCACATTGCCAAGGTCGGTCTCCACAGTGGGTGCTGCATCGCCGGTCATGCCGGAGATGCGCAGGCCCACAATGCCGCCCTGCTCCACCCGCTCGGCGGAAAGCTCCACCTCCGCGCTGGCCTGCAGGGTGAACCGGAAGGCATAACGATACCAGCCGGTGGGCTTTGCGGGCTTTTCCAGCCCCAGATTTTTGCGCACTGAGCCGGTGCTGCCGCCCTCAAATTGGGTGGCCATGCCGCCCTCCGGCACCCGCCAGACCGATAGCTCTGCCTTATATTCGCCGTTGGCCGGGAACAAAAAGCTTTGATAATCGCTCACACTGCCCACAAATACAATGCTGCCATAGGCGTTCTGGATGGTGAGGGTGGTGTAGCTGGCCCAGTCCGGCAGGGTGATGGCCGGGTGGGCCGTGTACAGCGTGCCCAGCTTCTGCACCGTGAGGGTGGCGGGGCTGGCAAACACCTTATCGAGCTTTCCGCCGATGAGCGGCACCTGCCAGCACCAGCCGTTGGGTTCCAGCGCTTCGGTGCCAAACTGCGCGGTGCTGTCCGGGCAGCCGCCCTCGGTGGTAAAGGCATAGCTCACGCCCATCACCGCGCCCAGAAAGATGCCTACGCCCAGCACCACACCCACGAGCCAGAGCAGAAAACGCTTCATGATACACTCCTTCTATGTAGCAAAAAGGGCGCACCGGCACAGCCTTTTGCAGACTGCCGGTGCGCCCGAAGGTTTACGGTTCGTGTTTTTTATTCTGCAGCATCCTCTGCAGGGGCAGCCTCTTCGGCAGCAGCCTCCGGCTCTACCGTTGCAGCATCGTCCTCGCCGAACAGCAGACGCTCGTACTCGTCCAGCTCCTTCTCACGGCGGTGCAGGTAAACAGCAACAGCAGCAAGGGCACCGGCAACAGCGGCCAGAACAGTGATCACAGCGACCAGACAAGATTTCTTCATAGGTTCAATACACTCCTTTTTTCGTTGAAACGATGTTTCAGCTTTCATTCCAGTGCTTGTTGGCTTTTATTATACCCGTTCCTGTCAAAAATTACAACCATTCAGGTCAAAAAGGCCAAAATTTCATACTATAAGCTTCCTGTATGCCTTGAATGCGCCGGGCAGCGTATACTCGGCCTGCAGGGCTTCCCGGCTTGCCCACACGCAGCCTACCGGGGCATCTTGGGCGGGCACATGCAGCAGGATGCCGTTCATATGCCACTCGATGTGGCTGAAGATGTGCTTTGCAGCGGGCAGCGCTTCCGGCGCGGCGGTGCCGGTATTCACCCCCATGGCCTGCAGGCGGGCAAGGACCTCTCCGGCTGCAAGGGCTTCACCCTCCCACAGTACCGGCTGCCACAGCCCGGCAAGCAGGCCCTTTTGGGGCCGCTGCTGCAAAAGGAAACCTGCCGGGCTTTCCAGCAGGGCCAGCGTCACAGGCTGCAGTCTGCGGGGCTTGGGCGCTGCTTTGCGGGGCAGCTCCAATGCAGTGCCCGCAGCACGGGCGGCGCACAGGTGGGCGAGCGGGCATTTTTCGCACAGGGGCGCACCGTTCGGCACGCAGACCAGCGCTCCCAGCTCCATAAGGGCCTGATTGTAGTCGCCGGGCGCATCCGGCGGCTGGTGCTCCATCACGCGGGCGGTGAACGCTTTTTTCACTGCCGGTTCCGTGACGGCAGCGGGGTCGTTGTACAAACGGGAGAACACCCGCAGCACATTGCCGTCCACGGCGGCGGCCGGCCGCTCAAAGCAGATCGAGGCGATCGCCCCGGCCGTGTACGGGCCGATGCCCGGCAGGGCCAGCAGACCCTCCACCGTGTCGGGCCAGACGCCGCCGCGCGCCGCGATCTCCTGCGCGCAGGCCTGCGCCTTGCGCGCGCGGTTATAGTACCCCAGCCCCTCCCAGAGCTTGAGCAGCTGCGCTTCCGGCAGCGCCGCGAGCGCGAACACGTCCGGCGCGGCCGCGAGAAAGCGCGCGTAGTACCCGCGCACGGCCTCGACGCGCGTCTGCTGCAGCATGATCTCCGAGAGCCACACGTGGTACGGTTCGCGGTCGGCGCGCCAGGGCAGCGCGCGCGCGTGCGCCTGAAACCAGCCGAGCAGCGGCTGCACCGTCTGGGAAAGTCTGTGCGTGTCCATGGCTGCACCTCCCGAAAAAAGTCTGCGCCCATTATAGCAGAAATCCCGCGGCGCGCAAAGCCCGTATTTGCCCGCCGCATTGCCCCAGTGGTGCGCAAAAAACCGGCCGCAGTGTGCACTGCGGCCGGCTTTCTATGTTATTTACTCAGCGTTTTTTCTTGCTGCCGAAGATGCCGCTGCGTCCCTCGCTGACCGATTCGTTCATCGCGTCGGCATAGGCGCGCAGGCGCTCCTTCTGCTCGGCCGTCATGTTCTTCGGAACCGTGACCGTGATCGTGACGAACTGGTCGCCGCGGCCGCCGCCCTTGCTCTGCAGGTACGGGATGCCCTTGCCGCGCAGACGGAGCTTACTGCCGGACTGTGTTCCTTCCTTGATTTTGCAGACCACATCTCCGTACAGTGTCGAGACACGCGCTTCACCGCCAAAGACTGCCGTTGTGTATGGAATCTGAATCGTCGTGTAGATGTCCATTCCGCGCCGTTCAAAGCCTTTCTTTTCTTCTACATTGACCTTCAAAAGCAGATCGCCGCGGCGGCCGTTTGATCCTGTATGGCCTTTGCCGCGCAGACGGATGCTCTTTCCGCTCTCGATACCGGCCGGGATTTTAACCAGCAGCGTATTGGTCGTTCCATCCGGGTTCCGCAGGGTAATCTGTTTTTCACAGCCCGATGCCGCTTCCTCCAGGCGGATCGAAACCTCAGCGTGCAGATCGAGATCCTCTGCCATACCGCGGCCGGAAAATGCATCCTCAAACGGATGTCTGCTGCTTCCCGAACGCGTATACCGCTCGCTTCCGAATCCACGGCTTTTGCCATGAAACATCTGATCAAAGAAATCGCCGAACATATCGTCCGCGTTTCCTTCAAAGTGAAATTCGTGATAGCCGCCGTTGTTTCCGCTTCCGCCGAACGGGTTTCCATACGCACTGCCGTACGGATTTCCACCGCCCTGCTGGCTGTACGCGCCGGCTCCCTGGTCGAACGCCGCGAATCCGAACTGATCGTACATTTTCTTCTTTTCCGGATCGCTTAAGACAGAATACGCTTCTGTCACTTCCTTAAATTTCTTTTCCGCATCCGGGTTTCCCGCATTCGTATCGGGATGATATTTTTTCGCCAGTTTCCGGTATGCACGTTTGATTTCTTTCTCGTCTGCATTCCGGCTGACGCCTAATACTTCATAATAATCTCTCTTTGTTTCCATCATCAGGCACCTCCAGTCAAGCCTTTTCCTGATTTCCCAGGTGAACAATTCCTGGCTCTTTTTATCTGTTCTATTCGTACTATAACACGCATTTTTCACACTGTCAATTCTTTTCACGGAAGATTCAAAATTCCTATACGAATTGAAAAACCTGCCGTGCACTGTTACAATAAGAGATATACGATTCTCACGATTTTTTATGGAGGTACTTGATTGATGCATTCCATTTTCTGGTTCCGCACCCGGCAGTGGGTGTTGAGCCGCGTTCTTCATCTGACAGAGCATAAGAAACAGACACTCCTTGCAGCACCGGATGCTGTTCTGCTGCTCCCCGCGTTATTCCGGAAACGCCGGATCTCCCGGATTCTCCTGGTGACTACCCCCGGCTTTGTCCGCCGCGGAACACTGACGTCTCTGCTGGATGGCTGTAAAAAAGAAAACATTTCCGTCACCATTTTCTCCGAAATCGCCCCGGATCCGCAGATTGAGAGCGTGGAACAGGGTTTCCGTCTTTATCAGCAGATTCAGGCGCAGGCTATCCTCGCCATCGGCGGCGGATCCGTTCTCGATGCAGCAAAGCTGATCGGTGCCCGCGTCTGCTGTCCGAAAAAGACGGTTCCTGCGATGCGGGGCCTCCTGAAAGTCCGTCGGAAACTTCCGCCGCTGTTTGCCGTGCCGACGACAGCCGGAACCGGTTCGGAGACAACGGCGGCAGCTGTCATCACAGACTGTATCGACGGGAAACCATACAAATACGCCGTCAATGACCTCTGTCTGATCCCGGATACGGCAGTTCTCGATCCGCGTCTTACGATCAGCCTCCCGTCCTCTATGACCGCAGATACCGGTATGGATGCCCTGACCCATGCCATGGAAGCTTTTCTGAACCTCTTCGCCTCCCGCAGCGTGCAGAATGCATCCATCGAGGCAGTCTGCGAAAATTTCCATGCCCTGCCCGAAGTCTGGCGAGACGGCACCCATCTTGCTGCACGGCAGGAAATGCTTCATGCATCGTACCTGGCCGGTTTCGCTTTTACCAACAACTTTGTCGGCTACGTCCATGCCATCGCTCACGCCGTCGGTGCACTGTACCACATTCCGCATGGAAGAGCCAACGCGGTTCTGCTGCCTGCTGTTCTGCGCGAATACGGTTCCTGCATTGCGCCTAAACTTGCCGTTCTCGCCGATGCGCTTTCTCTCGGCGGAGATACCGTTTCTGAAAAGGCTGAGCGGATGATTGCAGCTATCGAGGCTATGCGCGATTCGTTTGACATTCCATCCACTCTGCCACACCTTTCGCCGAATGATTACACAGAAATAGCACGCCGTGCTTTAAAAGAAGCAAATCCCACCTACCCTGTTCCGCAGATCTGGGATTCTGAAAAAATCTTTTCTGTGCTCCGCCGTGTACAATCCTAAAGCCGCTGTTTTCTCGAATTTAAATTTGACAGAAGGCAAAAAACATGGTAATTTATTAGAGATATCGCATAGAGGAGTGAATAAAATGAATAAAAGAACCATGAAAAAAATGGCCAAAGCGAAACAGCAGGCTGCAGAAGCTGCAAAAACAGCGGAAACCGTTGTAAAGACAGCGGCACCGGCAAAAGAAGTAAAACCAACGACTGAAAAAACCTTACATACAGAAGCAGCCGAAGGAAAAGCAGAAGCTGCAAAAGAGCCGAAAAAAGCAACCAAAAAAGAAACCATTAAAAAAACAATAAAAAAGGAGACCACGGAAACCATGGCAGAAGCAACCAAAACCCCACGTAAAATGACAAAAGTATCTGATACCGTTCTTGAGATCTTCGAGACAAAAGTATCTATGAAAGACCTCGAAGCAGTCATCAAAAAAGAAGTAAAAGCAAACGGATTAAAAGGCGAGATCAAAATCTACCTGAACGCAGAGCAGAGAGCAGCTTACTACACCGTAGACGGACAGGGATCTGACGATTTCAAAGTAGATCTGACCACTCTTGCTGAATAATTTTTCTGTCAGCTGATCTATCAGAACAGACCAAAAGCGGCATGTCCGAAACAAAGTCTTCCGGATTTTGTTTCGGGCATGTTTTTTGCTGTCTGTTCCCAAACCTAAAAAACGACAAGGTATTTTTCTATGAAAACTGTAAACCATCTCGGAACCGACCCGATCGGAAAGCTGGTTCCCCGTATTGCTTTTCCGAGCATGCTGGCACAGTTCGTGAGTGTTCTGTACAGCATTGTAGACCGTATGTACATCGGCCACATTGCCTCTGTCGGTGATCTGGCGCTCGCGGGTGTCGGCGTCTGCGGTCCCATTCTCACCATGATCGGCGCGTTCTCCTCTCTCATCGGGGTCGGCGGCGCACCGCTGCTCGGCATCCGGCTCGGAGAGAAAAATGAAAAAGAGGCATCCCGCATCCTGGCTAATGCGTTTCTGATGCTTGTTTCCCTGTCCCTCGTTCTGACAGCCGCTGCGCTTTTTTTTACCCGCCCGATGCTGATGGCATTCGGAGCCAGCACCGTTACGTATCCTTACGCCAGAGCCTATTTTATGATCTACGTTTCCGGCTCTGTGTTTGCGCTTTTATCGACCGGCCTGAACCAGTTTGTGATCTGCCAGGGCTTTGCCAGTGAGGGAATGAAATCTGTTCTGCTAGGCGCCGTCCTGAATCTGCTGCTGGACCCTGTGTTTATCTTCGTTCTGCATCTCGGCGTGCGCGGCGCGGCAATTGCAACCGTGCTCTCCCAGATCGCAAGCTGTCTGTATATGCTGCATATTCTGTTCGGAAAGACGATTCCGATCCGCATCACCTTCGGCGGGTATTCATTTGCAATCATGAAACGCATTCTGACAGTCGGTTTTACTCCGTTTCTAATCATTGCCATCGACAATGTGATGATCATTGCGATGAACGCCGTCCTGCAGCGATATGCACCCGCCGGACAGGGAGACAGCTTCATCACCTGTGCAACGATCGTTCAGAGCTTTATGCTGATTATTACGATGCCGCTCGGCGGAATCAGCGGCGGAACGCAGTCAATCCTCGCATACAATTATGGAGCTGGAAATTCCAGGCGTATTCTTGAGGCACAGAAAACCATCATCGCACTCTGTGCCGGATTTACGACCTTGATGTTCCTCATCTCCAATGCCGCCGGAACGCTGTTTGCGCAGCTTTTTACTTCCGATCCGCAGATCGTCTCGATGGTGGTCCGCGCGATTCATATTTCGACACTCTCAGTCATTCCGCTCGGCATTCAGTACGAGATTGTAGACGGCTTTACTGCAATGGGCTGCGTGCGCTATTCGTTTGCACTCTCTTTCTTCCGGAAATTCGTCTACTTTATCGCTCTGTTTCTTCTGCCGCGGTTCTTTGCACTGGAAAACATCTTCTACGTGGAACCTATTTCCGACCTGATCGGGCCGGTTGTCTCAATGATCGTTTACTGGACTTCGATTCAGAAGATTCTGAAACAGCGAGAAGAGGCGGTACGGCTGATGCACACAAAAAAAGCATAAAAAATCTCATATCAAAAAAGCTGTTCTTTTCCGCGGAGTTTTCAAAACTCTCACCAGAAAAGAACAGCTTTTTCTGCTTCTGTTAAAATGTCTTCGGCATCGGAACAGTTTCCTGTACTTTCAGACCGTATTTTGCTGCCAGCTGCAGTGCCTTCTGTTCCGTCTCCGGATTCCAGACGGCTTTCGGCGTATGGGCATCACAGCCGAAAACGGCGGTGTTTCCTTCTTCGCCGGCGATCTTCCAGAACTTCTCGTTCGGATACCATCTTTCTTCCATCAGACCAAGGAAATTGATCTCCAGCGGAATGTTTCTCTTTTTCACCTCACGGCAGAGTCTCCGGTATTCCCGGTCGAACACTGCTTCGTCGCCGTTGAATAAAAAGAGATCCGGGTGTGCCAGATACAGGTATTTTCCGGTATCAATGCCTGCCAAGCACTGGTCCACATACTGTTTCAGGTAGCTTCCGTCTGTTGTTCCATGGCCGCTGTAGAGAATCTTTTCGATCTCATTTCCCAGGCTGTGCTGGCCAAGCACAAAGTACTCAAACGGATAGTCCGACAAAAAATCAATCAGCTGATCCCAGAATCTCGGGAAATACTCTGTTTCGAGTCCGAGATGGATTTCAATATCCTTGTCATACTCTTTTTTCAATGCCAGCACGGTGTCTACATAGCCTTCCACCTGATCGAGCCGCATCCGCATGCCGGAATCGTAGCCGTCCGGGAACGGATAAGGCGAATGGTCGGAAAAACCGAGAATTTTAAGGCCGCCCTCAATCGCGCGCTCCACATACTCCCGCTCCGTTCCGTCCGCATGGCGGCACCGCCATGTATGGGTATGGTAATTTGCAATCATGATCTGTAACCTTCTTTATTTTGTATCTTATTCTGCTTCTTTGGCGATATCCGTTCCAAAATATTTTTCCGAAAGCTCTGTCAGTGTTCCGTCTTCTGCGAGCTCGCCAAGTGCTTTGTTGACTGCCTCAAGCAGCGTCTTGGTCTCATCGCCTTTTTTCATCGGAATACCGACTTTTGTGGATTCCGGATCGAGACATGCAATTTTGATCTCTGCATCCGGGTGTGCTTTCATATAATCGTAATACGTTACCTCTGCGTTCAGAGTTGCATCGATACGACCGCTTAAGAGAAGCTCGAAAGTCTGCTCCAGATCGTCAACACCGGTAACGGCTGCGCCATATTTCTCGGCAACTTCTGCATACGTACTGGAAATGGTGTTCGCGGTGCTCTTTCCGTCGAGATCCTCCATGGACTGGATTTCATCGTTAGCAGAGTTTACGATAACAGCGGTGCGGTTGTATGCGTATGGGTCGGAAAAGCTGTATTTCTCAGCGCGCTCCTCTGTGATATCTACGCCGTTTACCATGATATCGTACCGGCCGGAATCGATTCCTGCAAGAAGGCCGTCCCACTCACCCTCTACAAAGGTTGCTTTCACGCCGAGTTTCTCTGCGATCTGCTGTGCCACTTCTACGTCATAGCCGACCAGGTTGTCGTCCTCATCGTGATACGTCCACGGTGCCCAGGTTCCTTCCATTGCCACAACGATCTCACCCTTGCTCTGGATCTGCTCTAAAAGATCCCCAGACGCACTTGCGGAAGATGCTGATGAAGAGGAAGAAGCACTGCTGTTATCTGCCGTGCTGTTTCCGCATCCGGTCAGTAAAAAGGATGATGCCAGGATACCTGCCAGAAATACTGCTGCCATTTTCTTTTTCATAATATTCGCCACTCCTTTTTTGTTTTGTTCTGGAAGAAGCTGCCTTTGCTTCTTCTGTTTTCTTTATTGCAAACTGTCCGGATTCCGTGCTCCGGACAGGATTTGCCGCTTTGCTGGATATCTTACTCGTAATGCTGTTCAATATTCTGCAAAAATGTTCTCGTCCGCTCTTCCCGCGGATTTGCGAAAAATTCCTTCGACGGACCTTCCTCAACGACAACGCCGTTTTCCATAAAGACAACTTTGTTCGAAACGTTTCTTGCAAAGCCCATCTCATGCGTGACAACGAGCATCGTCATTCCCTCTTTGGCAAGCTGGCGCATAACACCAAGCACCTCACCGGTCAGCTCCGGGTCGAGTGCTGAGGTCGGCTCATCAAAATAGATAATTTCCGGATCGGTTGCCAGTGCACGGGCGATTGCCACCCTCTGCTGCTGTCCGCCGGAAAGCTGATGCGGATAGTAGTCCGCACGGTCCAGCATGCCTACTTTTTCAAGCGCTGCACGCGCTTTTTCCTCCGCCCTGGTTTTGGGCATTTTTCTGCCGATGATCAGGCCCTCGGTTACGTTATGAAGGGCTGTTTTGTTCAGGAACAGGTTATAGTTCTGAAATACAAATGCGGTTTTCTGACGGATCGCCGCGATATCTTTTTTGCTGATGTTGTGGAACGGATATTCTTTCCCGTCAAAAATCAGGCTGCCGCCGTCCGCATGCTCCAGAAAGTTGACACAGCGCAGCATAGTTGTTTTTCCCGAACCGCTCGGGCCGAGGATTGCGACAACATCGCCCTGGTTTACTTTTAAATCTACACCTTTTAACACTTCCAGGCTGCCGAACGCTTTCTTTAATCCTTTGATTTCCAGCATGGCTTATTCCCCTTTTTTCTGATATGTACTCAGTTTCTTCTCTCCGATTCCCTGCAGCTTCGTGAGCACGGTGGAGAACAGCAGGTAGATCAGTCCTACTTCAATATACAGTGCCAGCGGCTCATGGGTGCGCGCTACAATCCGCTGCGTTACCATAAACATCTCCGTTACGGTGATATTTGCGGCAAGGGAAGTATCCTTTACCATGGCGATCAGAGAGTTGGAAAGCGGCGGGAAAGCGGTGCGCATCGCCTGCGGAAGGATAATTCTCCGCATGATCTGCAGATACGACATGCCGACACAGTAGCCGGCTTCGAGCTGGCCTGCCGGAACGGCTTCCAGGGCCGCACGCATCGTCTCGGCACTGTAGGCGCCCTCATTCAGGGAAAAGACGAGAACTGCCGCCGGAAACGGATCGATCAGAATACCGGCGCGCGGAAGTCCGTAAAACACAACGAAAAGCTGGACCAGAAGCGGGGTTCCGCGGAAAATCCAGATATAGAAACGTGCAATCTGACGAAGGCCTTTGATGTTTGCAAACTGTACCATAGCCATTGCCGTCGCAATTACAAGTGCAATGGAAAACGAGATTACAGTAAGCGGAATCGTCACCTTAAGGCCCGGCAGAAAGATTTTCCAGAAAGAATCCAGAAGAATATTCCATAATCTTTCGCTCATTTCGATATATCCCCCTTATTTTTACATTTTCCTAGATAGGATAACACTTCAAGTCCGCTTCAAGTCAAGTGTTTTTTCATATACCCCTCCCCCGCATGCAAGAATCCCCGGGAAACACGTTTTTCAACGGCCCCGGGGACTCTTATTTATGGTTGGTTTTAAGAGGAAGGATCTTGTCTTTTTTTATGGTATTATGTTATTTACTGCTTAGTCCTGTGTCACATTAAATGCTCTTGCACCAGGGTATACAGCGGCCGTTCCAAGTTCTTCTTCGATTCGGAGAAGCTGGTTGTATTTTGCAACACGCTCGGTACGGCTCGGTGCACCGGTCTTGATCTGGCAGGTGTTCAGGGCAACAGCCAGGTCTGCGATGGTGGTATCCTCAGTCTCACCGGAACGGTGGGAGGAAATTGCGGTGTAGCCTGCTTTGTGAGCCATTTTGATTGCCTCAAGGGTCTCAGATACAGAACCGATCTGGTTCAGTTTGATCAGGATGGAATTTCCGCAGCCAAGGGAGATACCTTTTGCCAGACGCTCAGTATTGGTTACAAACAGGTCGTCACCGACAAGCTGTACTTTTCCGCCAAGCTCTGCGGTCAGCTCTTTCCAGCCTTCCCAGTCTTCTTCATCCAGAGCATCCTCGATGGAGATGATCGGGTATTTCTTTACCAGTGCTTTCCAGTGAGCGATCAGCTCTTTGGAAGTAAATACAGTGCCGGCTTTCGGCAGTTTGTATTCACCCTTGGTTCCTGTCTTCCACTCGGAGGAAGCAGCATCCATCGCGATCTTGAAGTCTCTGCCTGGCTCGTAGCCTGCTTTTTTCACTGCCTCAAGAATGGTCTCGATGGCTTCTTCATCGGATTTCAGAGCCGGTGCAAAACCGCCTTCATCTCCAACCGATGTTGCCAGTCCGCGCTCTTTTAAGATGGCAGCCAGTGCATGGAAGACCTCAGCGCACCATCTTAAGCACTCTTTGAAAGAAGATGCTCCAACCGGCATGATCATGAACTCCTGTACATCCAGACCGGAAGAAAGTGCGTGGCATCCGCCGTTGATGATGTTCATCATCGGAACCGGCAGACGATTTCCGGAAACGCCGCCGAAGAAGCGGTACAGCGGAATCTCAAGTGCGTTTGCTGCTGCTCTTGCGCAGGCAATGGATACAGCCAGAATGGCGTTTGCACCCAGGCGGGATTTATCCTTTGTTCCGTCCGCATCGATCATAGCTTTATCTACAGCGTAGGTATCGGATGCATCCATACCTTTTAAGGTATCGTTGATGACGGTGTTGATGTTTTCTACTGCTTTCTGCACACCTTTTCCAAGGTATCTTGCTTTATCTCCATCTCGTAATTCCAGTGCCTCAAACTCACCTGTAGACGCACCACTTGGAGCAGTACCTCTTCCCACGGTTCCATCTACCAAAGTTACCTCTGCTTCTACCGTCGGATTGCCTCTCGAATCCAAAATCTCACGTCCAACTACCTTTTCAATTTCCAAAAAATTCATCGTAACACTATCTCCTTTTCCTCAAAATAATAGTACTCCCCGCAAGAATTACATTCAATTCTGCATAGGATGCGTTCAGGATTCACAACCTAATACGAGGAGTCCACATGATTTATTCACATTTTGGTTAGTCTTGTCTAACCTCTTTTATATTACTGAATTTCGGGGTAAAAATCAATAGGTGAAGGTGAGAGTTTTTCTCAAGTTTGTGGGGGGGGTGATATTAAAAATAATCTCTTTAGAATCATGTTTCGCAGTATATTGGTGCGATTTATCGCATTAAAAAAAGAGCCACTTAGCGACATTAGTGACTCCTTTATAACGATGCCGTTGTATCTAATCTACTTAAACTTTTCCTGTAATTTCAGCAGATATTCCTCTTCTGCCTGTTCCAGGCGTTTCTGAATAGCTTCCTCCGATGGCAGCTGAGACTTAATCTCATTCATCCGAATGTTATCATAAGTTGCAACTCCCATAGGAGTTTCAATTCCCTGAAACGCCCATTGTACCTCCGTTTAATCCTTATCCTTGCATATAAGCAATCCTATCGTCGGATTGTCATCATCCGTTTTCATTAACTGATTTACTGCATTCACATAAAAATTCAGTTTTCCGGCAAATACCGGTTCAAACGATACCGCTTTTAACTCAACGACAACATAGCATCGAAGTTTTATATGATAAAAAAGCATATCAATCTTTCTGGTTTTTCCTGCTACAATAATCTCTTTCTGACGTCCTATAAAGGCAAAACCAGAGCCAAGTTCCAGCAAAAATCTTGTTATGTTCTGTTCCAAAGCATCCTCTAATTCTTTTTCATCATATCCTGCCGGTAATGAAACAAACCCAAAATCATAAGTATCCTTGACAATCTCCTGTGCCAGTTTTCCCTGTATTGTCGGAAGTTTTTCAGCAAAATTCGTCAAGGCATTACCTGAAGATTGATATAAATGAGCCTTTATATTATCAATCAGGACACTTCTGCTCCAACTCTCCTCTATCGTTTTTCTGACATAGAACAAAGCCTCTTCTATCGTTTTGCACTTTGTAACTATTTCTACATGATGTCTCCACGGCACAAATCCAAAAACAGAAGGAAATTCCATTTCTGCACCAAGTTGGTGCAGTTTTGGCTTTTCGTCAATTTCCATGCCAACCTGCTGTAGCTTCAAGCCTTTCATATCGAGACTTTCCTCCATATGATGTGCCAGTTCTGAAAAGTT
>ERZ827363.2805-NODE-2805-length-14321-cov-10.633254_pt1 | contig 14321 bp, 15 predicted proteins | sample MGYA00519776_ERZ827363 | MGnify/ENA primary metagenome ERZ827363 (study PRJEB31778, sample SAMEA3449288) | human gut metagenome | biome: human gut; feature: human-associated habitat; material: faeces | place: United Kingdom | collected 2010/2012 ...
ATAGCGAAAGGTTACAGAATCTACTAAAATAAGACTTTATGTCGAAATCACTACTATTAAGTAGTTATTAACAATAGTATATGTAAATTTTGTTAGTAGTACATATTACTAATGTTTTTTGTGTTAAATTTTGAGCACAGGTCTTATGATCTGTGCTTTTTTGTTTATTGATTTATTATAGCGAAAGCTTACAAAAGTGCTTAACTTCGTTGTTGAGGTTTTAGTACTCTGTAATTTTTCGCTATGATAAAACATAAGTCTTTATAAAGTCTACATCTATTTGGTTTTAGTACTCTGTAATTTTTCGCTATGATAAAACAAATGCTCATTGCTCATTATGTAACAACTGGTTTTAGTACTCTGTAATTTTTCGCTATGATAAAACTCCATATACTGATTAGCAAAACCTTTAGTAGTTTTAGTACTCTGTAATTTTTCGCTATGATAAAACAAACCCCATAAGAGTATCTTTATCTCCCCAGTTTTAGTACTCTGTAATTTTTCGCTATGATAAAACTTCATTCGTTTGAGTTGTCCATCTGGAGTAGTTTTAGTACTCTGTAATTTTTCGCTATGATAAAACTGTTGCAACACATTGAGAATACCCTTGTAGGTTTTAGTACTCTGTAATTTTTCGCTATGATAAAACTTTTGCGAGTGCTAGTTGAAGCAAGGAATTGTTTTAGTACTCTGTAATTTTTCGCTATGATAAAACATATCTTGGGTTTTATTATCACTAGAGATAGTTTTAGTACTCTGTAATTTTTCGCTATGATAAAACGCAAATTTGAAATTGATGAATTCGAGGGAAGTTTTAGTACTCTGTAATTTTTCGCTATGATAAAACAATCTGTAGAAAGTATCTCTGCAGGTGATAGTTTTAGTACTCTGTAATTTTTCGCTATGATAAAACTTCTTAATAACCAACAAAGAAGACTATTAGTTTTAGTACTCTGTAATTTTTCGCTATGATAAAACCGAAGCCGATACAGATATTAACGGCAATATGTTTTAGTACTCTGTAATTTTTCGCTATGATAAAACGCCGTACTTATAGCACGAATGCAACAGTCTGTTTTAGTACTCTGTAATTTTTCGCTATGATAAAACTATTGGATTATACTGGATTACAGTAGGCTTGTTTTAGTACTCTGTAATTTTTCGCTATGATAAAACGGAGGAATAATTATGTATATTACCGACAAGGTTTTAGTACTCTGTAATTTTTCGCTATGATAAAACGTCAAATGGCCTTAAAAGAATTAGATACAAGTTTTAGTACTCTGTAATTTTTCGCTATGATAAAACCGATTTAATCCTAGCTCTATCACCTGCTGTGTTTTAGTACTCTGTAATTTTTCGCTATGATAAAACGCGTTGCGATTGGCACAAACAGTCAAACGGGTTTTAGTACTCTGTAATTTTTCGCTATGATAAAACCAATCTTCTTGTATATCACCAGTCAAGTAAGTTTTAGTACTCTGTAATTTTTCGCTATGATAAAACAATTGAAATGCGATGCGATCACATTGATTGGTTTTAGTACTCTGTAATTTTTCGCTATGATAAAACTAGTAATGAAATCCTAAAAGCATTCGATACGTTTTAGTACTCTGTAATTTTTCGCTATGATAAAACTTAATCAAAGAACAGAGGGAGCAATTACTAGTTTTAGTACTCTGTAATTTTTCGCTATGATAAAACTTAAAGACCGCATCTTATTTTGCCGTAGTGGTTTTAGTACTCTGTAATTTTTCGCTATGATAAAACCCGATGTAATTTCATATGCTTCTTCTATCCGTTTTAGTACTCTGTAATTTTTCGCTATGATAAAACGCGCAAGCTACTTTATAATAGGGGGCTAGTGTTTTAGTACTCTGTAATTTTTCGCTATGATAAAACAAGTGCAGTAGCTACTGCACGTGCAATATCGTTTTAGTACTCTATAATTTTTCGCTATGATAAAACAGTTTTCATAGTACAGAAGTACCGAGATGCGTTTTAGTACTCTGTAATTTTCGCTATGATAAATATAGAATGATAAAGGGTAACAATCTTTCTAATTATTGTGATTTTATATAATAAACTATAATGTTCATTATTAGGGGAGGGTATATATGGGATATATACTAGGACTAGATATAGGGGTTGCTTCTGTTGGTTATGCAATTATTGATGAAAAATATAATGTCCTAATTAGTGGCGTAAGATTATTTCGAGAAGGTACAGCAGAGGAGAATGCAGGACGTAGGGGGTTCAGAGGTAGTCGTAGAAGTATACGGCGGAGTCGACATAGATTAGATCGACTAACAGACCTTTTATCAAGAGTGTTGAATATAAGTGGTAATCAGTTTTGTACGAATCTTTATGAAGTTAGAGTTAGAGGTCTCAGTAGTAAGCTATCACCAGATGAGTTACTGGCTTCGATCATACAATTAGCTAAACACAGAGGTATATTCTATCTAAGCCCAGAAGATCTTGCTGTTGAAGATGGTAGTAACCAAAGTGCAGCGGATATTATCCGAACTAATGAAAATAAGCTAAAAGCTGGAGTATATCCTTGTCATGTTCAGTTAGATAAGTTGAAGACTACAGGAATAGTGCGTGGTATTGAGAATAAGTTTACTCATGAATCATATCGTAGTGAATTAATCAAACTCCTTGAAGTTCAGTCCACGTTTTATCCTCAGTTACAAACGATTATAGATGATATTTTACGCATATATGACTCTAAACGTGAATATTATGAAGGCCCTGGTAGTTTTAAGAGCCCAACACCTTATGGAAGTTATCAATTAGACGAAAGTGGCAATGTTATAAAAATTAATCTAATTGATAAAATGCGTGGAAAGTGTACATACTTTCCAAATGAATTGAGAGCACCTAAATGGAGTTATAGTGCTTGTCTATTTAATTTATTAAATGATTTGAATAATTTGACAGTACAAGGTGCAAAGATCACTGAAACTCAAAAACAAGAGTTAATTAATGACTATGTAAATAAAGGAAAATCTGTAACTCTTCCTGCTATTGCAAAAGTCTGTGGTGTTAAAAAAGAAGATATTTTCGGATTCCGTATAGACAAATCAGAAAAACCTATCTTTACAAAATTTGAAGGATACAATGAGTTATTAAAAATTGCAAAATCTGTAAATGAAGTAGATAGTGTTGAAGGTAAAGTACAATTAGTAGATGATATCGCTGAAATTTTAACTAAAGAAAAAAGTATAGATATCCGTGAAAGAAAATTAGTAGATGATTTAAAATTATCTATTACTTTAGCAAAAGAAATTGCAAAATCAGTAGGATTTACTACATATCATTCTTTGTCATTTAAGGCTATTAATTTAATCCTAGCTGATTTGTTGAAAACCAGTAAAAATCAGATAGAGTTATATATTGAAGCAGGTATAAAACCATACAATCATAATTTTTCGCAGGGGCATCAGTTAAGGGCTAATTTATCTGAGTGGATTGTATCACCTGTTGTTAAACGCTCTATTAATGAAACTATTAAGGTGTTTAATGCACTACGTAGATATCTTAAAGTTAAATATGGTAATGATACTGAATTTAGTGATGTAGTGGTAGAGTTAGCGAGAGAAAAAAACAGTCAAGAGAAGAAAGACTTGATTAAAAAAATTCAGAAAGCTAATGAGGAAAAACGTTATAAAATTATGGAACTTGTTCAAAATAGAAAGTTAACAAGTGCAGAGTTTGATCGTATTAATTTACTATTAGAGCAAGATTTTAAGTGCGCATACTCATTAAAACCTATTGAATTATCTGATGTATTTAAACCAGGGCTTTTAGAAGTTGATCATATTATTCCTTTATCGATATCTTTAAGTGATGCTCAATCTAATAAAGTACTGGTTTATCAAAGAGAGAACCAAGAGAAAGGACAGAGGTCACCTTTCCAATATTTTAGTAGTGGTAAGGCTAAAATAACGTTTGAAAGATTTAAAGAGTATGTTAATAAGAACTTGAATTTTAGTAATGCTAAAAAGCGAAATTTATTATATCTTGGAAATCCAATTGAGGATATGAAAGGTTTTATTGACCGCAACTTAGTAGATACTCGTTATGCTTCCCGTGAAATCTATAATCTATTAAAATCCTTTTTTGATTATCATCAGATAGACACCAAGGTTAAGGTTATAAATGGATCTGCTACACATTATTTTAGAAAGAGAGCGCATCTATCTAAAAATAGAGAAGAAACATATGCTCATCATGCACAAGATGCTATGATTATTGCTGGTTTTACTAATACACAATTAATAAAGTTTTTCTCAAAAATAGGTGCATTTTCTGAAAGTCTAAATAATAAGGATACTATTGTGGAGGTAGATGGTAATATTATTAACTCGGAGACTGGCGAGGTGCTAGAACGAGCGTTGTTTGATAAACCTGAGAATGTATCCAGCTATATTCAGTTCTTAAAGCATATTGAAGCTATAGAACCGTTATACTCTCACAAAGTAGATCGAAAACCTAATAGAGCATTGTATGATCAACAAATTAAATCTACACGAAGTTTTATAGAAGATAATAAAGAAGTAACCTATATTATTACTAAATATAGTGATATTTATAATACTGGGGCAGGGAATTCTGGGGCGAAGCTAAAAAAACGAATTTTAGAATCTCCTGAGGCCTTATTAATGTATCATCATGACTACAAAACATTTGAAATTTTTCAAAAGATTGTAGAACAATATAGTGAGGAGTCTAATCCATTTGCTGCATATAAATTAGATCATGGACCGATTCGCAAATATTCTAAAAAGGGTAATGGGCCAATTATTGAGTCGGTAAAGTTTCGAGATAAGCAATTGGGTGCCCACCGTATTAATAAAAAACAGCAAGGTCAGAATAAATCGGTATATTTGAAGATAAAAAGTTTGCGTACTGATGTATATCAAGATGGAGAAAACTACCTAATACTTAATGTTCCATATGATATGGTTCGTTTGGTTAGAGGTAGATATATAATTGATCAAGATAAATATTATAAGTCAAAACAAATTCAAAAAATTTCTGATTCTGCTAAGTTTGTAACGTCCTTATATCGAGGTGATTATATAACTTATGAGGATAAAGGTGGGGAAGCAGAGTGTATTTTTAAATGTATTAATGATGAGAAAACTCATAGAATAGAGGTTTCTTATGTAGACAGACCTACAGATGAGCAGAAAAGGTTATCTTTAAAAAACTCTGTTAAGAATTTAACTAAATATAATGTAGATGTATTGGGGAATAAATATAAAGTTACAGATGAGAAATTGAAGTTTGATGTTACGATTTAATGTTGTAGGGAGAGCACATCATGGGATGGCGAACAATTATTATCGAACAGAGTCAACAAGTTTCATTACATTTAGATAATTTAAAAATTAAAATGCTTGAAGGGGACTATTTAGTCCCCTTACAAGATATTAGTATAGTTATATTTAATAACTATAAATTGAATGTTACGACACAATTATTATGTAAGATGAGTCGGTATCAGATTTGTGTAATTATTTGTGAAAAGAATGGATTGCCATCAGTTGTGATGAATCCAATAGCTGGTAATTATGTAACATTTAAAAATCAAGAAATACAATTGCATATGAACCCATCCAGACCAGGTGATTTATGGAAAGCGATTATTGAACGTAAAATAGATAATCAAATATCTGTTTTAGATCATTACTCGTTATCATTAGATACAATCGAGACAATGGAATCGTTAAAATCCTCTATTCAACCATTAGATATAGATAATCATGAAGGTATTGCTGCTAAGGTTTATTTTAAAGCCTTATTTGGCGTTGGCTTTATAAGAGATAGAGAAGAAGGTGATCCTCTCAATAATGCGTTGAATTATGGCTATTCTATTGTTCGGGCTCTTATGGCCAGAGCATTAGCGGCTAAGGGACTTTTGTTATCTATTGGTATTAAGCATCATAATATATATAATCACTTTAATCTCGTTGATGACTGTATGGAAATATATAGACCTATCATAGATGATTGGGTCTATTTTTCTATGTATAAAACTCAAGAGTTATTTTCAAGAGACTTGAGGCTTAATCTAGTTTCTATGCTTTCTGAAGTTACAGTACGTCATCAAAATTTATCTTATTCGATAGCGGATTCGATGAATAGATTTGCAGATAGCCTAATCCGATGTATGACTGATAGTAATGAAGTATTAGATTTGCCATTATTAGATAATTGATATTGGTGAATGAGATGAATAGGTATAGAATTGTGCGAATATTAATAATGTTTGATTTACCAATGGATGATACAGTTGCAGTTCGTAACTACACTCAGTTTAGGAAATTCTTGCTGCGGCAAGGGTATTTTATGATTCAGTATTCTATTTATTGCAAAATTATGCCTAACCGGGATAGTGTAAAATCTCATATTGAATATATTAAGCGATATTTACCACCAGATGGGGCTGTATATGTTTTACAAGTTACTGAAAAGCAGTATCAGAGTATGAAACTTTTAACTGGTAAGAAGCAAATTATAGAAGAAAAGTTAACAATTGATAAGACTATAATATTCTAGGAGGATACTATGGATGGCGAATTAGTGTTGTCAGGGTATAAACTTTTAGAACCGGTGCATATTAATTTACAGGATGTAACAATTGTTGTACCGCAAGATGATTTTAGAACTATGCCAGTCATATTTGAATTTATAGAGAGATATTTTGATAAAAGGCGATTCTCTCAACAATATCAATTTAATATAGTACAGATTAATAATAGAGATTGTAGAGATGATGATTTTGAAACATTATATGTTCCTCCAAGAGTAGACCCTTCAGAGTTGTTTAAAATAGCGAAGAAAAGTTTATTAGGGAAAATTACTGAGAAAGTTTATAAAGAAATTTCATTATCTGAACGAGAAAAATGTTTTGATCAGCTTTATACTACGGTACTTTCACCTATAAATAAATTATTATCCAAATATAGTTTAATATGTGAATGTAATGCTAATGATTTCTGGAGCCTTAGTAAGCTTATAGAATTGCTATCTAGCGATATGGAACTTTATGGCGCTTTTGATGAACGTTCACAGTATGATTTGAAGTATATGTTGATAGATTTATTTGCTCAATTGGATAATGGTAAGAAAAAGCTATTACTTTTGGATTTACCTGAACAAGGGATGTCGGATGATGAATTTTATTCGCTATTGGATTGTCTTAATAAAAATAAATCTAGTCTTAATAACAGTATAATTTATACTCAATCATGTAATATTGCTAGTGTATATGATAAACCGTTATGTTACCATATAGTTAAAAATAATCTTGTATGGGGTATGGACGATTATGATGAGATTGAAAATTTATTATTAGATGCAGGTGGAAATTTAAATTTTAGCGAGAAAGAGCAACGGTTCGTTCGAAGCTTATTTAACCGTAGTATTTTTGAGTCAGATTACAAAGAAATTAATGATTTATTTTTTACTAAATAATTGTAGAGCGTAAAAATCAGTGTGTATAGTGGAGAGTCTTTATGAGTTTTTACAATTGGATTCAAGAAAAATTATTCGACAATTACGAAGAGTGGCGTTTGAAGAGCCCTGATTATAATCGGAACGGTTTTAACATAGTAGGAATAGATAATACCTTACAGGCTATGCATGATGGATTTTTTATGTATATAGAATTATACCCACCTTGTGCCATCGATGGCTGCACTGCGATGAAAGCACGTGTAGGAAAAACACCGGATGCAGTAGATATATTCTTAGATATTAATGATAAAACCTATCGTATGGCAGATGTAAGTTATCCTGATGCGGTACAGATGATGCGGGCTTTTGTGAAGAAACGTCGGTTGCCTGACCGTAGCCTGTTTGTAGAAACAGTAAAAATAGATGTTAAACAAATTAAGTCAACTTTTGCAGAGTTAGCAGCGTTATTACTTGGCGATACGAAACAAGCTAAATCTTTCATGTCCAAGGTAAAGCTAACATCTATGGATGATATAGAAGATGATTGGTGGAACCTCTATGAGAAACTACAGTCTAAAGGTCGCGCTGTAGAGATATCTTTAAAAATTGAATTAGAGGATTTTCTTTATCATGTGCAGAAGTTAATACGTAACAAGTCTTTAGATACTAGCGAAAATCTAACTATTGATACAGCCGCATTTGATGACAGTCAATGTATTGGGGACTGGTGCGCACATTTTAATTCCACGTGGAAAAACCATAAGTTAGTAGGCATGGACATCGGCACAGATAGTTTGGTGCTCATGGTACTTTCAAATGAGGAATTTAAAAGAGCCCAAGAACTAGCGAAAGAATTATTACATAGAATCGATGTAGCTGAACGTTTGTGATGTAACGAAAATTATAATGTAGTGGCACGATTATAATGTGGCCGTATCTATAAAAAGGTCGTAATTCTTAACTGTAAACAGTTTGCGCCGTATAAATGTAATGAATAGGAGAGAGAATGATGAGTGTTGTACGTCTACCAGAATATGAAGCAGAGTTTGAGCCGGAAGTATTTGAAATCTATGCATTGCCGCGCAGTGATGCGAATGGGGCGAGTCCTTATTTAGAGAAGTACCATAGACCATTAGTGTCCACCGATGCTATCCTAGATACTCGAACTGGCGTGCTTGACCGTAGCGAAGGCATTTTGACATGGATTATAGAGGGCCTTGATGATAGATGGGGCTATTCTTTTGAGCCACACGGTGTCTATAAATTGTTAGTTAAGAAAGCAAAACCATTAGAGGACTTGGGCTATATGCGCCCGGCTTGGAATAATCGCTATTATGTGCTTGAGGTGTTAGAGGAACATGCCAAACATAGCGAGTTAGAGGCCTTGTCGGCGTATTTGAAAACCCCTAAATACCTTCATACTGACAGAGGTGACTTCCTGTTAAATCGAGAGTATCAATATTACACAGCGAGAATTGATGATTATGCATTCACCCTTGATGTAGATGAGGGTTCTGATGAAAGCTGCACTGTGGCATTGGAGGCTTTCAATAAAATCGATAATTTCAAAGCATTTGAACAACGAATTAGTACCTATATTAGTGAGACCTTATTAGATCTCGCTAATGATTGGCTCGACAATGATGACCAAGATCCGATTACGGCAGAAATATTTGCTAAGCGTATTACTATGGGCGAATTGGCGTTTCGTAATGATGGCACCATAGAGGTCTATTATGACGATGACGATATTTTCTGGGGACACTGCATCATAGCCAATATTGATGCGGAGGGGAACCCTGTTAGTGCGGATATTGCAGGATAATGAACTAGTGGAGTATCCTAATGAGAAAATCGGAATTAATATCATTATGGAATGTTGAAAGCTGGACTGTAGAACGGCATGGTGTTTATTTTATATCTCGATGGTTAGGAACTAATCGACTAGAGAATGTAGAACAAGCCTCTCAAAACCTCAATATTAGTTGCACCGATTATACTGAGGCTGAGGTGCTTTCACTACCAATGTGGGAGCAATTATATATTCAATTAGATAAATTAGACCAATTAGCACAGGAAATCATACAAAAGGAAATATCGCAAGAAGAGTTTGTTGTGCTAACACTAACGGATATAATGTTAGATAAATCAGGTTGTTACGACGCATTTGCACTAGGTTATGATATAGGTGAATCCCCAGCAGGACATCTATATGCTTTGGTTTCTTTTGATGAAAACTTTACGGCTCAACAAGATGTGATTTATGAAACCTTTTAGAGTTGTATTAAAGTGGTGACACGGGTGTTGTAGACTACCTAAAAAATAAGTGATACATAGGAGAGAGACGATGGAAAATCTGTATAAAGAATTAAGAAGCTTTTTTGCCAATGATATGGATCTAAATGATTTATTTGATTCCGAAGCTATCATCTGGATTGACTGGCGCGAGTATGACGAAGATGTGGTGAACTATTTCAATGATATGATGGCTGAGCCTATCGATATTAAAACGGTTAGTAATGGCAAGGCTTATGGTGACGATATTGTGTTACAAAAAGGCGATAAAGAGCTGCAAATTCCTTACGGTGATGAGCAAGATCGAGATGTGACCATCAAATATTTCAACGATTTCGTTCAGCCTGATTATGAGGTGCGTTGGTTTGCTGAAAGCCTTGGAAATGATACGCTTGGCTTTACCGTGCTTTCAGGGGCAGAATGGGCCAATTTAGAAGATGAATTTGGTGCAGATACAGTTCGTTACTATTTCGAGCCTATTGATCTTGAAAGTAACATGTTTAATCTCGATATGGATGAAGTTTCTGCATTATTAGAATTACGAGAAAATAATAGATGAAATAACCGGTAATGAGCCGATAGAATAAGAGGTTATCAATATGGACTATTTAGAAACATTACGAAATGACGCTAAACTAGCTGAAGAGTTTGATATGCTGTTTGATTTCTGCCTATTAGACGGGTTGGAAGAACGTGATACTGCTGAAGGGCGATGCACATTTTCTTTACCCGGCAAAGCCTTTGCTCGTGATGGTGCCGGTGGCGAATATCATCAATTAGAGGATGGCTCTATCGGGTATATGAGTAGCGAAGGGGAATGTGGTCGCATAGCTGAAAGTATAGACGATTTAATCCATTTATTGGTGTATAGCATTTGCTGGCATGATTATTGTGACGCCAGCCAATATACGGACATATCTACTCTTGAAGCCTATGCTAATGAGCGTCATGATGAAATCGCTTCTTATACAGAAATGGATGTATGGGAAACCGTTGTTCAGGCACTAGGCATGCCTTTAGAAGTAAATGTAGCTGCTGAATTACAAAAATTCTATGACGCTGCACATCGAGCTCCTTTATATATTTGTTATTTCCATGAGGATGATGGAACCGTTACAGAATCACAAAATCTGTTTTTCTAGACGTATTGTTTAAAAGGAGAATTATATGGCTATTGATGGAGTAAAAATCATAGATAGTGATGATGGCCATGATATTTATAATTTGATTGTTGAGCGCTATAGAGATGGCACTAGTATTGATACGATTGTTTCGGAGATTTTGGCTGAAGAGCAGAATTTTTGTACTGACGAATTCTATACAGAAATTTATTGGACTGCCGTAGCCTATTCGCTGTGGAAGATAGGTCATTTATCGCAGGATATCAAAGAGAAAGCATTAGACATAATCGCGAAGGGCGCTCATGAGTTTTGGCTAGAAATTGATAGTAAGGCGCTCAAACAACGTCAAAAGATGTTAGATACATTAGCCGTACAACTACAAAGTGAAAATCCAAAGCCTCTAAAGGTTCGTAAATCTAAAACAAAGCGAGAACCTCATTTTAAGGTGGGCGACGTATTAGCTGTTAAGTTTGAAAACGAGTATGGAGCTATTTTTGTATCTGACGTGGATCAATCACCGCGGAAAATCGAGTACCATTTGGCTTGTACGCGGCTTTTACAAAAAGAAAAACCTACAATGGAGCAGTTTTTAAATAGTAAAATCGCCTGCCGGAAAGACAATACAAATTTCGGTATCGATACCGACTGTTGGGTTAATCATAAAGACCTAGGCCTATTGCTAGACCATTTAGAAATCATTGGGGCTGTTGAGCTATATCCGTGCAAGCTGTGGAAACTAGCACCAGCAGGCACGTTGGAAGATATCTATGAGGAGATTGTAGATAATCCTAGGCTAGGAAAACTGCGTCTCATAGACACCTATGAACTGGTGAAAGAGGTTATTCAGAAATAATCTTCGGGAGAATGTGTTACTATAAAGGTGTAAATTTAATGGATACTGTGACGAAACAATATATAGAAACTGTGAAAGTCAGTGACATACCATGGCATCGTTTGACTACAACTTACGGCCGTGCTACAGATTTTCCTGCTCATCTTGAGGTGTTGTGGGATATGAAGAACGTTGGTGCCATTGATGTGGCAGGTGAAGAGCTGGCCCAAAACATTGAGCATCAATCGACTTTATGGCATGCTACGCCATTTGCTATGGTTTTCTTGCTTCGTATTTTTAAGAAAGCCTTAGAAGAGAGAACTCAGAATGAAGTAGCTCATTATTTAGTAGAACAATTGGTAGATCTATTTACTGTGATTGCTGAGTGTATCAGAGATGGGCTTATGCTAGAACATGCAGAACCACTACCGAGTTTTGCGGATATGCTCAATGAAGAGTATCTTTGGTCTGAAGAATACGATGAAGACGAAGATATTCTCAGATATGAGGAAGAAGAGGTATTTCCGGATGACCTGTTCTTTAGCTTCTATTACTACTCACTGCAAGTGCTTTTACTTGGTAAGCCCTTATTGGATGAAGCTAATGAAGAAGAGGGAAAATTGCTAGAATTACTGACAGAGATTGACCACTAATAATCTATGGAGGTTATACTCTATTAAATGTTTATAGAAATCATAGATTATTAAATATCTAGGGAGATTCTGGATTACTAGTTATCTACGGAGGGTTTAGACTATGGGATTGATTGCTAATTATAGCTGTTTAAGCGATGTAAATTTAAAAGAGCTTAAAGCCATGGGCTCAGAAGAAGAGGAAATTCTTGAAAGTGTTGAAGAGTGGAATGACGACGATGAGTTATTGCTTGATATCGACAAGATGTGGGATGTACTCCATTTTGTGCTAACTGGTGTGGGCACTGACCATAAAGACGATAAAAATCCTCTTAGCCAAGCGGTACTAGGCGTAATGGCTGTTGAGGATATATCAGACTATGTAGCATATACAGAACACAATCATTTAGCCAATATCGTGGCAGCTCTAGATCAATTTGATATTGAAAGTGCACTCGAATCTTTTGATATGACTGCTTGCAAAGAAGCAGAACTATACCCAAATATTTGGGACTACGACGAAGAAGAGGAGGAAATCAAAGATGAAATTCTCCACGATTTCGAGCAGATGAAGGTGTTCTATAAAAAAGTACTAGAAGCGAAGGGGCATGTGCTTGTATCAATTTGTTAGGTTCGTTATAATCTGTTGGACATGGCTCTGGTTATAGATAAACTAATTATAGGACTGACGAAGATGAGGAATTGTAAATGGCAGTGTTAACAGAAAAGCAAATTAAATATGGATTTGACTACTATCATAAGGATGACGCACGGCCTAAATCTGTTGTAGAGGTCTCTGAATATGATGGCGAAGATAAATTAATTATTAATTGCACACAGTTAGATGAAGGGTATTCTGCTAAAGATAAGAAACGTATTTGGCTAGAATGGTGTGATTTTCTGGTAAATAATCCAGACGCTTTTACAGAGCTTATGTTTTGTACAAGAATGCCACAGGACTTATTTGATGCGGTGTGTGCCCAACGTAGACTTAAAAAATTACATATAAAATGGGGTGTCTATCCAGATATTTCAAAATTAGAGAACCTACAAGAACTAGAATATCTACACATTGGGTCCGGAAGAAGTGTATCGAGCTTAGAGCCTATTTCAAGATTAGTAAGATTAGTAGCGCTGTCGATTGAAAACTTTCAACAAATTGATGATTATGCGCCATTAGCTAATCTACAACATCTTGAAAGTCTCGCCTTAGAAGGTGACTTCGCCGCCCCTAAAATTCTTAAGGTTCAATCCTTAGAATTTTTACGCCATATGAAACAGTTGCGCTTTTTTAGTTTTTTAACGGCAAAGGTGATAGATAAAGACTACTCTCCTGTTTTAGAACTCAATAATTTAGAACATCTTACATTAAAAGCCTGTAAAGAGGTTAAGCAGTTGTATCCTCAATTCGTTAAACTACCAAAATTAAAATATGGCACAGTTTTAGAACGACCAGAATTATATGAGAAATAAGGCTTGAGATATAAGTCATGAGCTATAACTTATAAGATATAAAAGGGAGTAATCATAATGGACAAAGCGCGTAAAAAGGAATTATTGAAAGGCTATAAAGCTAAAGAAAAACAGAATTTTCAAGATAGCTTACCTATGGACGAAGAGTTATTTTGGAATCTCTTTGACTATGTAGACGAGAAATTAGAAACAAATGACGGTTGCGATCATAGTCTGACTTTCACAAGAGAGTTTTTAGAAAAACAAAAGGTAGATGTTGAAAGCGTATTAGACTGGATTATCAACGAAGGTGGCGGTTGTGATTGCGAGGTTCTCTACAATGTAGAGGAACGTTTTGAAGAGTACTGTTAATAGTATTTTTTATCATTAATTCTATGTATTTGCAGGTGTTATCATAAAGGTATATAGTATAGACATGTGATGGATATAGTCACATGTCTATTTTTATAAGGAGGACGCTATGCAACACGTTCAAACCCGCAGTACTACGTCCGCGTT
>ERZ827363.2806-NODE-2806-length-14321-cov-3.255432_pt1 | contig 14321 bp, 8 predicted proteins | sample MGYA00519776_ERZ827363 | MGnify/ENA primary metagenome ERZ827363 (study PRJEB31778, sample SAMEA3449288) | human gut metagenome | biome: human gut; feature: human-associated habitat; material: faeces | place: United Kingdom | collected 2010/2012 ...
GTTCTCTGCGACAAAATAGTTACTTGTCACTATTAAGCCTTTCTGTTTTTATCTTTTTTGTCCAATGGGATTTTATCACTATCCTCTATTTCTGTTCAAAGGGGATCTAGTACTATTATTTATGCGGACATTTTCCGTAATTATTTTCCGATATCTTCTCTTGATTTTTTATGTAATTGCATTTTGTACATTTCTGACATCTATAGTATGCCACCGTACATCCGCCTGTTGTATTTTCTTTATGTTTATTAAATATCCCATTTTGAAATGAATGGCTGCATGTCGCCTGCATGCTTACATCTTCTTCCGAAAGATAGGTGACATTACCAACCTCATCCATAAAATAGGCATCGGTTGTGATAAAAGGAATCTCTTCTTTTGGAATCCAGTTCATGTCACACCAATCAGGCCCATCTTCTCCATCCGGGACAAAAACTACATCAGTCAACACTTCTCCAGCCTCAAGCTCTTCATCATATGCAACCTTCGGGCTTTCATATGCCAGTACCGGGATTGCGGTAGCTGCGGACATCAGCAGCAACGCTGCCAGCAAGATTCCTTTTTTCGTTTTCGGTTTTCTTTTGATCATTTTGATTCTCTCCTCCATATTATGATAACGGATCTTTCCTCTGAAATTCAGCACACCGGTATTGGAATCCTGCACTGCTGCATCCAGTATCCGTTTTCCATATTCGATACATTCTTCTTGTGTCAGTGACTGACATACTTTCTCATCGCAATGCAATTCGATACACTGACGCACTTCCTGATAAAAAAGGTAAGCCAGTGGATTCCAGAAATGGACTGCATTTACCAGAAAGGCAAGATGTGACCAGAAGGTATGGTGATACCTGATGTGTGTCATTTCATGCCTGGTCTGATACTGTGTTGCTTTTTCATCTTCGGACTGTGCGATCACAACGGTCGGACGCCTGATCCCCTGCGTAAAAGAACCGCATTTTTCCGGGACATATTTTATGGTTACATGATACTTCCTGGCAATCCGGCTGCTGGCATCATCCAGATCATTCTTTGGCTTCTGCCCCGGAATCCGGTGTGCCAGTCTGCGACATTCCCGATAAGTTTTCAGAAAATGCAGAATATAGATCAGAAAAACAACCACTCCTGTTATCAGAATATTTCGTTTCCAGATCTCCATTGTTCCAAATGTCATATACCCGCTTTTTCCTATATAGAACGTTTTTGAAACATCTTCCCAATACACCCCTTCATTCACTTTCCGAAAGAGGATATCCCTGTCAGACAGATTTCTTACCATCTTCTTTAACGGCTCTGACAGCAGCGGAAACGGAAACAGATAACATGCCATCACAAGTCGCAGCAGAATCCAGCGGCCGGATACACTCAGTTTTTCTTTTCCTGTCATCCGGTATAGCAATTTATACGCAACATATGCTACGCTTCCGACCAATCCCATATATATCGGCAAATCCCACATATTTCTTCTCCTTTGCTCCCTTATTTTCGCTTTATTCTTCTTTTTCGTCTAAAATTTTGCGGAGCTCATCTGCCTCTGTTCTGGTCAGTGATTTTTTTCTGGTGAATGCCAGCAGAAAGTTCTTCAGGGATCCCTGGTATTCATTCTCTACCAGATTTTCCGTCCACTGTCCGATCAGCTCATCTTCTGTGATCGCCGGATAATATAAGCGATAATTTCCTTTCTTGATCGCTGTGATCGCCTCTTTATCTATCAGGCGATTCAGAAGCGTATAGACCGTCTGCTGCTTCCACGTATAGCCTCTGTTCTCCAGCCAGGCTACCACCTCTCTTAATGTTACCTCTTCATGTTTCCAGATGTACTTCATGATTTCATGTTCAGAATCGGATAATCCATACCAACCCATTGTTTTTACCTCCTGTTATATTATATTCTTATAGTTCAGGAACCGGTGGGATTCAGGCAGCTCCTATTACTATATCGTAATATAACTTTAGCAAAAACAGGTCCTCCGGTCAAGTACTATTTCTCTTTTTCTTGACCTTTGGACCTGATATTTTTTACATTTCCTGCTTTTCCAGCACACGGCAGGAGATCGTCCAGGATATGAAGGTAAGCAATGCGACCAAAAGGATTCCGGCAATGCCAAACAAAATTTTATAACTGCTGATGATCTGCCATAAATTTCTGCCCCAGCTGCTGATTCCCTGCATGTACTGATCCAGATTTTTCATAATTTCAAAGCCCAGAACCAGAATACCAACCGTTGCCAGAATCACGATCTTTGATTTTTCTGCCCCGAATTTGATCTGTAATGGAACCAGCAGATCTGCAAGGAGAAGCACAATCAGCAGACATATCATTGTCTCTACGCCAAGGACACCTGCTGTCATTTCGCTTTTTCTAACCAGCAGAAGAATCCCACAGGCGATAGCTACGATCAGTGCGGAAACTGCTCCGAATCCGCATACAAAGAAATATTTTTCTGTTGCATAGTCTTTTCTTCTGACCGGAAGGGTAAAGAGAAAGCTGTTTCCATTGTCCATGCTGTCATAACTGATCGTGCTGATCGCAACGCTCGTCATCACGGATGCCATATAAGGCAGGATAAAGGAAATCTCCATCCCTGACAGAAGCAGTAAAACTCCCATTCCAGCAAAGATCAGCATCATTTTTTTCTGATTTTTTATTATTCTGATATCTTTTTCGAACAATCCTCTCATAACGATACTCCTTTCCGGCTGCTGCCTTTTAACATGGTTTTCATCACTTCATCGATCGTTCCCTTTTCAATCACGATCTGCGGCATATTTTCCATGTAATATTGTTTCTGATCGGTGAGACAGCGATATCCAAAATCTTCTTTGCAGTATGCCAGAATATATTGTTTATCCAGTGCCGCAAATTCGGATTCGGTCACTTTTAAAATACCGTATTGATCCAGCAGAACATCGGTATCTTCGTGCAGACGGATTTTTCCCTGATCGATCAGATAAAGATCATCGCAGAGATTTTCCAGATCCCCGGAAATATGTGAACTGATCAGAATTGCCCTCTCTTCCTGCTCCATATAGGCACGCAGAGCATCCAGAATCCCCTCTCTTGCCATCACATCCAGACCGGAGGTTGGCTCATCTAGTATCAGGATTTCTGCCTGATGAGACATTGCCATCAGAATTTTCAGTTTTGCCTTCATTCCGGTTGACATTTCTTTCATCTTTTTATTCATCGGGATATCGAATGTTCTGCATTTCTCTTCGAAATCTGCTTTATCAAACCGATGATACATCTTTTTCAGGATCGCACCTGCATCTTCCGCTGTCAGAATATTCGGAAAGGTCGCATCGGAAAGTACCACTCCGATCTTTTCCCATTCTTCGTTTGTCAGCTGCTGCGGTGTCTTTCCCATCATCCGGATCTCACCGCCGTCTGTATGGATCAGTCCCAGTGATGCTTTGAAAATAGTCGTCTTTCCGGCTCCGTTTGCACCGATCAGCCCGGTGATGCTTCCACGCTTTACCTGCATCGAACATTCCAGTGAAAAATTTGCATATTGTTTTCTGACATTTTTTAAATCCAGCAAAATCTCTTCCATCCTCTTCTCCTCCTAATCTTCCAGGATCAGCTCAAACAGCTCCCGTATCTCTGCTTCTGTCATGCCGCAGCTCCTTGCTTTGCGGATTGCCTGTTCCAGATCCGTTTCTACTTCTTTTCTTTTTTCTTCCATGCGAAGCTCTTGATTGACTCCGGATACAAAGCTTCCTTTTCCATGCACTGTAACGATGAAGCCCTCCTGTTCCAGAGCATCGTAAGCTTTTTTTACCGTCAACGCACTGACCCTCAGTTCTTTCGCGAAGGTTCTCACAGAGGGAAGCATCTCCTCCTGTTTCAGTTCACCGCTTAAGATTTTATTCTTGATCTGTGTGCAGATCTGCTCATAGATTGGCTGCATGGAAGAATTGTTGATGATCAGTTTCATAGATTCCTCCATTTCTTTGCTTTTGTTGCAAACAGTATATAACAGTTTAGTACTGTTGTCAACTGTTATGCACTGTTTATATTCAATTTTTTTATTTACATCTGTCCAAGAATCCCTCTGACATTCTTGCCGCAAGGTGCACGTCATGCATCGCATGACATATTCTTCTTATACAGGTATCAGAAGCACAAAAAACGTCCACCCGGAGATCTGCTCTCCGGATGGACGTCTGGATATTGATATATTTTCTCTATTTTACTTTTTTGCTTTTCACAGCGGAATCTTTGCCGTAAAAAACTTTGCCTTCGGCTTTGCGATATGTGCGGACTTTGAAGTAACAGGTTCCTTTCTTTTTTGGCAGTTTGGTCACGAAAGATACGGTTTTGTTTTTGCTGATGGTTTTTATTTTTTTGTAAGTGCCTTTTTTCTTTCTGCTGCGATAGATTTCGTAACCGGTAGCCTTGGATACTTTTTTCCAGGTGAGTCGGACTTTGTTTTTTCCGGCATTTTTGATGGATCTCAGTGTCGTTTTGGCCGGTGTATATTTTTTCTGAAGTGCTGCCTCCTTTGCGGCTTTCTCACGCTCTGCTTTTTCCTTTTCTGCCCTGTCACGCTCTGCTTTTTTCTGCGGATACTCTGCAAGCCAGGCGGACACTCTCTGCTCTGCCTGAGCAAACTGTTCTTTTGTGCTGTCCATATTGGTTACGATTTTCAGAACGTTTTTGTATATACCTTCCGGATCAGCCTTGTCATCTTTTGCCAGGATCTGTCTCATAAGTGCCAGATTTTTGGTGACGGAATCTTTGTTCGGCAGTTCCAGTGCTTTGATACCGCCTGTCTGATCATTTGGCTTATCTCCCAGGTCTGCACCGAGTCCGTAGAGTGTGAACTGATAACGCACCACATCTCCGTCTCTGGCTTTTACCCCGCCCATTCCAAGGCCCGGATTTTCGTTGTTTACGAAATAATACCATCCAGAATAATTGGAGTATGAAAACTCACCAAGCCCCTGCGTATCTTTATACGGATTCGACTTGTGTTTGTCATTGGTCGGTGCATCTTCTGACATATTTGAAATACACTGCGGAATATTCAGTACACCGCTGTCTGCATGGTCGATCTCTGCCAGATAGAATCCCATTCCGGTGTTCTGTGCATCGTAAGTATAGCCGTTTGCTTTCAGAATTTTTTCGATGATATCTGCATAAGTCTCTCCGGCTTCAAAGGAAACTTCCGTCGGCTCGATCAGATAGCCCTGTCCAACGGTAAATTTTTCTACGGATGCATAAACGATTCCGCCCTTGTCCGATACAAACGTGGCTTTACCACTGTCTGCGTTGTCTTCGCTGTCTTTAAACCAGATCTTTGCTTCTTTTTCTTCTGCTCTGACTGTCTGCATACCGGATGACGGCAGAAATCCCGTCAGGCATAAAACCATGGCAAGCAGAGCAGTAATAATACTCTTTGTGCATCTTCTTATATTCAAAATATGGACTCCTTCCTATAAAACAGGAAGAAGTATGGAACACTCCTTCTGCCGAAGAGCGTATCCATACTCCTGTTTTTGTGTTTCTCTGTGACTTTATTTTACCTTAACTTTACGTATGGCAGAATATGCACCAGTAATGGTCTTTCCGTTGACTTTTTTATATGCACGTACTTTGTAATAGTAAGTTTTTCCCTTTTTCAGCTTTTTGTCTGTGTATTTTGCTGCCTTCAGGTTTTTCTTCACGCAAACGTATTTGCCGTTTTTACGCATGGAACGATATACCTGATATCCGGCTGCACCCTTGACTTTTTTCCAGGTCAGAGTTGCTTTTTTCTTTCCTGCTGCTGCCTTTCTGATCACAGGTCTGGCCGGTTTCTTAGCCGGTTTCTTAGCCGGTTTTTCTGTGGTCGATGTTTCCGGTGTCTTATCCGTGGATGGCGTTTCCGGTGTAGATGGCGTCTCCGGTGTGTTCGGTGTTTCCGGAGTAGACGGCGTCTCCGGTGTACTTGGTTTCAGGGAGTTCATATCCCAGTAGCCTTCTTCGGATGCTTTAAATCTTCTGTATGCTTCGTATGCTTCCATGATCTGGTAAGAAGCCATTGCATTGGCAACACCATTTTTCAGATGTGCATAACCGCCGTCTTTCTCGCGGTAATTTTTCTCAAGCGTTGAGAAGATACCTTTTGATTCTGCTGCAAAACCTGCATCCACGGCATCCAGTTTCAGGCAGGCAAGTGCCAGGATAACCTGTGCGGCAGATTCGGAAGAAGTATAAGCGTATTCTTCGTCCATAGCATCTTTCAGATAAGCAAGTGCTTTGTCAACCGCCGTCTGTACTTTCGCTTCTTTTACATATGGTGCCAGTGCCTGCAGGATCATAGCAGTCATATCTACACCTGTTGATTTGTTGTCAAACAGGCCAAAACCACCGTTTTCATTCTGGAATCCAAGCAGTGCATCGATCATGGATTCTCTGTTCCATTTTGCATCTGCAGGAATTTTCTGAGAGGTTGCATCCAGTGCGATCAGTGTCCAGCTCAGTTCGTTTGAACCGTCTTCCAGTCTGTCGCTGCTGTACAGCATTGCTGCAAGATTTACACCGCCTACATTCGTGATATCTTTGCCCATAGCAGACAGGGTCAGTGCCACTCTTGCGATATCGGTCGGTTTCTGGTTTGCTTTCCATTTTGAAACAACAGAAACAGCACTCTGACCGTATGCTTCTTTTTCTGCATCGCTGATCGTCTGTCCGGTACGCAGTTTTGACATGATATACCAGTCGGATGCACCGCTGCATTCGTATTTATAGTTCTGGCTGTTCAGGAAGGTGGATGCACTTGTGATACCTTCTTTTACAATCTGATCTATATCGACTTTGTCGGATACCTGGCTGTTATCTGTAACTTCACCGGCCTTCCGTGCCTTGATACGATGTGATGTTTCCTTCGGCGTCAGTATGCTGTCCGAATTCTGGTAAATGGAATCTGTCACCTGTACGATGCCTTCTTCACGGTAGATCCTGTTAAATCTCTGTTCTGTCGCATCAGCTGCTTTCACGACCCGGGCATTGCATGTGCCAGGAGCGATTCCGGTCAGGATCATGACAAACGCCAGAAGCATGGCAAGGATACGATTTCCAAGTGTCATTTTCTTCATGCCTTGCTTTTCCTTTCTGTAAATGATTGTTTTAGGAAACTATACATAAACCTTCCAAAGCTGTCGCAGGCAGCTCCTTTTTTTATCGTTTTTTGCTATTTTTTAATCTTTACTTTTCTGACAGCACTGAATTTTCCGTTTGCTTTGTTTCCTTTTACGGTCTTGTAAGCTCTTACTTTATAATAGTAAGTTTTGCCTTTCTTTACTTTGCTGTCTGTGAATGTTACGGCAGATGCTTTTTTGATCGTTCTGATCTTTTTGTACTTGCCGTTTTTCTTTGTGGCACGGTAGATTTCGTATCCGGTTGCTTTGCTGTTCTTCTTCCACTTCAGGAATGCTTTTTTCTTTTTGGAAGATACGGTCAGTTTTGTTACTTTTGCCGGTCTGACAATGGTCTGTGTGCCCGGATTCTGATTTCCGTTTGTGCCGTTGTTTGTATTAGTATTGTTGTTTCCGTTGTTATTGCTGTTATCGCCCTTGTTGTTGTCCTTTTTATCATCGTCTTTCTTTGCATCCTGTAAAGCCTTGAGCTGTGCTTCCGCTTTTACCAGCAGATCTGCATTTTCCACATTTGCTTTCTGTGTATCGGTAAGTGCGTCGTATGCTGCTCTTGCTGCTTTTACTGCTTCCTGATCGTTCCGTGTAAGCTTATCTAAGGAAGGAAGAGCTGCGATCAGTCGAATAACATTTTCTACCTGTTCATCGATTTCTGTATTTTCTTTTGCATAGTTGTCTGTATAGTGCAGCATGACAATGTCACCGTCTTTTAATGTATAATCACATGCACCAACATCCGGTTCCGTTCCGTTCACGCTGTATTTCCAGCCGGATTTGCTTCCGTTTGTAAACTCTCCGAGTTTCACCCCGTCTGCTCTTGTAACCGATGCAATGTAAGTGTCACCGTATTTTTTCTCACTGGTCATTTTATTGGCCGCAAGTGCCGCATCCAGAGCTTCCATGGCGGTTGCATTCTTCGGAACACGATACTCGCTCTGTGCTGCCCATACCTGAAGGTTATTCTTTACAAATGCATGGATCTTTCCGTCTTTGTCGCTGTCGTGTACTTCATCGCCAAGGATGGTGACAGCCACGCTCTGATTTTCACCATTTATCAGCCAGTAGGTGTTTGTTCCTTTTTTATATGCATCAAGTGCCTGCAGTACCTGTACCGTTGACATTTCCTGCGATTTTGTAAGGTTAGACAGATGTGAAAATCCTCCGTCATTCTGGCGGTATTTCATCAGATTTGTGATCATATTAAAGTTTGGTGTACCAAATCCCACTTCTGCAGAAGTCGGATCAATGCCAAGGCAGGAAAGTGCCAGAAGTACCTGTGCCGTAGATTCGGAAGTTCCATATCCGAAATCATCACGCATCTCCTCTTTTAAACAGGAAACTGCACGATCAATCGCTTCTTTTACTTCGGTTCGCTCCTGATAAGGTGCAAGGGCCTGAAGTGCCATGGCCGTCATATCTACACTGGTGCTGTCTTTTCCGGTCAGTCCGAATCCACCGTTTTCATTCTGAAAACCAAGCATTGCTTCTATGATCGTGTTTCTGGACCATTTTGCATCCGCCGGAATCGCAGCATTGGCTGCATCGAGTGCCATCAGTGCATAGATCAGTTCATTTGATCCATCGCTCAGCTTTTTTGAATTGCAGATCATGGATACCAGATCTGTACCGTCCACATCAGTGATATCTTTGCCCATTGCCGTAAGTGCCAGGGCAACACGCTCGATGTCTGTCGGCTTCTGGTCTGCATTCCATTTCTTTACTTCCGCTGCAGCAGACTGATAATAAGCATCCTGCACATCTGAGCTGATCTCAACTCCATTGCGAAGCAGTGCGTAGATCAGCCATTCATCTCCATACGCATAGCCGTCTGTGCTGTGTTTTTCTGTGATGTACGTTACGGCACTGTTGATGCCTTCTTCTGCTTTTGCTTTTACATCGATATCTGCAGTGCTTCCCTTTGTTACGGTAATGGTGATCGTTACCGGTTTTACGTTATTTTTGCCATCGATCGGTGTTCCGGTTGCTGTCACGGTTCCTTCGGAAAGTCCCGTAATCTGATATTCTGCCACCGGAAGATAGGAACCATAATCCGGATCGTTCACATTATAATCGCCGTTCTTTTTCCAGTAACCGCTTCCGGTTCTCACAACCTGTGCAATACCTCTTTGGCTGTAAGTCCATTTCAGAGCCGGTTCCGTGACATCATATCCCTGATCATCCAGTTCACCTGTGACAATTGGTGCAAACACTGCACTGCTCTTGCCGGCTTCTACCGTCATATTCTTATTTTCTTCTGCAAGTTCTACGGTTTTTACGTTATTTTTGTAGACAAAGGTTACCGTACTGTCACCGGAAACTGTTTTCGTTTCTCCCGTCTGCGGATTGGTATCTTCGATCGTCGCTGTAAAGGTTACCGTTCCGGCCTGTTTCGGTATATAAGCCTTTTCGCCATTTGTATAGTATGCGATCGTTCCGTCCGGATCATCACTTGTGATCATTACTTTATCTGCATTGGTTGCATTTACCGGTGTGACAACTGCCGAACCAAGGATTGGATTGAATGCAACTCTGCCATCCGTTTCCTGTCCGTCGCTGTTTGCATTTCGACTGTGTATTTCTTTTGTGCCGGAAATTGCCGGAACAACGGATGTTACCGGCACATAAGCAGAGGTTACCGTCACGGTTTTGTGAATTTCCGGCTGATTTTTTGCAGTTACTGTAAAGACTGCACTTCCGGTCTCTTTAAAGGAAAAGCCGCTGGAAGAATCGGTGCGGTTATGCAGAAGTTTTGCACCCGCTTCATCCGCTGCATAGATAAAGGAAGCGTAAGAAACATCCTGATACCCTTCACTGCCCTGATACTGTGCTTTTACGGTAATATGCTTGTATTCAGAACCCTGTACCGTAACTTTTCCGTCCGTTACATCTTCTCCATCCACATACAGTTTCATATCTGTCATCTGGATTCTGCTGGAACGGATCGCTACAGATGCCAGGATTTCCTGACTGCCGTCGCTGTTGTTCTTTACTGCCTGAAGCACTGCTGTTCCGGTTCCGTTTACACAGAATGTTCCATCTTCATAAATTTCAAAGGCACGTTCCGGTTTTCTCTGCTGAAAGCTCCAGGAAAGGCTCTCGCCTTCCGGCAGAGTATAATCCACAAGAGAAAAAGTTCCGGCTATGTTTGCCATTCCAACAGCATCCGGGCTTACTTCCAGTCTTGCATTTTCCAGAACGGTCGGTTCTGTTTCATTATTTGCCTGAAATGCAATATCGTATTTGTTTTCGCCTGTCTCCGGCCATTCATACTGTCCCGGTGTATAATCCTGATTTTCGCCAAAGTATGGATAACCGTCACTTCCCTGTCCCCAGGAAGTTCCGTTTTCGCCTTTATTGGCATTTAACTTTTCTACCAAATCCAGCGTTTTTATGTCCTCTTCGGACATTGCACCGGAACCGCTGCCCAGTGTATCCAGCCAGTAGCAGTTCTCAACGATCGCCGCACCGCTGTTGTTGCTGCTGCTGTTACAGAGTGCCCCTTTTCCGGTATCTCCCACTGCGATACAGTTTGCGATCACACCGTCACGGTCATCGGAAGCACTTGCTCCCATATAGGCTCCGGTCTTCCCGATAAATCCTGCCACGTTTGCTCCGCTGATCTCACTTTTACAGTTCAAAATGGAAGCACCATAGGCGGTCGTTCCAAACGGTCCGGTCACATTACTGCTGCTTCCGGTCATCGTTCCTTTTACCGTCAGGTTCTGGATCACAGCACCTGCTGACAGATTTGCAAACAGCGAGCCTGCGTTTTCAAACGTAATGGTATGTCCCTGTCCGTCCAGAACCCCGGCAAACGAAGAATAATTCATATAAGAACTTTCATCTTCATAATCACTGTTTACCGTGATGTCCTGTGTCAGGACGAAATATTTGCCTTTTGCATTGTCCATCTTGGAAAAATCTGCCTGGGAAGAGATGGAGATCACATTCTCCGGCAGTGCCACCGGTTTTGTCGTCGGTCTGTTTTTCAGTGCTGCGATCGCATCGGTGATCGCCTTTGCTGCCGCTGTGATCTGCTCCTGTGTCACCTCTTCGCCTGCTTTTAAAGCATTTCCGGCTGCTACTGCATCAGAAAGTGTCTTCCAGCTCTCTTCCGTATAGTTTTCCTCTTCATAGCCTTCTGCCTGCTTCAGTGCATTTTCAAGCGGTGTCCAGCTGATTTCGGCCGCTCCCTTTACCAGAACCGGAAATCCGCCATCTTCGGAGACTGCAAAGATATAGCCGGTATCGACGATACCTGTATTTAACAGAGCAACGGTGTCTGCTGTTTTTAATTCATCAGCAGATTTGGATGCACAGTCGCTGACATCTGCGTTGGAAGCTGCCATGGCAACTGTCTCAATCATAGTTCCGGACTGAAAATAGCTGTTTGAGATCTGCGATCTTGCATCACTTGCTGCATAGGCTGCAATTCCGCCATTCATCATCTCCAGCTCTGCTGCATAGTAACAGTTACGGACAGTTCCGCCTTTTATCGTTCCAGCCAGTCCGCCAACAGTATTCCAGTTGTCATTGATCTTTGCCTGAGAATAAGAATTCTGAATGGTTCCGGTCAGATTGTCTGCAATACTTCCTCTATAGCCGGAAGTAACATCAACAGATCCTGCAACTCCCAGGTTCTGGATCGTACCGGATACGTTTTCCGCCAGTGCTTTCCCGGAAAGGGTGATCACATGTCCATGTCCGTCCAGAGTTCCGGCAAGATCTGTGATCTGCTGTCCGTCTGCCAGCTTAATATCCGCTGTCAGTGTATAGGTTTCACCTGCTGGAATTTTGGTCGGAAATTCTTCTGCAGTTGTGATTTCATTGCTGCTTTTTGTCGTACTCGCTGCATTTACGGTCAGGCTTGCTGTATTTGCCGGAAGAATGCCGGTAAACAGCAATGCCAGAGCAAGCATCCATGCAAGGATACGCTGTGTGACTGCTTTGTGCTTCATCGCTTTTCTCCTCTTCTTTGCTGATCTTATATTACAGAGAAACAAGCCCCGCTTTTGCGAGGCCTGCCTGTTACTGTTCTATATTGTAACACATTTTGAAGATATTTTTTCCAACCAGAAGGGGGAATTTTGTTATTATTTGCAGTTTTTGTTATTTTTTGATCTTCACTTTTCTGACAGCACTGAATTTTCCGTTTGCTTTGTTTCCTTTTACGGTCTTATAAGCTCTTACTTTATAATAGTAAGTTTTGCCTTTCTTTACTTTACTGTCTGTGAATTTTACAACAGATGCTTTTTTGATTGTTTTGATCTTTTTGTACTTGCCGTTTTTCTTTGTGGCACGATAGATTTCGTATCCGGTTGCTTTGCTGTTTTTCTTCCATTTCAGAGTTACTTTTTTCTTCTTGGAAGTTACGGTCAGTTTTGTTACTTTTGCCGGTTTGCTGACAGTCTGTGTTCCTGGACTCTGATTTCCGTTTGTGCCATTGTCTGTGTTGCTGTTATTATTATTGCTGTTATTATTTCCGTTGTTATTGTTGTTATTGTTGTTTCCACTGTTTGCAGACAGATCGATCACGTTGGAATATGCAGTAAAGCGATACTGTTTGGAACCGTTCAGGGTTGTATTTACCATTTTCATGATACGGTATACGCCTTTATCCGTTACTTTGAAACTTCCGGTCAGTGCTTCCGCCTCTCTTGTTACGGTGTTGTCGGATACGGTTGTCCAGCTTCCGTCTGCATTTTTCTTCTGCACTTCTGTGATAACATCCCAGTCATAAGAATCGTTCTTTGCAAGAAGGATTTCTGTGATGGTTTTGCCTTTCCAGCCGTTCTGCTCCAGCATTGCCCGGTAATCTTCCGGTGTCTCCAGTTCTCTCTGCTCATCGCTTACGGTCTGATCAAACCAGAATACCAGATCCAGCATGCTCAGATCCTGACTCCAGCTGATCTGGGTGTCACTGTCTTTTTTCAATGTCAGGGAAAGTGCTGTCTTCTGCGGATAAAATTTGTTGATGGAGGTATCACATTTTTTCATTAAAGCCGGATCTACGACGCGGATGTTGTTGAGGGTGATATCCAGTTTCTGCAGTTTGCCATCTCCTCTGCTGTTCTCAAAGGTATCTGCAAATACACTTCCTGAGAGGTTTGTCAGCTGATTGTCATGCAGATCAACGGACAGCAGGTGGCTGTTCTTTGCAAAGGTTCCGTCTTTGATCTCTGCAATATAGTTTTTCATGAAGTTGATTTCCGTAAGATCTGCCATTTTACTGAAATCCACATCGGCAATGCTGGTCAGTACGTTATTGTATGCGATCAGTTTCTTTAATTTTACTGCATCGCTGATGGCAGATGGCAGTGTCTCAAACATATTTCCGGAAATATTCAAAAAGGTCATGGATGCTCCGGCATCTTTAAACAGACCTTCCGGAAGGCTTTCCAGGAAGTTGCCGGATAATCCAAACTGATCCAGTGCCGCATCGCCGTCAAAAGCTCCCTTTGCGATCGTTTCGATCTGATTGTTGTCCAGCTCCAGATATTTCAGCTCTGTAAGTCCCGCAAAATCGCTTTTGTTGATCTTCTTTAATTTATTTGCACGCATGGATACCCACTGCAGGTTTTTATTGTTTGCAAAGAAGTTTTCCGGAAGTTCTTCGATATAGTTGGAATCTGCATAAAAGCTGCTAAGTGCGGTCATATGATCCAGCAGTCCGTCCGGCAGGCTGGTGATCTGGTTTTCGGAAAGATCCAGGCTGGTTACTTTATCTGTCAGCCCTTTTAATAAGGAAACGTCTGTCAGTCCGCAGTTGGAAAGATCAACACTCTCAGAGATTGCTGCCAGCTCATCTGCACTGATCTCACCGTCATCATTCAGGTCATATCCCTGCTCGATCAGCTTGTTGATCAGTTTCTGCTCACCGCTCACTTCATCGGTATAACCTTTCCATCCTTTTGCAAGGGATGCGAAACTGATGTTTGCCTTCATATATTTATCATAATTACCTTTGTCCGCTTCGCTTCCGCCCATCATGGTAACGAGTGCTGCCGCAGAATGTACTTCTGACAGATCCGAGATTTCCATACTGTACTCGTATGCGGTATAAGAACCCTGTGCATCTGCCTCTCCGTATCCTTTCTTCTCAGCGGTCGGATAAGTGCCGTCTTTTCCGATCGTAAAGTCAAGCATCATTCTGGCACTTCCGGTATTTAACATGGTCAGTG
>ERZ827363.2816-NODE-2816-length-14291-cov-3.353400_pt1 | contig 14291 bp, 10 predicted proteins | sample MGYA00519776_ERZ827363 | MGnify/ENA primary metagenome ERZ827363 (study PRJEB31778, sample SAMEA3449288) | human gut metagenome | biome: human gut; feature: human-associated habitat; material: faeces | place: United Kingdom | collected 2010/2012 ...
CTATTAAATTCTAATTATAATATTTCTCCAGCTGAATTAGCAGCAATAGAGTTTATGGTAGAAGAATAACATCTCCTAAAAATTTTAAAAAGGAGGTGTTTTTATTTTACAACTTTATGGATTAACTAAAAATAAATTGCATGGATTAAAACAATATAAAGATTATTGCATAGAGAGTGAACTATCTACAGGAGATAAAACACTCTCCTTTTTATATCCTTTAAATTTAGCAAAAGAAATAAAAGAAGAAGGATATATAAGAAATAAAACTGATGAATTTGTAATAAAGGAAGTATCTACACAAGGGCAATGGAAAACTATAAAGGCTAAGCTTAATGTTGAAGATTTAGAAGGTAAAGTTTTTGAATCCTTTGAAACAGTTAATGAAAATATAACAGATTGTATAAATCTAGCTTTAGCTGGTACTGGATGGATAGTAGGAACTTGTAATGTAAATAAAAGAAGAACAGTAAGAAAAACTAATTCTAGCAGTTGGGCTATTATCCAGGAAGCTAAAAAGGTATATAGATGTGAATTAGAATTTGATACTTTAAATAAAAAAATAAATATTTATGAAAAGCGTGGAAGTGATAAAGGAGTTTATTTCTTAGATTCTCTAAATTTAAAAGATTTAAGTATACAGAGTGATTCTTATGACTTTTATACAAGAATTATAGCTAAAGGAAAAGATGATCTAAAAGTAACTTTAGAAAATTTTCAGTACTCTAATAAAGTTAAAACTTATATTTGGAAAGATGAAAGATATACAGATATAGAAAGTTTAACGGAGGATGCAAAAGCTAAGTTAAATGATCTCTCTAAACCATATCGTGCCTATAGTGCAAGTGTAATAGATTTAGCCAATATAAGTAAAGAAGATTACAAAGACATATTAAGTTATGGATTAGGTGATGTTATAACCCTTGTATCTAAAGAAAATGGAATTAAGGAAAAACAACGTATTGTAAAAATAGTTGAGTATCCAGATGAGCCGACTAGAAATACTTGTGAAATAGCAAATACTACTTTAAGTTTTGAGGATGTGCAAAAAGAATTCCAGGATACAAGCGATACAGTAAATAATATTACTACCGATAATGGAACAATAGATGGAAGTACAATAAATGGTATATCTACAGAGCAAATATATGACTTTGAAGCTAGTGTTGGTAAAATTACTGACTTAACAATAGTAAATGCAAGAATAGACCAATTATATGCTGAAAAGGCAAATATATCTGAATTAAATGCTGTTATAGTAAATGTGGCTGAACTAAATGCAACAAAAGCTAATATAAAAGATTTAAACGCTATTAATGCAAACATACAAAATTTAATAGCAGCAGATGCAACTATAAATAATGCATTAATAGGAAAAGCTGATATAACAGAATTAAATGCAGTAAAAGGTACTATAAATGTATTGGATAGTAAAGTCGGTAATATTGAAACATTAGTTAATGGAAATTTATCAAGTGAAAATATCCAAGCTGGAGGAATAACAAGTGATAAGTTAACAATAGCAAATGGATTTATTACTAATGCTATGATAGCTAACTTGGATGTTTCCAAAATTAATGCAGGAGATTTTTCTACTAATAAATTTAGAATAGTAAGTGATAGTGGGAAAATGCTTATAGCTGATAACACTATACAGATTAGAGATAATAATAGGGTTAGAGTACAAATAGGAAAAGACGCTAGTAATGACTATAGTATGTATGTTTGGGATAGTGCAGGAAAGTTAATGTTTGATGCAACTGGACTTAAAGCTGATGGTATTAAGAATAAAATTATTAGAGATGATATGATTTCTGATAATGCTAATATTGATGGTTCTAAGATTAATATTAGTAGTCTTATAACAGAGATTAATAAAGATACTAATACAACTGTAATAAAGTCTAGTAAAGTTCAATTAGATACATTAGGACAAACTTTAGATGTAGCTTTTAATTCTCTTAAGTCTAATGTAGATAACATGGAGATTGGTGGTAGAAACTTATGGATAAAATCTAAAACAACAGGAGCATCTGCAATTGAATATCTTGGGGAAAATCATATAACAGGGCAAAAGGAATGTTATAAATTAAATAATGGAGCAACTTTAACTTTCAATATAGAACCAGCATTTAGTTCTAGATTATGTAGAAAAGTTACTTTTAGTGCTTGGGTAAAATATGAAAATGTAGTTCAAGGTGAGAATAATTGGAATAAATTTAACTGTTTTAAACATGCTTTATTAAGAAAAAATTCATTGACTGGAGCAACAACCACATCACAAGATTTTACTACACTTTTTGGTTTTACTGGAACTTCAGATTGGAAAAGGATTACTAGTACCTATGATTACACTTTTAATGGATATGACCAATTAAAGACTAGTTTAAGATTTAATATAGAAGGTGCTAAAAGTGGTACAGCTTGGGTTACAGGTATAAAGGTTGAATTAGGAGATAAAGCAACAGATTATTCTGATGCTTTAGAGGATGTTGATAGTTCTATAGAATCTGTAAAACAAATTACAGAAAGTAATAGCACGACTATAAGTGTAATGCAAGGGCAGATAGCTACAGCTATTAATAATACACAAATAGTTAAAGATGGACAAACTGTTTTATTAAAAGATGATTATAACAGAACAGTTGCAAAAGTTGATTCTATTAATTCAACTATAGGAACACATACAACTAAAATTAACGACTTAACAGGAAGTATTACAAATGTTGATACTAAGGTTAATAGTGTTCAAAGAGATTTAGAAGGAACTAAGAGTACAGTTAGTAGTCATAGTACCAGTATTACTGATTTAAGTTCTAAAGTATCTACTCAAGGAACTAGTATTAGTCAGCTTCAAAATCAAATAAAATTGAAGGTCGAATCAACAGAAGTTAACACAATTGTTAATGGAGCAATTTCTAAAACTGCAAAGAGTCTCGATGTAATGTACTACCTTTCAACTTCCGCTACTAGTTTAGCCGGAGGGAGCTGGAGTACAACTGCACCTAATTGGACAAACGGTAAGTATATGTGGTCAAAAACCGTAACTACGTTTGTTGATGGTAGTAAGAAAGAAAGCTCACCGACTTGTATAGCTGGAGCAACTGGGGCTAATGGTGCCGCGGGGAAAGGTATAAAAAGTATAGTAGAACAATATTACTTATCTACTTCTAATACAACTCAAATAGGAGGTTCGTGGGTAACAAGTCCTCCAGCATGGGCTAACGGTAAGTATATGTGGACTAGAAGTGTAATTACTTACACAGATAATTCTACAACAACTACTAATCCAGTTTGTGTTAGTGGTAGTAAAGGATTTAAATACATCTAATGTTAATGTAGTAAAGGGGATACTGGTGCAAAGGGTGATAAGGGTGCAACAGGAGCTAAGGGAGATACTGGAGTTGGTATCAGTAGTGTTGATGTAGAATATTATCTTTCAACTTCTGCTACTAGTTTAGCTGGAGGTTCTTGGTCTACTACTGCACCAGCTTGGGTAAACGGAAAGTATATGTGGAGTAGAACAAAAACTGTAACAACTACTGGTGCAACTACTTATTCTAATCCAGTTTGTATAACTGGAGCAAAGGGTGCAACTGGTGCTACAGGAACAAAAGGCGATAAAGGGGATGCTGGTGCAACTGGACAAGGTATTTCTTCAATAACAGAAGAGTATTATCTATCAACTTCTAAACTCTCTCAAACTGGAGGCTCTTGGGTTACAACACCACCTACATGGAGCACTGGGAAATATATGTGGACTAGAAGTAAGATAGTATATAAAAATCCTACTAGTACAGCGTATACAACTCCAGTATGCGATAGTAACTGGGAAGCTGTGAATGAGGTTCAAGTTGGTGGAAGGAATTTAATAAAGGATTCTAATTTTATTGTACAAGCAACAGCAAGTGCTTTTGCTACAACAAAACCCGTTGTACTTGTTAGTGGATTAGACCTAAATGCCATATTTTTAGGCAAAACAGTTTCTTTTTCTTACTTTGTACACAATGTTGGTAGTAAGCAAAATGGTTCAGGTTCATTAGGTAGTAGGTTTGGAATTCATGGTTCTATTCAATGGAAAAATTCATCAACAGGAGCAACTACAACTCATTATCCATTTGCAGAGTGTTTAGATGGTGTATATAAAAACACAAGGGTTTCAATGAAGTATACTTTTAATCCTCCAAGTGGATATGATACTATTGCTGGTTTTAGTTTTGCATTTCAACCTTTATCAAGACCAGGTTCAGGAAATGCTGAAATTTGGAAGATAGGTCAACCTAAATTAGAAATAGGAAATAAAGCGACAGATTGGAGTCCAGCTCCCGAGGATATCGATAGTTCTATAGCAAATGTACAAACACAAGTTACTACAACAAGTAATAAGGTAGCAACTATAGAAACTAATTTAAGTTCTATAACGCAGAGAGTATCTAGTACCGAAAGTACAGTAAGTACACATACCACTCAACTAGGAACGGTAGATAGTAGAATTAATACTGCTAAAAATTCTGCGATAAGTACTGCTGCAAGTGATGCAACCACCAAAGCTAACAATGCACAAAGCAAAGCATTAGCTGATGCTAAGAGTTATACAAATGGTCAAATAACAACTGTAAATAAGACTATAACAGACAAGGTTGCAGAAATTAAAACCACAACTGATTCTATAAGTCAAAGAGTAAGTTCTACAGAATCAAAAATAACAACTGTTACAACTGATTTTAATAACTTACAAATTGGAGGAACTAACCTTGCGGCAGATACTAATAAAGGTATAACAGGCTGGCTATGGGGATTACAGACTGGTGGAAAAACAATTACGGAGGTAGTTGAAAATGGTATAAGATGTTGTAAAATGGTTAGAGATTCTGTTGCTTCAACTGGGTGGAGTTATATTAGTTATAGTAGGATAGGAAGAAGTAAGTATTTGCCTAATAGAAAATATACTGTTTCATTCGAGGTTAAAGCTTCAGTTGTTACAGGATTTAATGTCGTTATACAAACCGGAGGAGCCCAATATCCACTTACTGATGTAGGTAGAACTGCCAACACTGTGGTTAATAGTTGGGTAAAGTTACACGCGGTGATAACTACAAAGTCTACATTGCCAACTAATACTGGACAGGTTTTATATTTCTCTGGAATGAATTCGAATCCTGGAGTATCGTACATCTTTAGAAATTTAAAAATAGAAGAAGGTAACAAACCTACCGCTTGGACTCCTGCTCCTGAAGATATAGATAGTTCTATAGAAGCAGTTGATTCTAAAGTAACTACTACAAGCAATAAGGTAGCAACTATAGAAACTAACTTAAGTTCTATAACTTCTAGAGTAAGCTCTACAGAAAGCAAAGTTACTACAATAAACGGCAATGTTACTAGCTTACAAAGTAGAATGAATACGGCAGAGCAAAAAATAACACCAACAGCTATTACAACAACAATAAGTAGTGCAATAACTGGAGGAACAGGAAGTATAAGCACTACACAATTTGTAATGAATAAGAACGGACTTACTATAAATAACGGTGCATTAATTATTAAAAATAAAGCTGGTAAAACAGTTTTAAGCAGTGATAGTAACGGAAACTTATTATATACAGGAGCATTATATGCACAAGTAGATAGTAGCCATTATGCTAAGTTAGAGCCTATTCTAACAAATAACAATAAAGATGTTAAACTAAGGCTAGCTTTAGTGGGAAGCACAGAACATTCAAATTTCGATGTTGTTAATGCTTCTGGTACAATATTATTTAAGGTCGGTCATGGTGGAGTTGAGATACATAAGTATTTAACTTTAGATACAGACCAAACTGGAACTTATAATACAAGATGTTATTGGGAAAATGGTACTTATAGACCAGCTGTAGCAGAGAAAGCTTTAATAGGAACCAATACTTATTATTTTAATAGTGTTTATTCTAGGTACTTTGGTAGGGATAGAATAAGTGGAAGTTATACAACTGTGCAAGCCGGAGCGGTAAACATTAGAACTGCTTACCAAGGGGAAGGCTGTTATTTCGATACTGCTGGATATTTTAGACCAGCGGTTAATGGAGCATGGGCAAATGGAAATCCAAACTATAGATGGTCAACAGTTTATACTGTCAATGGGGTCAATGCTGCCTCTGACTTAAGGCTTAAAGAGAATGTTGAGTATATTCAAGAAACAAATAATACAACTCTGTTATTTAGGAAGAGAAATAAAATAACCCAAGAGGATATGTACAATTTTATTAAAGACGAATTTAAACTTGCATCTTACAACTATAAAGGAGAAAAATTTGAAGGTAATACAGAACTATCTTATAATCTAGGCTTTATAGCACAGGACTTAAAGGACAGTAATGTTGGAAGGCAATTTATAATACCACCACAAGAAGAAGAAGGGGCTTATTCTTATAATATGGGTTCTTATATTGGAGTTTTAGCTGGAGCATTAAGAATTGCAATAAATAAAATAGAGTCACTAGAAAATAGAATAAAAGTATTAGAGAGTAAAGGAGCTTAGGGAACTAGGCTCTTTTATTATATTTAAAATTCCAAGCGATTGGAGAAAGGAAAACAACAGTGGAAAATGAACTTATTAAAACAATAGTAAATAATGGAGCATGGGCGGTGCTTTTTGTATGGTTACTAATAGATACAAGAAAAGAAAGTAAAGCTAGAGAGGAAAAGTTACAAAGTATCATTAATAAAAACCAAGAAGTTATATCGGAGTTAGCAGAGAAGTTTGATGTGGTAGAAGATATCCAATCTGATGTTACAGATATAAAAATTAAATTAGATAAGGTGGGATAAACATGAGTAAATTTGTAAACAAGTTAACAAGTCTTATAGAGGTTAAAAAGATTATAGCATTAATAGTTATAACGGTATTTTGTATATTAAGTGCAAAAGAAGTAGTTAGTACAGAGCAATTTACTACAGTAGCAATAATGATAGTATCTTTTTACTTTGGACAATCTACAGTTAAAAGTACAGTAAAGGAAGTTAAGGAGCAGGAGTAAATCCTGTTCTTTTAATTTATAAAAATATATAAAGAAAGAGGGTATTTGCTATGGAAATTAAGAAAATAGCTGTTAGAGGTGGACATTGTCCAAAAGTAACAGGAGCAAGTGCATTAATTAACGAATTAACAGAGGATAGAAAGGTAAAAGATGCAGTAATTAAATATCTTAAACAATTAGGGTACGAGGTGTTAGATGTAACTCCACCAGATAATACAAGAACTTCAAGTGCAGATTTAGCATATGGAGTTAATAAAGCAAATGATTGGGGAGCAGACTTATTTGTATCTATTCACTTTAATAAAGCTTATGATTCTTATAATGGAGCATTAGGTAGTGAAGTATGTGTTTACTCAACTAATGATATAGCCCAAAGAGTAGTTAATGCATTAGGATTATTAGGCTTCAAGGATAGAGGACAAAAAGTTAGAACAGGCTTATATGAATTAAAGAATACCAATATGAAATCTATGATAATTGAAACTTGTTTCGTAGAAGCTACTGAAGATGTAGAGTTATATAAGAAGTTAGGAGCAGATGCAATTGGAAAAGCTATAGCTGAAGCTATAAGTAATAAGAAAGTAGAAGTTAAACCGATTTGGAAGAGAAATAATATTGGATGGTGGTATGATTTTGGTGATGGCTCATATCCAACTAATAGGTGGGTAGAATTAAGTGGAGAATGGTATTATTTCGATGATAAAGGCTATGCTTACGAAAATAAATGGCTTAAATACAAAGATAAATGGTATTACTTTAATAAGGATTGCAAGATGGTTAAGGATTGTATATTAAGTATTAATGGGAAGTATTATGCATTTAATAACGAAGGAATTATGCTAGAAAATACTACTGTTAATGTTAACGGAAACGGAGAATTAGTATTATAATTATTAAGGCTAGTAGGTAGGAGAAATCTTACTTACTAGCCTTTTTTATTTTATGAGGATTTAGAAAAATAAATTGAAAATTATATATTTCTGCTATTTTCAATTTATTTTTTAAATTTAGTAGAGGAGTTGTAAGTCTATTAATCCTTACAACATTTAGATATTTACTTGCAAGCAATTATAAGCACGACAAATGCCAATATAATAATTACCATCATAGCAAGTAAAGCTATTAACTCCACTATATTCATGTCTTTTCCTCCTAATATTTAATTTTAAATATGATTTAAGATTATAACTCTGATTAAGCTAATAATCAATAGTAAAGCGAGAACAAAAAGTGGACAAGTTTTCCATTTTATTATAAAATAATAGAAGCTACATATATGATTTGGAGATCATGTAGCTTCAAAAGAATAAATTGTATTTCATTAATATATCTCTATTATAGCATAGTATTAGTGAAGTGCAAATATAAATAATAGGGGGATAAAATATGAACGCAAAAATAATTTCATTTATTAACATGAAAGGTGGAGTCGGCAAAACTACTTTATGTCTTGGAATTGGGGAGTATTTATCAAAAAAGGATACACATAATAAAAGAATATTATACATAGATATGGATCCTCAATTTAACACTACACAAACTTTAATGAATGAATTTGATTTAGAAGAGAAGTATTTAAGTGAATATTATAAAACAAAGAATGTTAAAAAAATATTTGAAATGCCTGCTACTATATCAGAAAAACCTAACTTACCTAAACCAGAAGATATAATAGTAAAATTAAACTCAAATATTGATATAATACCTGGAACTATTAATTTAATCTTCGAAGATACTAATAGGGAAAGTAAGATACGTAGATTAAAAAAATTTATTAAAGATAATGATTTAAGAAAAGAATATGATTTTATTTTTATAGATTGTCCACCGACGATATCATTATATACAGATGCAGCTTTAATTACATCAGATTATTATTTGGTTCCTAATAGAATAGATAGATATTCGATTTTAGGAATAAAACTTTTGAAACAAGTAATCGATAGATTGGAAAGTGATCAAGAATTATCAATTAAACCATTAGGTATTGTATATACAATGGTTGGAGAAGTGACAAATAAAACAACTCTTTTAAGAAATAAGTTTGAAGATAGTGAAATTGTGCAACAAGTAGGACTTTTTTACAGAGAAGCTAGATTTGTAAGAGATTTATTAGTTGGATTACAAGGAAATATAGCTTCCAAATATAAAAATTCAAGAGAAGATATAAAAGGAATTTGTACAGAATTTTTAGAAAGGATAGAAAGTTATGAAGAGCATAGTTAATCCGTTAGATAAAAATGGAATAGTAGTAAAACTTAATAGTCCTAAATTAGAACATTCTGAATTTGTAGGAATAGTATGTTGTGTTATTTATTCAAAAGAAATATTTCCTAGTAATAAGGATATTGTACCATTTTTGGATCAGGTTTTTGATATTAGATACTTACAGTATGTTTTGAATTCTAGAACATTAATATCAGCAAGATTGAGCAAAACTTTATTTACCCTTGATAGCATCCAATTAGAAATATTAAGAAAGAGAATGATTAAATATTTTTATGTGTTTGAAAAACAAAATTCAAGTTCAAATAAAAAGAAAAATGCTAACGATAAGTTAAGTATTTGGTTAAAGGGTTTATAGGATTATGCTAGAGAAATATGAAGGAATAATTAGAAATAAAGAGGAAATAAAAAAGTATCTAGCAATATTAAATGAGAAAAAGCAGTTACCAAAAGAAAATGAGTTAATATACATCACAAAATTAATTTTATTCAATAAAAGTATTTTTGTTGTTAATGATAGAGAGAATACACATTATAAAAATTATATGGTTTATAATGTATTAATGTTAATGCATTCATTAACAAAAGATTCGAAAATAAACTTTTATCAATTATATCGTTCATTAATTGAAAATATATTAAGAATAATGTTGAATTTAGAGGATAGAGATGAAACTGGAGTGAATGAGTTATTCCGTAGATTTTCTGAAAAATATGAATGCAATGAAATTGGTAAAGAATTTACTAACTTTATTAAGGGAGAATATTCTGAGGCATGTAATTATGTTCATAGCAATATAAGGGCAGGCGTAGATGTATATTTATTCTATAGTGAGATATTAGCTTCAGATGAAATGGATAACCAGAATATTATTAAATTAATCTTTATAATGAAAACTTTTCTTTTTAAGTTTACAAAGTTTATTGTTAATGTAGAACCTACAAAAATAGAAGCTACTTATTATAGAAAGCATGAAGAGTTAAAGCATCTAATAGGAGAAAATTTATATTTAGACTTTAAAAGACAAATAGATGAAATATAGTGATATTTTATTAAGAGTTTAAATAAAATATTTAAAGTAATTAAGGGCAGCATTGGCTGTCTTTTTTTCTTTTGAATCTTCCATAAGCTTAACCATTCCAATCGCTGTAGGTCCCTTCAAGGCAGCAACTGTAATATCTTTTGCTTCATAGCTCTGTGTCTGTGATTGTGTCACATCACTGTTGTCTGCATCTCTTTTACCGTCAGAAGGCATCCGGCACGCAGTAAGCCCAAGTGCCATTACCATACATAAAATCAATGCCATGAGTTTCTTTTTCATTTTCTCTTTCTCCTTTTCAACTTCCCTATTTTATTTCCACTCCGTAACGACAAACTGAATAGTCTTTTTCCCATTAAATTCATTGATGGATGGATAATAAACAATTGAAATATTCTGCTCCCTCTTTGGAACATTCATGCTGTCAGCACGAAACATTATAGCATCATACGAATATGCATTTGCATCTTCCAGCACCATTTTTAAAACATTCCTGTTTTTTCCTATTATTGAAGCCTGTCTTACCCTAAGATTCTTATCTGCAAATACAGGTTTTTCATTTCCTTTGCCAAATGGTTCCAGAACCGCAAGCTCTCCGATAAATTTTTCATTGACACATTCAAACGGGAGCTGCATATCTATGGCAATCTTTTCATTCAGATCCTCTGGTGTGATCCCGGATTTTTCGTTAATCTCCTTACGGAACTGTTCCAGATTCTCCTCCGGCATGGAGAGACCTGCCGCCATCTTATGCCCGCCAAATTTTGACAACAGATGCTTTACCCGGTTCAGTCCTTCATACATGTGCCAGGTCTCGATCGATCTTCCTGAGCCCTTTAAACCTTCCGCGCCCTTCGTCAGCACAAAGACCGGACGGTAATATTTTTCCCGGATCCTTCCTGCCACAATCCCGGCAAGGCTTTCATGACATTCCGGCAGGTAGACCACCAGCACGTCTGCATCCTTAAGTTCACTGTTCTCCACCTGGATAAACGCCTCTTCTACCGCCTGCGCCGTCATATCCTTCCGGCTGTCATTGAGTGCTTTCAGATCACCTGCCAGCAGATCCGCCTCCGCCACTTTCTTTGCCTCCAGAAGCTCCAGGGCACGCTTTGCTGTATCCAGTCTTCCACTGGCATTCATACACGGACCGATCACAAATCCAATGTGATACGGAGACAGCTTATCTACATTCACACCAGTACATCCCATCAGCGCCTTCAGTCCCAGATTCTCCGTCCGTTTCAGCATATCCAGTCCCTGTTTAACAAAAATACGGTTTTCGTCCACCAGATCCATAACATCACCGATCGTTGCGATTGCCACATTTTCCATCAGATAATCTGCATCTTCCGCATCTTTTCCCATGGCTTCCATCAGAGCCTCCACCAGCTTGTAAGCAACCGCAGCCCCGCACAGCCCTTTGAACGGATAAGTACAGTCCTCCTGCTTCGGATCCACAACCGCATCTGCCTCCGGCAAAATATATCTTCGTTCCCCGCCAATTTCCGTATACGGGACCTCATGATGATCCGTCACCACAACCGTCATTCCCATACTTTTTGCATAGGCGATCTCCTCTGCCGCCGCAATCCCGTTATCACAGGTAATGATCGTATCCACGTTGGCCTCCAGCGCCCGGTCGATCAGGTTCCGGTTCAGACCATACCCGTCCTTCATACGATCTGGAATGTCACTGTCCACATCAGCTCCGAGCATCCGGAATCCCTCCAGAAGAATATAGGTCGACTGGATTCCATCAATATCATAGTCTCCAATGATCCTGATTTTTGCATTTTCTTTTATCTTTTCTCCAAGAACCGCTACTGCCTTGTCCATATCCTTCATCAGCATTCCATCGTACAGATCGGCGATCGTACCGTTTAAATATTTCTCGATTGCATCATCCCCGATCACATCCCGGTTTCTTATCAGGGAAGCCACTCGCGGACTGATATGGAATTTCTCACTGATATGCTGAAAATCCGCTCCTTTTCTCAGAAGTACCCAGTTCTCCATTTTCTCTTTTCCTTTCTTTGGTAGTCAGATAATACAAAGATGCCGGAGGATTCTCCTCCGACACCTCATTTTCTGTCAGTTATTTCTTTTTCGCTGCTTTTTTGCCGCCGATTTTTGTTTTCATTACATACCATAATGCACCGGTGATACATACAGATGAATATCCGCCACCTGCAATACCAACCATAAGAGGTGCTGCAAATTCTTTAATAGAGCTTACACCCATGATATAAAGAACCGCTACCATGACAAATGTAGTAAATGTTGTGTAAATACTTCTTGTCAGTGTATAAGTGATACTTCTGTTTACAAGCGCTTTCAGATCATCGTTTCTCTTCATGACCCGAAGCTCTTCACGGATACGGTCGAAAATAACGATCGTCGCATTGATAGAATATCCAAGGATTGTCAGCATACATGCGATAAATGTATTACCGACAGATGTTCTTGCAAGTGCATAGAATGTAAGCACAAATAACAAATCGTGTAAAAGAGCAAGAACCGCACTTGATGCGAAACGTACATCTTTGAACCGGAACCAGATATAGATCAGCATACAGATCGCTGAAATGATAACTGCAATGATCGCATCCTGTCTCATCTCGGAGCTTACCGTAGAACTGATATTTTCTGCTGTAATTGTCGATGTGTCTACACCAAATTTATCAGCAAGCGCATTGTTAAGTGCTTCTCTTTCGTCAAGATTCAGCGTCTGTGTCTTGATGATGATCTGATTGCTGTCTTTTACTTTCTGTGCCTGTACATTGTGATCTCCGGTCACATCTTCTACAACCGGAACGATCTTTGAATCAATCTCTTTGATCGAATAATCTTTATCAAATGTTACGGTTGTAGCCGTACCGCCCTTGAATTCCAGGCTGTAGTTCAGCGCACCTTCACCTTTTCCCGACTGGACTCCCATTGTCACAAAACCTGCTGCGATCACAGCAATTGATATTGCAAAGAAAATGGCTTTCTTTCCGAGGAAGTCGATAATTTTTCTTTCTTTTTTGAATTTTTTCGCATAAAATTTCACATCACGAAGACCAATCGCATACAGAGAGAAAATGATGATTCTGGTAATAACAAGTGCCGTAAACATTGACACAACAATACCAAGTGCCAGTGTCTGTGCAAATCCTTTTACAGAACCTGAACCCTTGAACCAGAGAATAGCTGCAGCGATCAGAGTTGTTACGTTACCGTCAACGATCGCAGACAGTGCTTTGTGGAAACCATTCTTCAGGGAAGTCTTAACACTGATACCTGTTGTCACTTCTTCACGCACACGGGCGAAAATGATAACGTTGGCATCGACTGCCATACCGATTCCAAGGATGATACCTGCAATTCCCGGAAGGGTAAGCGTGATATTAAATGCATTTAAAAGCACCAGAATCAGTCCTGTATAGATCAGAAGTGCAAGACCTGCTGCAAGTCCCGGAATCAGATATACGAAGCACATAAATACGAAGATGATGGCAAGTCCGATGGCACCAGCCATTAAGCTTGTGCTGATTGCTTCTTCTCCGAGCTGTGCAGCTACTACATTAGAGCGAAGTTCTTCCAGTTCCAGAGAAAGTCCACCGATTCGGATGGTAGCTGCAAGATTGTCTGCTTCTTCATAGCTTGACATCCCTGTGATAACGGCTTCTCCGCCTTCGATTGCCTGATTAACTCTTGGTGAACTGATTGTCTGTCCATCATAAATAATGGAAATCTGTTTTCCTACATTTGCTGCTGTTGCTTCTGCAAATTTGGTTGTTCCTTCTTTGGTAAGCTGCAGAGCTACAACATATTCTTTATTCTTAGTCGTAGAGTTTTCCTGCGTCTGGGCCTCTGCATTTTTAACATCTGTTCCTTCAAGAACGGTGTTGCCATCTGCATCCTGAAATACCAGTGATCCTGGTTTGCCAAGTTCTTCCAGAACTTTATTAGCATCGGATACACCCGGGATCTCGATGTTGATCCGGTCATCGCCCTGGGGGTA
>ERZ827363.2829-NODE-2829-length-14208-cov-3.095104_pt1 | contig 14208 bp, 15 predicted proteins | sample MGYA00519776_ERZ827363 | MGnify/ENA primary metagenome ERZ827363 (study PRJEB31778, sample SAMEA3449288) | human gut metagenome | biome: human gut; feature: human-associated habitat; material: faeces | place: United Kingdom | collected 2010/2012 ...
TTTCCATAGCTGCTCTATTTCGGGGTGTCCGTCAAAAAAAGAATTGAAGCTTCCTGCATTCCTGTCTTATACTGATAGTACCTGATAATATAGGAGGGCTTCCACATGATCCGTTTCGCTGTAATCGGCACAAACACCATTACCGATAAATTTCTCCAGGCAGCCTCTGCACTGCCTGATTTCAAGCTCTGCGCTGTCTATTCCAGAACGCTTGCGCGGGCGCGGGAGTATGCACAAAAAAATAACGTTTCGCTTGTCTTTGATTCTCTGGAGGCGCTGGCTGACTCAGACCAGATCGACGCAGTCTACATCGCCAGCCCCAATTTCTGCCATGCTGCCCAGAGCATCCTGATGATGCAGCACCACAAGCATGTGCTCTGTGAAAAGCCGCTTGCACCGACAGAAGCACAGGCAGAAGAAAGCAAACCAGAAGAACCTAGAAAAGACTTTGGATTTGTGGCAGTATCGATTGGCCAGGGAATGAATGACATTTTCCGTGAGTTAGGTGTAGATTACCTGATCGAAGGCGGGCAGACCATGAACCCTAGTACTGAAGATATGTTGAATGCAATCGAGCAGGTGAATGCAGAGACTGTATTTATTTTGCCAAATAACAAGAATATCATTCTTGCAGCGACACAGGCACAGTCTTTAGTGGAAGATAAGAATGTAGTGATCATTCCGACAACAACAGTTCCACAGGGAATCTCAGCGATCATTGGATTTGATCCAGAAGCAGATGCCGAAGAGAATGAAGACAACATGAAAGACATCATTGAATGCGTGAAGACTGGAGAAGTTACTTATGCAGTCAGAGATACATCCATCAATGGTATTACGATCAAGGTTGATGATATCATGGGAATCGATGATGATGGGATCAAGAAAGTCGGACAGGATGTCGAGAAAGTCACGTTAGAATTACTAGAAGAGATGGTAGATGAAGACAGCGAACTGATCAGTATTTACTATGGAGAAGACACAACCAAAGAACAGGCAGAAGCATTACTTGAGAAAGTAGAAGAAACATATGGTGACTGTGATGTACAGTTAGAATATGGCGGACAGCCAATTTATTATTTCTTATTATCAGTAGAATAAGAGAAGATGGGAAATCCCGCTTGATGGCGGGATTTCTTTGCTTTTCGTGAGAATATGATAAAGAATTTTGAAGGAGACAGAAGATGGATGGCACAACAAATATCATAGAATTAAAAGGAATTGGGGAAAAGAGTGCGACAGCTTTTGGACGACTTGGAATCCGTGATGTAGACAGTCTGATCACGATGTATCCAAAGTATTATCTTACCTATGAAGATCCCAAAGATGTCAATGAGATCGAGATTGGCCAGAGAGTATCTATTTTCGTTCGTATCAATTCGGAAGTTCATATTCAGTATGCAAAAAGAATGAAGATTGTTACATGCACAGCGAAAGATCATACAGGAACGATCATGCTTGTCTGGTACAATATGCCATATTTAAAGAAACAATTACATCAGGGAAGAGATTATATATTTACGGGAACTCCGATCTATAAAAATGGACGGATCACGATGGAACATCCAGAAATCTTTACACAGGAAGATTATGAAGCTAAACAGGAGACATTGCAGCCAGTATATCCATTAACAAGTGGACTTACCAATAAACTTGTTTCTAAGGCTGTGGCACAGACAAAAGACTATATCTTTCATATTCCAGAATATCTTCCGCAAAATATTTTAGATCAATATCAGCCAATGGAATATCATCAGGCAATCTGGAATATTCATTTTCCGGAATCAAAAGAGCAGTTGATCAAAGCAAAGAAAAGGTTGATCTTTGATGAATTTTTTATTTTTATCGCAGCGATGCATATAATCACATCAGGAGAAGATCTCAAGGAAGAAGGATACAAGATCGGGGTTTGCAAGGAAGCAAAAGAACTAGTGAAGAATCTTCCGTACGAGTTGACTACAGCACAGAAAAGAGCGTTAAATGAGATGGCAAAAGACATGGCGTCTGGTAAGGTTATGAATCGTCTGGTACAGGGTGATGTAGGATCTGGAAAGACGATCCTTGCGGTTATTTTATTATTAATGTGTGCCAAAGCAGGATACCAAGGGGTTTTGATGGCGCCAACGGAAGTGCTTGCAGCTCAGCATTATGAATCATTTACAGAACTTTTAGAATCTTATGATATAAAGATCGCATTGCTGACAGGTTCCACAAAGACAAAAGAAAAAAGAGAAACCTATCAAAAGATCAAAGATGGAGAAGTAGATATTGTGATCGGAACTCATGCGGTCATTCAGGATAAGGTGGAATATAACAAGTTAGCATTGGTTATCACGGATGAACAACATCGATTTGGAGTAAGACAAAGAGAAAGTTTATCGCTAAAAGGTGAGAAACCACATGTACTTGTTATGAGTGCGACACCGATTCCAAGAACATTGGCGATCATTTTATATGGTGATCTTGATGTATCGATCATCGATGAACTGCCGGCAGAGCGGTTGCCGATCAAAAACTGCGTAGTCAACACAAGTTACCGCCCGACGGCATATCGTTTCATTGAGAAACAGGTTAGTCAGGGAAGACAGGTATATATTATCTGTCCGATGGTCGAAGAAAGTGAGACGATGGAAGGAGAAAATGTCATTCAGTATGCGCAGATGTTGAGAAGCCAGTTTGCACCATCGGTAAGGATCAGTTACCTTCATGGAAAGATGAAGGCAGCGGACAAGCAGAAAGTCATGGATGATTTTTCAGAAGGCAAGATTGATGTTTTAGTATCAACAACGGTTGTTGAAGTCGGGGTGAATGTGCCAAATGCAACGGTTATGATGGTGGAGAATGCAGAACGTTTTGGACTTGCACAGCTTCATCAGTTAAGAGGACGTGTCGGACGTGGCGGCTATCAGTCCTATTGCATTTTTATGACGAGTTCCAAGAAGAAAGAAACGATGCAGCGTCTTGAAGTGTTGAATAAATCAAATGATGGATTTTATATAGCAAATGAAGACTTAAAACTTCGAGGACCGGGTGATTTCTTCGGAGTCAGACAAAGCGGGATGATGGATTTTGTTCTGGCAGATATCTATACCAATGCAGATATTATGAAACAGGCAGCTGATGCGGTAAAACAACTGGAGGAAAGCGGATTTGATTTTTCGAATTTGAAGAACAGCAGATTAGAAAAACAGATTGGGCTTGCAAGGAATATATAATAGGAGGTATATCGTATGGTACGTTTTTATTTAAGATTTACAGGAAGAGTCCAAGGAGTAGGATTTCGTTTTTTTGTAGCGATGAATGCAGAAAGATGTCATTTGACAGGATGGGTGAAAAATATGTCTGATGGATCAGTGACAGCAGAAGTTCAGGGAACCAGAGTTGAAATTGAGAAATTTTTAAATTTGATCCAGACAGGAAATCGTTTCGTTCGAGTGGATGAGATCGAGAAAGAAGAACGTCCATATGAAGAAAATGAGAAAAGATTTCATGTTCGTTATTAAAATGATGTAAGTGTCAAAAAATAACAATCCATAAAATGCAACATCATGTAAAAACTCCCAGTGTATCTTTTGTACGCTTGCATATACTATGAGCGTAACAGATAACAAAACAAAAGAAATGGAGGACTTTCAACATGGAAGAACGAACTTCAGCAAGAAGCAAAGGAACAAACAGAGTCGAGGTACCAGAAGCGAGAGGAGCCTTAGACAGATTTAAGTTCGAAGTTGCAAATGAGATCGGTGTGGATTTAAAAGAAGGATATAACGGACACTTAACAACTGCTCAGGCAGGATCTGTCGGAGGAGAGATGGTTCGTAAAATGATCCGCAGACAGGAAGAAGAAATGTCTCGCTAATTAGATAAGATGATGTTTGAGGATTGCGAAATTGCGTAGCAATGAAGCAATCCTCAAACATCATAAGATTTCAGAAAGAGGCAGCGAAAGTATAAACTTTGACTGTCTCTTTCTGAAATATTGGTTTGTCGGTTGACAAAATCTGTAGATATAATAAAATAAAAGAAATAGTGAGCAAAAGTGGAATAACTTTGCAAAGCAAATAAAAGACAAGGAATATACATAGATATGAGAGTCGTAGCAGGAAGTGCGAAGAGTTTAAAATTAAAGACGATCGAAGGAATGGAGACAAGACCAACCCAGGATCGCATCAAAGAGACGTTATTTAATATGATTCAGTATGATATCCTGGGAAGTACATTTCTGGATCTTTTCTCTGGAAGTGGAGGAATCGGGATCGAGGCATTGAGCAGAGGAGCAAAGGAAGCTTATTTTGTTGAGAAAGCAAAACCTGCATTAAGATGCATTCGAGAGAATTTAAGATATACAAAGCTTGATAAGAAAGCACAGGTTCTGGCAACAGATGTGAATTCAGCGATCAGGCAGTTAGAGACGAAGAATGTAACATTTGATCATATTTTTATGGATCCTCCATATAAGAAAGGATTTGAAGAAGAAGTATTATCAATCATAGATCGATCCTCTATCTGTACAGAAGATACGGTAGTTATCGTGGAATCGTCTCTTGACACAGAGATACCAGATTTTGAGAAATTAAAGGTTATAAGAGTAAAAGAATACAAGACAAATAAACATACATTTTTGATGAAAACAGTGGAGGATTAAAAGATGAGTATTGCAGTTTATCCGGGAAGTTTTGACCCGGTGACTTATGGACATATTGATATTATAGAGCGTTCAGCCAAGGTTTTTGACAAGCTGATCATCGCAGTATTGGTAAACAGTGCAAAGAAACCAATGTTTACAACACAAGAGAAGGTTGATATGATACGAAAAGTGACAAGTCATCTTGATAATGTAGAGGTTATGTCATTTTCCGGATTGTTGGTAGACTTTGCAAAACAACAGGGAGCCAGTGTATCAGTCCGAGGACTACGCGCAGTAACTGATTTTGAGTATGAGATTCAAATTGCACAGACAAATGCGAGATTGGATAAAGACTTAGATACCATGTTTTTTACAACCAGCATTGAGTATTCTTATGTAAGTTCCACGATCGTAAAGGAAATTGCATCTTATCATGGAGATGTTTCTGAGATGGTACCGCCTTACGTACAAGAATGTCTTGAGAAGAAATTTAAATCATAGGAGGCGAATGAATATGAGTGAGAAGTATTTACATGAGATGATTGATGATATTGAAGTACTGATCGACGAAGCAAAACCAGCAAGATTTAGTCCAGGTAAGATTATGATCGAGAAAGATGTATTGATGACAGTGATCGAGGAATTAAGGAAGCAGATTCCAGGTGAGATTGAACGAAGCCATAAGATCATTCTGAACAAAGATGCGATCTTGGAAGATGCCAGAGTGAAGTCACAGCAGATGATCGATCAGGCAGCAAGAGATGCAGGAGAATTGATCGATCAGAATGAGGTCGTTGAGATGGCAAAGATGAGAGCGAATGAGATTGAAACTCACGCCAAAGATACAGCAAGAAGTGTTGTACATAATGCGAATGAAGAAGCAGATCAGATCCGTGCAGGTGCATTGCGCTATGTCAATGAGATCATGGAAGATGTACAAGGTTATGTGGCAAGTGTCAAAGAAGCACAGGAGAGTGTGTTTAACCAGTTGTTATCCGCATTAGATTCAGATCTTGCATCGATTAAAACGAATGCGAAAGAGATAGAAGAACAGCTTTCCGGAGTCAGCATTCCACAGGCAAGAACAAGAACGGTAGAAGATTTCATTTCAGATGAAGACTAGATAAGCAAGTAGTCCGCTTGAAACACTAAAAAGAGATCTTATGAGCAGATATTTCCAGAGGGAGAGTCTGCTCTTTTTGTATACACTTAAAGTCTGCACGGCAGCAGACAACCCGCCAAAAGAAGTGATCATACACAATAATATGACTTTGCGGCTGATAGACATATGGGAAGAACCAAAATAGGAGATGGCATTTGTGATTTCAAGAACAGCGGTCAATCCTCTTTTTAAATAGAAAGGAAGTGGAAGAATTTCTAAAAGAGAAACGGCAATTGAAAAGATCATAATACAGATTCCAATCATGAAAATGGAATGAAGACTATCAAAGATTACCTGATCTGCTGATTTTTTGTGTGCAATGGTGGGAGAAGAGTGGTGTGTATGTAGAAAATCGCTTGTAAAAAATAAAAAGACCAGATAGATCAGATAACACATGACAGGAAAATACAGGCAAAAGAAAAAGCGCAGAGCAGAAATTTTGCCATGAAGGATCAATGTAAGAGTATATCCAGCAGAGAACATGGGACTGATCTGATTGCAGGTATATAATAGCTTTTCTCCTTCAGATTTCGTAAAAGATCCACAAGAAATAAAATCATCAATGATCTTCGCACCGAGGGGACATCCACAAAAAAAACCTAGAATACAGGTGTAAAAAAAGTCCTCATTGATACCAGGAAAAAGTTTTTTGAGGGGGTAAAAGAGCCGGGAGATCAGATGGAACGTTTGGTAATATTGCATAAAACCAGTGAGCAGTAAAAAAGGTAAAAGAGTTGGTGTGATCGTTGCAGACCATAAAATCAGCCCATTTTTTGCGCCTTGGACCGATGTTTGTGGAAAAAATAACAAGGAAAGAACACTAAAAATAAGTAAAAACTGGATAAAACTGGTTTTCATGAAAAATCTCCCGCTTTCTTTTTATAGTGTATGAAGCGGGAGGTGAAACTAGAAGATGATCTGCTCATCTTTTATGATCGTATGAAATTTCTGTCCGATCACGGTACGATATAACTGGTTGGCACGTTGTTCTGTAGATAATAATTCTTCTTGATCTTTGGATAAAGGATCATTCATAACACGCAGATGGCGGACCATAGGGATGGAAGATTTTCTTTTGATATTCCCGATCAGGAAGGAAGCAGAACGTTTGAAACCTAGAATCTGAAAATAAGGAGACATATCGTAAGTTCGTGCTTTTTCAACCTTTTCTTTTGTTATATCAAGCATGATATGCAAAAGATTTCTGCTTATTTTACTCCAGGTGAGATTTTTGGTCTTACAGGCACTGATCAGTTCTTCAAAAGAAAGATCAGATTTTAACATCTTAAAAATACGGTCCTTAAAATCGCTTGAAATACCGCTGATCTGTGTAAGATCTTCGCAAGAATAAATAGCTGCATGTAAAAGCAGAGAAAAATCATCCAGGCAGACAGGAAAATCTTTTTGATAATGCATCTGATAGATATCATGCAAAGCTTCAGGGACTCTTGAGAATAAAGGGCTTATCTGGTTTTGTTCTAAGATTTCACGGATGGATGTTGCAGAAGAAATCGAAGGTGTCAACTCCTTGCTGTGATGATCGTTTGAAACACGGGTAACACAGACGGGAATGATAGGGCTGTCTAACTGTAGCAAAGCTTTTAAATATTCAATCCCAAGAATATTATTCGGCTGTTTTAATACTTCGATCAAAGAAGCATCATCAAGATGCTCTCTAAGATAAAGTTCTTTTGCTTTCGGATAAGAATGTCCGAGACTCATAAGCTCTTTTGTACCACGCTCGATTTCTTCTTCATATTGGATAAGAAAGGATGCAATCTGCTTAAGTTTGTTAATATCTTGACACTCACTTCCAAAAGAAAGGTAGTCGATTACCCCTAGTTTGTGAAGCAGACTGACAGCTCCAATTGCAAAATCAGGGGCAGATGAACATGCTGCAAATAAGGGGAGTTCGATCACGAGATCGGCACCTCCAAGAAGGGCAGACTTGGTACGTATTTTTTTGTCCATAACCGCCGGAGTTCCGCGCTGTACATAGTTTCCACTCATGATGGCAATGACGTAGTCTGCACCCGTGATATTCCTTGTCTGCATGATGTGGTATTCATGACCATTGTGAAATGGATTGTATTCGCAAATGATAGCTGCTGTTTTCATAAAATATCCTTTCGAGATTCCTTATTTGAATCGTTTATTTTGTAAATGTATTATAAATCACAAATGAATAAAAGTAAAATTGCACAAAAAATGAAAAATAAGCAACAAGTATCTTGTCAGAGAAAACAAAAAAATGTAGAATAGAATATAGATTTTTCTGGAAATGTACAACGAAAAATACAAATACTATTATTGTATACAAAGAAATGATGTTGTATAATTTAACAAGATTAAATTCATCTTTTTGGAAAGTTGAAAGGAGCAACGCGAAAAATGAGTGTTATTGATGAGATTAAAAACAAGGCAAAAGCAAATAAGAAAACTGTTGTACTGCCTGAAACTACAGACATGAGAACATTAACAGCAGCAGCAGAGGTTATCAGTGAAGAGATCGCTGATATTATTTTAGTTGGAAAAGAAGACGAGATTAAGGCAAAAGCAGAAGCAGAAGGATTAGATTTAGCCAAAGCTTCTTTTGTTGATCCAGAGAACTGTGATCATTTAAATACATATATCGAATCTTTGTGTGAAGCAAGAAAGAGCAAAGGACTGCTTCCAGAAGATGCAAAAGAGATCCTGTTATCCAACCCACTGTTCTTCGGAGCAACAATGGTAAGAGTTGGAGATGCAGACGGAATGGTAGCAGGAGCGATCAACTCTTCTGCAAACGTACTTCGTGCAGCACTTCAGGTTGTTAAGACTGCACCTGGTACAGAGATCGTATCAGCCTTCATGTTAATGGATACACAGGCTAAAGATATGGGTGAAAACGGATGTTTCGTATTCGCTGACTGTGGACTGAATCAGAATCCAAATCCAGAACAGTTAGCAGCAATCGCTTCAAGCTCAGCTAAGACATTTGAACAGTTGATCGGAGCAACACCTAGAGTTGCAATGTTATCCCATTCTACATGCGGAAGTGCAAAACATGATGATGTAACAAAAGTTGTAGAAGCAACAAACATCGCTAAAGAAAAATACCCTCAGTACTTGATCTGTGGAGAATTACAGCTTGACGCAGCGATCGTACCAGAAGTTGCAGCAAGTAAGGCTCCAAGAAGTGAAGTTGCTGGTAAAGCGAACGTATTAGTATTCCCAGACTTAGATGCTGGTAACATTGGATACAAATTAGTGCAGAGATTAGGTGGAGCGCAGGCATTCGGACCTATTACACAGGGAATCGCAAAACCAGTCAATGACTTATCACGTGGATGTGTAGCATCAGATATCGTAGGTGCAGTAGCGATCACATGTGTACAGGCAGCAGCACTGGAAGCAGATAAATAAGAAAAATATAAGGAGAATCATAGTTCATGAAAGTTTTAGTTATCAACTGCGGAAGCTCATCATTAAAATATCAGTTAATCGATTCAGAGACAGAAAGTGTTTTAGCAAAAGGATTATGTGAAAGAATCGGAATCGATGGAGCATTAACACATCAGCCAGCGGGAAAAGACAAGATCAAATCTACACCAGCTATGCCAGATCATAAGACAGCGATCGGAATCGTTATCGACCAGCTGACAGATAAAGAAAACGGAGTTGTAGAAAGTCTTGATGAGATCGGAGCTGTAGGACATCGTATTGTTCACGGTGGAGAGAAATTCACAAAATCATGCCTGATCACAGATGAAGTTATCAAAGAAGTTGAAGAATGCAGCGTATTCGCACCACTTCATAACCCAGCGGGACTGATCGGAGTTCGCGCATGTCAGGAATTAATGCCAGGACTTCCAATGGTAGCAGTATTTGATACAGCATTCCATCAGACAATGCCAGAGAAAGCATTCTTATATGGTATTCCTAGAAAATACTACGATGAAGATGGTATCCGCCGTTATGGATTCCACGGAACATCTCATCAGTTCGTATCTTTAGAGACAGCAAAAGTCTTAGGAAAAGATATCAAAGACTTAAAGATCATCGTATGCCATTTAGGAAACGGTGCAAGTGTTACAGCAGTCAAAGGTGGAGAATCAGTAGATACATCTATGGGATTAACACCACTTGAAGGACTGATCATGGGAACACGTTCTGGAGATCTTGATCCAGCAATCATCGAATTTATTGCGAATAAAGAAAACAAAACAGCATCTGAAGTATTAAATATCTTAAACAAAGAATCAGGAGTTTACGGATTATCAGGAGTATCTTCTGACTTTAGAGATGTAAAAGCAGCAAGAGCTGAAGGTAACAAAGTTGCAGCTGCAGCATTAGATGCATATGCATACCGCGTAGCAAAATACATCGGAGCTTACACAGCAGCTATGAATGGTGTTGATGCGATCGCATTTACAGCAGGACTTGGTGAGAATGATGATATCACACGTAAAGCAATCTGTGAATATCTTGGATATTTAGGAACAGAACTTGACGAAGTGAAGAACGATGTTCACGGAGAAACAGCGATCATCTCTACAGATGATTCTAAAGTTACACTGCTTTGTGTACCAACAAATGAAGAATTAATGATCGCAAGAGACACAGTAGCCCTTGTCAAATAATCATTTCATAAAAAATAAAGCTTGTTAAAATGTGCTTCTGGATTGTTTTTTTAAAAGTAAGGAAAATTACTTGACAAACCAGAAGCACATTCGTATAATAGTACAGTATGAAAATTTAGGAGATCGTATGAAGATTCAATTATCAAAAATTATTTCAGTACCTAAATATGAAGAAACCGTCGAAGCGTCAATCGATCTGAATGAGATTAAGCTTAAAGGTGTGTCTTATCCTATTCGAGAGAAGAATGATTTTTCGATTGTTTTTAGAAATATTGGAAAGGATAAGATATCATTTGCATTTGAGACAGAAGTCACGCTTGGAATTCCATGCAGTCGATGTCTTGAAGAAGTGAGTTATCCGGTTTCCGTGCAGGTGATGAAAGAATTAGATTTTTCGGATCTCGATGAAGAAGATTCTTCATATATCGAGGACAAGTATCTTGATCTTGATATACTGATCTTCGATGAAGTTGTTCCAAAACTTCCGTCCAGAGTGTTATGCAAAGAAGACTGCAAAGGACTTTGTCCGGTGTGCGGAACGAATCTGAATGAAAAAGAGTGTGGCTGCGATCGTACGGTGGCAGACCCTCGTATGGCAGCGATTCAGGATATTTTTAAGAATTTTAAGGAGGTGTAAAACCAATGTCAATTTGTCCAAAGAATAAATCATCCAAAGGAAGAAGAAACAGACGTAGAGCAAACTGGAAGATGACTGCTCCAACACTTGTAAAATGCAGCAAATGTGGTGCTCTTATGATGCCTCACAGAGTATGTAAAGCCTGCGGATCTTACAATAAAAAGGAAATTGTTTCAGCACACGCTGAATAATGGTAAATGAAGAGAAATGCCATACGTTTAGGCTTTTTAAGAAGGTTTAGGCGTGTGGCATTTCCTATTTTTAAGAAAAGGAGTAACAGGTCATATGGAGAAATTAGTGAAAGTGGCAGTTGATGCCATGGGTGGAGATCATGCACCAGGAGAAGTTGTAAAAGGTGCCGTTGATGCTGTGAATGAAAAAAACAATCTGAAAGTATTTCTTGTAGGAAAAGCACCAAGGATTCATGAAGAATTAAGCAAATATCAGTATAAAAATGAACAAATTGAAGTTGTGAATGCAGAAGAAGAAATTTCTTGTGACGAATCACCAGTAGAAGCGATTCGTAAGAAGAAAGATTCTTCCATGGTGGTCGCCCTGAAAATGGTAAAGGATAAGACTGCAGATGCATTTGTATCAGCTGGAAGTTCAGGAGCGATCCTTGTTGGAGGACAGTTTGTTGTTGGAAGGATTAAAGGGATCAAGAGAGCACCACTGGGAGCAGTGATGCCAACAGCCAAAGGTCCGATGTTATTAGTTGATGCTGGAGCGAATATGGATGCGAAAGCGGAATATCTGCTTCAGTTTGCACAGATGGGATCTATCTATATGGAAGATGTTCTTGGAATCAAGAACCCAAGAGTTGGACTTGTCAATGTCGGTGTGGAAGAAGCCAAAGGAAATCAGCTGGTAAAAGAAACAGGTCCATTATTAAAAGAATGTGAAAATATCAATTATATCGGAAGTATCGAAGCAAGAGAAATCCCATACGGTGCAGCGGATGTTGTTGTATGTGATGCATTTGCAGGAAATATCGTTCTGAAACTGGAAGAAGGATTAGCAGCAGTGTTAGTCAGTCAGATCAAAGAAGGAATGATGTCAACATTAAAGAGTAAGATCGGTGCACTATTAGCAAAACCAGCATTAAAGAAGACGTTAAAGAAATTTGATGCTTCTGAATATGGTGGAGCGCCATTACTTGGATTAAATGGATTGGTTGTAAAAGCACATGGATCTTCAAGTGCAAAAGAAATGAAAAATGCGATCATTCAGTGTATCGCATTTGCCGAAGAAGATATTACGCAGAAGATCAAAGACCAGATTGTGAAAGGATAAGAAGAAAATGGATGCAAAAAGTGTGGAAGAATTTCAAGAGCAGATAGGAATTAAATTTCATGAGCCATCCCGACTTTGGAATGCCTTCATTCACAGTTCATATGCAAATGAACGAAGAATGAGCAAAGATAAGAATAATGAACGTCTCGAATTTTTGGGAGATGCAGTTCTTGAGCTGGTAACAAGTAATTATCTGTATCGCACATACCAGAAAGAATCAGAGGGAAAGTTAAGCAAGATCAGGGCGAGTCTTGTATGTGAGCCGACACTTGCAGGATGTGCAAGAGATATCAACCTTGGGAAATATGTTCTCTTAAGCAAAGGAGAAGATATGACAGGTGGAAGATCAAGAGATTCCATTCTTTCTGATGCATTTGAAGCTGTGATCGGTGCGATTTATTTAGATCAGGGAATCGAAACAGCAACAAAATTCATTGAGACATATTTATTTAAAGATGTAGAAAATAAAGTTCTGTTTTTCGATGCAAAGACGAATCTTCAGGAGATTGTTCAGGGAGAAGGAAAAGGACGATTAAAATATGTGCTTGTTGGAGAAGAAGGGCCAGATCACGCCAAAATCTTTACGGTAGAAGCACGTCTTGGAGAGAATGTGATCGGAACAGGATCAGGACATAGTAAAAAGTCAGCAGAACAGCATGCTGCATTTGAGGCGATCAAACGCCACAAAAAATAACACGAAACAGAGGTGGACATGTATTTAAAAAGTATTGAGGTCAATGGCTTTAAATCTTTTGCCCATAAAATGATCTTTAAATTTGAACATGGGATCACAGGAATCGTAGGTCCAAATGGAAGTGGAAAGAGTAACGTTGCAGATGCTGTTCGATGGGTGCTTGGAGAACAAAGAGCAAAACAGCTTCGTGGTTCTAGAATGGAAGATGTTATTTTTTCGGGGACAGAGCTTCGAAAGCCGATGGGATCTGCTTATGTTGCGATCACATTAGATAACAGTGACCATAGTCTGCCAATCCAGTTTGAAGAAGTAACAGTTGCCAGAAGAGTCTATCGTTCTGGGGAAAGTGAATATTTGATCAACGGAAGTGCCTGCCGAAGAAAGGATATCGTAGAACTTTTTTTTGATACAGGAATCGGAAAAGAGGGATATTCGATCATCGGACAGGGACAGATCGAACAGATCTTAAGTGGAAAACCGGAAGAGAGAAGAGAATTATTTGATGAAGCAGCAGGAACAGGCGGAAAAAATGTCTGATATCCGCGGAGAAGTAAGGGATATTAATTTTGGAAATCAGATCCGTTCCTATGTCATGCAGCCGTATACGATGGTAAAAGACCACAGAACAAATGCAGAAACAGGAAATGTGGACAGCGTGATGGACGGCGGTATTGACCTGTTTATCAATGCTTACCTGAAGTGGAACAATCTTTTAAAAAATCAGCCGCAGGAGCAATAAAACAGTTGCAATGGGGGATAATTTGTGCTACTATCGTTCTAGTAAAAACAAGTGTATTTCCTATGCGAACAAAAGGTGGATTTTATGGATAAAAGTGGCAAATATTACATTGTAAAGGAACGGGCATTGCCTGAAGTTTTACTGAAGGTTGTGGAGGCAAAGCGTCTGATCGATTCCGAGAAGGCGATGACTGTACAGGAAGCAACAGATGCCACGGGTATCAGCAGAAGTTCTTTTTATAAGTACAAAGATGATATTTTTCCCTTTCATGACAATTCCCAGGGAACGACCATCACTCTTACCTTTCAGATGGATGATGAACCGGGTATATTGTCGGATGTGCTGAAGATCATCGCAGAGTACCGTGCGAATATCCTGACGATCCATCAGAGTATTCCCATCAACGGAATCGCATCTCTGACACTGAGTATACA
>ERZ827363.2837-NODE-2837-length-14187-cov-5.444098_pt1 | contig 14187 bp, 12 predicted proteins | sample MGYA00519776_ERZ827363 | MGnify/ENA primary metagenome ERZ827363 (study PRJEB31778, sample SAMEA3449288) | human gut metagenome | biome: human gut; feature: human-associated habitat; material: faeces | place: United Kingdom | collected 2010/2012 ...
CGCACCTCGCTCGCCGTATCGGCACTTAGAATTATGCGGTATTGCCTTATATTTTGTGTGGATTATGCGGGAACAAAAAACAGATTTTCAGGATTCTGTCTCTTTTTCTCTTTTGTTTACCTCTCTCTCGCTGGCTTCCACCATCGAGATCACGTTCAGCAGCACCAGCCGCACCACGGCGGGGTGCAGGCAGCTGTTGTTGATGGCGTTGATGACGGACTTTTGGAGTTCTTCAATTTTTGCGGTTGTGGTCATTTCATCACCCTTTCTGCCATCGGGGAGCCGGAATATTCCGGGCGCGGATAGCTTGTATCTTCGGTTCGCGTGCCGCCGCAGGCTGCCAGCGTAAGCGGGATGACCAATGCAAGCACCAACAGCAAAGCCAACGTGGCCAAAATCTGCATGAATTTCTGCATTAAATCTCCCTCCCGTTCACGCTCAAAGAACCGCATTCAATTCTGCCGGGGATTTCAAACTTGCTGGCATTGCAGTGAATGACCTTATCTACCTGGTCAATGGCAATGCCCACAAACTCGCTGGTGGCCCCGCCGGTGGAATAATCAAAGCTTGGGTCGCCGGTGGAGAACCAGCCTAAAAACGTGTAGCGGGAGTTATCGCCAATATAAGATTTGCCGTACCGGCTGCTTAACACACCGGTCAGGTTGTTTTCCCAGTACCAGCGGATGCGCCCCGTGTCAATGTCCACACGAGTGCCAGCATCTTTGCCCATACGAATCCAGGCATTGTCCAGGTCATAAGTGGTTGTACGCGCCTTATTGTGAATCTGCCCGGTCGTGATGTTGCCGCCGTTGATAATGGTCTTGTCCTGGTTCCAGGTACTCAAATCCGAAAAAGTTACCACGCCGGATAGGTTGATCTGTGCGCTGGTGATCTCTGTTCCGCCTGCCGTCAGCTTGATGGTACTGCTGGTTCCGCTTGTGCTGGCCGTCAGCTTAATTTCGTTCACCGTCTGCTTGATCTCGGTTTTGGTTTCGTTGGCGGTCAGATAGTCGCCAGTGCTGGCCGTCCAGGCAGTGGGGGCGTTGCCCATCTGTACCATGGGGTGCATGATGGTCAGATCGTTGGTAACGGTGGCGTTATCGTTCGCGGTACTCACAAACAGACCGTCCGCATAGCCGTCCGCGGTCGCCGTAAAGGCCGCCCATCGCAGCTTCCAGCCATTATCCAGCGCAATGTCCTGCTTCGCGTTTTTGAATGCACTGCCATAGTAGGTTTTTGCTCCGCTGGTGGATTTGGTTTCAAACTGCAAAAATAACCCGTCCGTGCCGGAATTGAGCTTGTACAGTACCGATGCGCAATAGGTCATGCCCTTGGCAATCACCAGTGACTTATCCGCCCCAAAGTGGAACCGGGTGTTCTGGGCCTTATTGGTCACTCGGACGGATTCACCCGTAATGGTGTAACTGCCTTTTTTGCTTGCGGCGTTGCCGCCTGCATCCAGGGTCGCATTGTTCCAGTCGTCGGTGCCCGCAATAATATTGTTGCCGCCGGTGATCCGCCGCGTTACCGTCTGGGTAATGCTGTCGGCTTTCTGGTCAATCGCGGATACTGATTCTTTAACGGTTTTGAATTCCCGCTTTGTGCTGTCTAAATCGTTGGAAATGGTTGTGGTGGTTTCTTCCAGGCTGCTGACTTTGGTGTTGATGCTATCCGCCTTTTGGCTGATGCTGGAGACATCCTCTTTCAGGCTGTTTACCGTTGCTGTGGTGGCGTAATCCTGCAACTTGCTGTCAACGGCATCATTGGCAGCGCTGGTAGCGGTGTCCTTCACGTTGGCCGTTACCGTTTCAGTCACTGACTTGGTGACCTCGGTCTTGATTTCCTCTGCGGTCTGGGAAAACAGGCTTTTTGCGCTTTTCTCTGTTATGTAGTCCCCGCTACTAGCTGTCCACGCGGTCGGCGCATTGCCGTATTGCAGCATGGGGTGCAATGTCATGTACTTGTTTGTAACCGAACCCGACCGCAGACCAAAGCTAACGCCGGTCAAAATATAGTTGTCCTTCGGCGTCCATGTGCCATACCGTAACACCCAACCGTCCGATTGCTCAATTTTGATTTGGTCAGCAGGCTTTATGCTGGTGTAATATCTGCTGCCGTCAGCGTGCGAATAATGGATGTCTAGATAAAAAGCGTCCTTGCCCGAAACTTGCTTGTACATAACGGATATGCACAGCGTTACACCATTGACAATGCGCGTGCTAGTAGTGTTAAAATCAAATCTTTTAAGGCTATTGGAATTTGTTACCGTTGCACTGCCATCATCATTGTATTCAACAGTGCCACCGCCTTGGAGAGCAGCGTTCTTGAAGCTCTCACTGCCCAGGATCAGGTTGCCGCCGCCGGTGATTTTGGTGTCTTTTTTCACCTCAGAGGAAAGCCCGTCTACCGTTGCTTTCAGGTCGGTGTACTTGCCGGTCAGGTCGCTGGCCTTTACTTCCAGGCCGTCCACGCTGGTCTTGATCTCCAGCATTTTGCCGGTCAGGTTCTTGTAGCTCTGGCTGTTCACGGCGCTGGAACTTTCCCGGCTGGCGCTGCCCACGCTCTCAAAGCTTGCCTTGCCGGAGGAGATTGTGGCGCTCATCAGGTAGGTGTCAAACTCCCGCCCGCGTGCGTCCTTAACGTGCACGATCTGCCCGCAGGCAAGGCCGGAACTGCTGGGCACCGATACTTTGCAGGGGGTGTAGGTCACGTTTTTCAGCACGTTGTACAGGTTTTGGACAACGCTTTTCAGGTTGGCTTCGGTGCCGGTTGTCAGCAGCAGATTGCCCTGCACTGCATAGGTGTTGGTGGCAGTGGTGCTGTCGGGGTAGATGACCCCCACGTCACTGTCCGACTGCCGAATCTGGACTTTCTCAATGGCCTTGACCGTGTAGTCCTCGTAGCTCAGGCTGTCAGCATAATAGGCGGTGCTGTTGCTGGCACCGTCCGGGGTGATTTTAGCAGTGCTGCGCTTGTCTGTGTAGGTCAAGAATTGCAGCTTGCCGTCTGCATTCATGTGGGCGTAGCAGCCTGCCGCTTCCGCCGCCCAGGAGATGATCTGGCGGCAGGTCAGGTCGTCCGCGTAGAACGCCTGCACGCTGTAGCTGCCGTTGATGGGCAGGCTGCTGCTGGCCAGCGTAACCCCCGCCCGCTGGCAGGCCAGCTGAACCAGCTGCCAGATGGTCTTGGGGAACTGTGCCTGATTGGCCCGCAGCCAGCCGGAAAAGTCCGCATCCAGCTTGGACATGGTGTCATAGGCCGTGACCTTGTAGCTGTTGCGCTTGGTGCGGGTGGGCTTTTCAGCATAGAAAACGCCCACCTTGGTGCGGTTCCCGGCATCGTCCTGCCGGTAGTAGGTCAGGGCGTCCCCGGCAGTAATTTGCAGGCTGCCGCCCGGGTCCGCCCAGATTTCGGCTTCGATGTAGTCCGAAAACGCAGAGCCGATGGTGAACTCCTGCCCGGCGTTTACCGCAGTGTGCAGCGTCAGGCTTTTGACCGCGCTGCCGGGGGAGCCGCCCTTTAATTCGGTGCCGCTTGGGAGAGTGAGAATTGGTTGGAGCAAATATACACCTCCTTTGGTTTTAGTTAGGAGGTAGGAGTGAGGAGTTAGGAGTTCATGGTGTGCGCGTGCGCGCACGGGTTGAAAATAGGGCCGCAGTCCCGTAGGAGCGCACAGTGTGCGCCCGTCGCCTTGTGGCAAATCCTGTTATGGCATCTACCGCAAAGCCCCGGAACGGTCAAGACCGTTCCCTACAGAACGAAACCTAAAGGCTGCATTAACTCCTAACTCCTACTTCCTACCTCCTAACTCTCAATCAGCATTCGATAATGTTAAACTTCAAATTCTTCCACTGTTTCGTCTTGGCATTGTGCCAGGCGATGCCGTATTTGCTGCAGTAGCAGGTGGTGGTTTCGGTCTCGGTGGAAGAGCCGGCTTTGGGGTGGGTGAACTGAAACGTTGCCTTGCCTGCAAACAGCCCGATGGTGTACTTGTATTCGTCGTCAGTCAGGCAGCTGTAGGCGATGGGCCAGGTGGCAACTTTTTCCCGCACCACTTCGCGGTGCATGTACCCGGCCTCATCGCGCCCGGAATCGCTGGAATCCAGGTCGGAATAGCTCGGTTCAATGTCGCAGTCCGGTGCGTACAGGGATTTGCCATCGATCTGGAACAGATTGGTCAGGGTCACGTTACACACCTCCTGTTGCAATGGCCTGTTTGCGCTGCCAGCGCTGTACGGCGCGGCCTACGTCCTCGTCGGTCAGCTCAATGCCGTACACGGCGGAGAGGATCTCCCGCAGCACGGAAACCACGGCTTCAAAGCCCGCCATCTGGCCTGCCTGCAAATCTTCCATGACTTCGGCCACAGCCTGCTTGATGGTATCCAGCGGGGCTTCCACGTTGGTGCCGTGGTTCTGGTCGCCCAGCACGGCCAGAAACTCCCGGTTGGCCGGGATGACCGCGCCCTGCGCCAGGTAGGGAATTTGCGGGGCGGTCAGGGTGCTGATATGAAACCCGACATGCCCGCCGCCGAATATGTCCGGCAGGTCGAACGAAAGGCCATTCAGCGAGTTGATGACCGCATTGATACCGGTGACAACGGCGGAAATCATCCGGTTGATGAAGCCGATGATGCCATTGACGGCGGTTTTGATGGCGTTCGTCATCTTATCCCAGACGGTGTTGACCGTGTTGCCGATGGCCTGCCAGGCAGCATCCCAGTTGCCGCGGAACACGGCGCTTAAAAAGTCCGCCAGCCCACGCAGCACAACAATGGCCAGATCGATGGCATCCGCAATAGCCCCAACGGCCACGCCAACAACGTCCGCAATGGCGTTGAATACCTCAGCAAACGCGGGGCCGAATGTGGCGATAATCCACTTGGCCACCGGGGCCAGCAGGTTGTTCCACAGGTCCAGCAGGCAGTTGGCAACGCTTGCCACCAGCAAAAGAATGTCGTCCCACAGGGGCTTGAGATGAGAGGACCAGAGGGTAGATAAAATCTGCATCAGGTTAGTAAGGATCGGCTGCAAAACGTTCTGCCACAGGGTGGTAAAAATGCCTTGCAGGTTTTCCAGCGCCAGGGCGGCACTCTGGGCAATGGGCTGGCCGTACTCGGCCCAGGTCAGCTGAACGCCGCCCAAAAGATCCTGCCAAACGGTCAGGGCAGCGGTTTTCATCTGCTGCCAGGCTGCATCCCACAGCGCGGCGGCGGGGGCAAGCACAGCCTGTAATGTAGCCCAGAAATTTTGCAGCTGCTGGTTTAATAGAGCCGGCGGACTTAACTGTGGCGGTTCGGCATCTGCGGCTTTGATTGTTGCAGCGCTGCTGCTTTTGCGGGTGGTGGAAGCCGCCGCAGCTCCGGCACTTTCGGCAAGAGAAGCCTGCAACCGGTCCAGCTCATCAAATTCCGCAACGCTGCGTTTGGCGGCCTTGGCTGCTTTGGTGGTGCCACTGGCAAGTTTGGCCTGGGCTTTGGCGGCTTTGTTGGCGCTGACTGCTGCTGCGGCGGTCTGCTGCTCAAACTTTGCCACCGGCACGGCGGAGAACGCAGCGTTTACACTGCGGCTTATTTTTTTCAGGGCAGTGCGCAGGCCGTTCAGCGGCTGCTGCGCGGTGTGGGTAGTTGTTTGTGTAGACAGGGCAACCTGAAGGCTGCCTGCATAGGATTTTGGCAAAAGCATCTACCTCCTTATGGGGACTTAATTGGCCAACAGGCGCTGCAGCCGCTGGCGTTCCGCTATCTCTGCCGGATTCAGGCGGGGGCGCAGGTCAACCATGGCTTTGTTTTTGCGGTAGTAGTCCTGTTCCCACGGCTGCAATTTTTGGCCGTGGTGCAGCTTGCTGCGCACCCGCAGCAGGGTAGCCAGCTGGCCGTCCCCAATGCTGTTGAACCAGGCCATAAAGGTCCACCAGTGCAGATAAGGCAGGGCGCGCACTTCGCACCCGGCGGCTTTGTTGATGTCGGCGGCAATCAGCGGGGCGTCCTGTTCCCAGTCCAACAGCGGCGGGGCAGGGGAGCGGGGCAGCGTTTGCCCGCAGTTCAAAAAATCTGCCAGCTTCTGCATGGCCTCCGGATAGTCGCTGCGTGGCAGATCGCCCTCATAAAATAGGGCCAGGGCCACCCGCCAGCGGATGAATTCCGGCTCGCTGGCATCGTTCAACCGATGCAGAATATCCAGAATATCGCGGTAATCCGAATGAATCGGATATGTTTTTCCGCCAACCTCCAGCCGGGTGGGCAGCCGCCAGCTGCTCATACCTGCACCCCGCGCGCGGCGCGCGCTGCCTGGGCCTGCTGCACGGCCAGCGTGGCTTTGGCATCCGCGCACTGGCGGGCACCGGCTTCCAGAATGGGCTGCAATGCCGCAAACAGATTGGTGATGACCCGCTCGCCGTTGCCGGCAACCGCCAGCAGATTGGTGCCGCCCAGCATGGCGTCAAAATCATTGCCGGGGCCAAATACTTCCGTTAGCAGCCCCTTGGCGCGCTGATCCGCCTGGGCCAGCAGCTGTATGGCATCGGTCCCAGTGGGGCTTTGCGCCTGCACCTGCTGTTCCAGCTCTTGCAGCTGATTTTGCAGGGTGCAAAAACGGCTGTAAACATTGGGGTCGCTGGGGTTAAAGCGCAGCACTCCGCCGCCGTGCTCCGGCCCGCCATTGACCGCGTATTCGCGCAGGCCGGTATCAATCGTAAGTTGTTCCATAAAGCCTCCTTTAATGTAACAGAAATCTGTAATCACGATAGCTAAAAAATGGTGAAGCGCTGCTGCACACTTCACGAAGAAAAAAGGTGAACAAGAGAATTTTGGTGTACCCTCTGCCAAGGGAACGCCAAACAAAACTTACAGCGGAAATACCGGAATCCTAGGGTGTATCTGAAAAGTCAAAAATAGCGAAAAACCTATCATTCCAGTATTCTGTAAAATTCTGGACCTTGTGGCTATCATAACGCAATATTACAGAAATGTCAACAGTAAAATTCAGAAAACCGAAATCACGATGGAATACCGGTACCGTAATACTCCACAAAAGCCCGCAAACATAAAAACTCTCCGCCGCACAGTGCAATGTTGTGGGCGGAGGGAGAGCCGTGTTTAGAGTGATTTGCTGCGTTAGAGCGCGGCAGCAAAACAAAAATGATGCAGACAAAAGTAAACGAGAGGGGATAAGCAGACCGGAAACATCCGGCACAACACAACAAAAAAAGCTCCAGCGCCTTCTACCCTTATGGCGCTGGAGCGAACTTACTTGATTGGAGTCATAGCCTCATACCCGATTGTATTATTTTTCGGACCGTTTGCACATTTTCATGGCAACCTCATCCTTTAACTTTGATCGAATGTTTTTAAACCTGGTTTTCTTTGTTTTGCAAATCGGAAACGGGTTTCATTCGCTGTTGTTCGATGATTTTGCGTTTGCTTGAAATTTTGATTCCCTTTGGTTCGTTATTTGCTGCCTGGAAACATTTTGCAAGGAAAACGATTCTTGGTGCATCTGTGGAACGGGGAAGTGAACTTCAATAATTTTGTGCAGGGTACCTGAATTTGATGCCAGAGGTTGATTCCTCTTTGCTCTAGTACATCGGAGTTTCTCCTTTTGGGGGGCGGTGCGCTTGCACCAGCCAGATCAGGTGAAGCATTATTTGTTCGGCGGAGTTAGATCTTTCATAACAATCACCGGTGATTCTGGGTTTCTATTTACGCTTTGGCGTACCAGGTTTTGAACCTGTAATTTTCTATTTAGAATCCTGTCGTCAGTTCTTCATCTAATCTATGTAAACGCGGGGAACTTTTTCTGACGGGATTTCCTGAGCACTGCATTTTAAGCAAGCTACGAACCTTGCATCTTAACTTTTATATCTTTTACAGGTAATGACCTGCGGCTGTTAATGAGGTTCGTTTGCTTTCAGCAGGCCCAGGCCCGCCGGTGATGAATGGGATCTTTGAAGTTTGCCATTGGACTTGAGCCTCCTTCCTTACGAAATACTGCCGGCGGCCTTTACAATTTCTTTCCGGTCTCTTCCTTTGCCCTCGTGCTGCTGGATCGGAGTCCCTGAAGTGCTTCCTTTTTCACTCCCCGACTTTGGGCAGCTTGCGGAAAATCTTCTTCAGGATGTCGATCTGTTCACGATGGGACTTTGCTGAAGAGCCTTTTGGAAAGTGGCTTCGCTTGGAGTTCTTATCTCCTTATCTCCGGCTGTTTTCTTTCTGTGACTATACTATACCACAGCCCTAAGGTTTCGTCTATTCGCAGACCGCACAACCTTTATATGCAATATTTGTGCATAATCAGGATTGAATAACACATAGTGAAAGTGGTATAATAGATATGTTGGGCGCGTGTACGCCAAAGCAAAGCCGCCGCTTCTTTTCCCAGGAAGCGGCGGCTTTTTGTTGTATTGGCTTCCCCTTTGGGGGAAGCTGTCAGTGGCCCCGACCACTGACTGATGAGGGGCAAGTCTGCCATAGTCACCCGTTTGCGGGCAGCTGCAACAAACGCGCCCCTCATCCGGCCCTGCGGGGCCACCTTCCCCCTTTGGGGGAAGGCTCAAGCTGTCGAAAAAGGTGCGTTCACCCCTTAGCCCCCTCTGCGAGGGGGCTCCGCCCGCAGGCGGTGGGGGAGAGAACTGTACGGCTGCCCGAAATATTTCGGGCTATGGCAAGGTTCTCTCCCTCCGCCCCTTCGGGGCACCTCCCTCGCAGAGGGAGGTTTTTCGACACGCTGAGGCCTTTCTCGCGTCCTTCGCCCGCGCAAAAAACATCCTTTTTTACAAAATCTCCCGCACCGTCAGCACATCCCCGTCCACGCTGAACCTTACCTTATTCTCCCCGAAATCCAGCGTGTACACCCGCTCCGGGTCGTGCTGGTAGGCGGGGCGGGGGTCGTTTTTCAGCACACCGGACAAAGCGGCGCGCTTGTTTTCCGGCACTTTGCACAAAAGCGCGTCGGGGCAAACCACCTGCAAAGCGTATTCCTTTGTCGTGTCCGTAAATCCGCCCCGGGCGTCGGGGTAGGCGTCCACATAGGGCAGATACGGCTTGATGTCGAAGATCGGCGTGCCGTCCAAAAGGTCCGCGCCGCGGACGATCAGCTCGCCGTTTTCGACGCCCGCCAGCTCCACGCAGGAAAGCCCCAGCGCGTTCGGGCGGTAGGGGCTGCGGGTCGCAAAGACGCCGCGGCGCTCGTTGCCGCCCAGGCGCGGCGGGCGCACGGTGGGCCGCCAGCTTTTGCCCGCGGCATACTCCGCCGCCACGGTGGAAAACTGCCAGATCAGCCACAGCCGGTCATACCCCTCGATGCCGACCAGCGCGTTCGGGTCGCGGTATTCCGGCTCAAACACGATGCGCGCCGTCAGCTCCGGCACCAGCCCGCTCTGCCGCGGGATGCCGAATTTATCCGTAAAATCCGTGCGGATATGCGCAATCGGATGAATTGTGTACTCCATGGTAACGTCTGCCCCCTTTTTGTCGTCTATTATATAGGAAAGGAACAGATTTTACAACTTCCCCATCTTCCCACCATCGTCGAAATATGGTACAATATGTGGTATATTGCACGTAAGGAGGTGTGCGTTTGGCACCAATCATCCGTACAGAGAAGCTGCGCAAGGTCTATGCCGTCGGCAAGGAGCGCGTCGTTGCGCTGAATAATGTCGATCTGTCGATAGAAAAGGGCGAGTTCTGCTGTATCGTCGGCCAGTCGGGCAGCGGCAAGTCCACGCTGCTGAACCAGCTGGCCGGGCTGGAAAAGCCGACGTCCGGCAAGGTATACATAGGAAAGCACGAGATCAGCAAAATGACCGAGAACGAGTTGGCCGAGTTCCGCCAGCAGCACCTGGGGTTCATTTTTCAGAGCTACAACCTGCTGCCCACCATGACGGCGGCGGAGAACGTCGCCCTGCCGCTGATGTTCAAGGGTGTGGACAAAAAGACCCGTCTGGCCCGCGCCCGCAAAGAGCTGAAATCCATGGGTCTGCTGGGCCGCGCCAACCACCTGCCCACCGAGATGAGCGGCGGCCAGCAGCAGCGCGTCGGCATTGCCCGCGCGTTCGTCAGCAGTCCCAAGGTCATTTTTGCCGATGAGCCGACAGGAAACCTCGACTCCCGCACAAGCAAGCAGGTGCTGTACCGTATGCTGGAAATGTCCAAAAACAGCGGTGTCACGTTCGTTATGGTCACCCACGAGCCGGATCTGGCCGAGTGCGCGGACCGCATTGTGACGATCCTGGACGGCAAGGTCTGCTCCAACGTCGTGCAGGACGAGGAGACGAAAAAGAAAAACCGCGACGCCCTCTTTGCCGATCTGGAAGGGAATCTGGATATTGGCGGGGAGGCAGCGAAGGAACAGAAAAAGTAATAAGCCTTCCCCCTTGGGGGAAGGTGCCCGAGGCCCCGACCGAGGGCGGTTGAGGGGCGTGTTTCCGCCGCGGCCCGCTCACGGAGCCGCCACACAAGCTCTCCCCCTCATCAGCCGCCTGCGGGCGGCAGCTTCCCCCCGGGGGGAAGCCTTGGGGTTATAAAATTTGGAGGTACAAACCAACCATGAAACGCCTATTTTCCCTGCTGACCGCCTTTGCTCTGGCGGCGGCGCTGTGTGCGCCGGTTATGGCAGACGACGTCACCACACCGGATGTCACCGCCCCCACCCCCACGCCGACGGCGGCCATTGACACGACCAGCTCCGACGGCGTCTACGTCTCCGCCTACTCCGTCACCGACACTGCGGGCGGCGAGGTCACCACCGTGCAGGTCGGTGATAAGATCAACATCGTGCTCAAGGTCGTGGACCACGCCTCGGCGCGGTACTGCGTCAAGCCGGAGGAGATCTCCGCGCGCATCAACTCCGCCGTGTTCACCTACACCGGCACCGGCGAGATCGGCCATCTGTTCGACAGCAACGACGACCCCAACGCCACCCGCCTGCAGAACGTCCGCAACGGCTCGGCCTCGCCGGAGGAGGTTGCGGCGAACGCGCAGTATAATTATTACAGCTACGTCATTTTGTTCCGCGACGTCATCTACAACGGCGGCGGCAACACGCTGCCCATCAACCTGTCCTATCTGGACACCGCCAAGCCGCTGCAGCAGTTCAGCGTCACACTGGGCCAGTGCGTGGACAAGGACCAGACGACCTCGCCCAACCTGCTCGTGCGCACCTCCAGCTACGGCGACAGCGTCACCGCAGGGCAGGCGTTCGACCTCTCCCTCGGCCTCTACGCCACCGACGGCAATGAGAACCTCGACGACGTCATCGTCTCGCTGACGCTGCCCGAGAACATCTCCCTGAACGGCGGCAGCCTGTCCAGCTACCTCGGCACCATCTGCCCCAAGCAGACCCGGGACGTCACGTTCCAGGTCATGCCCGCCTCCGGCTTTACCGGCACGGTGGCCAGCATCACCGTCAACATGACCGGCACCGGCTCTGTCACCGGCAAGGAGGTCAGCGGCACCACGACGATTTCCGTGCCCGTCAGCCAGCCCGACCGCTTTGAGGTCGGCCAGCTCGAGCTGTCCGGCGACACGATCTATGTCGGTGACACCGGCAGCGTCTCCCTCTCCTACGTCAACAAGGGCAAGAACCCTGTCAGCAATCTGGAAGCCCGCCTGACCGGCACGAATCTGGGTGCGGGCGGCTACCAGTACCTCGGCAACCTGGCCGCCGGCACCGAGGGCAGCGTGGACTTTGACATCGTCCCCGATGCCGCGGGCACGGTCAGCGGCATCATCACGCTGAACTACGAGGATGCCTCCGGCAACCCGCAGACCATCTCGAAGGACTTCTCTGTCAGTGCCGAGGAGATGAACATGGACGACTTCAACTATGACCCGTCGATGGACGACACCCAGCCCGAGCAGACCGGTATGCCGGTCTGGGCGTGGGTGCTCATCGGTGTCTGCGGCGCAGTGGTCGTGATCGTGGTCATCGTGGTCGTGGTACGCAAGCGCAAAAAGGCCAAGGCACTGGCCGCGCTGGAAGCAGAGGACAGCGATGAAGATCTCTGATGAAATCAGCCTGTCGGCGCGCAACCTGCTGCGCCGCAAGGGCCGCACGGCGCTGACGCTCGTCGGCGTCGTCATCGGCACCTGCATGGTCGTGCTGATGATCTCGCTGGGCATCGCCCAGACCAAAACCAACGAGGAGATGCTGCAAAGCTGGGGCGACCTGACCCAGGTGCAGATCTACGGCTACGGCACGATGGTCGGCAGCGACGGCAAGCCGCTGTATCTGGACGACGCGGCCATCGCCAGCATCAAGCAGATCCCCCATGTGGCGGCGGCCACGCCCTACGCGCAGGCGTATAATCTGGAGGGCACCATCACGGCGGGCCGCAATGACCGCTACACGATGGAAATTTACAATTTGATCGGCATCGACCCCACCGCACTGGAGCCGATGGGCTTCGCCTTGCAGAGCGGCAGCTGGCTCACGAACACCCCCGCCAGCGAGAAGGCGGCGAAATTACAGATTTTGGTCGGCGGGTCCACCGGGTATGAGTTTCAGGACTCGCGCAAGAGCCCCAACAGCCCCAAGCGCTACCGCTGGCAGGGCCAGACCGATGCCAACGGCAAGGAGCTGCCGCCCTTTGTGGACATCGACAAGGATAAGATGACCCTGACCATCCGGACCGGCGAGGGCTCCACCGAAAAGACCCGCAGCTGGGAGCTGGAGGTCGTGGGCGTGCTGGAGCCGGACGGCGCCAAGGGCTACTGGACCCAGAGCGGCGTTGTGCTGCGCATTCAGGACATGAAGATGCTGCAAAAGGTCTACAACGACATGACCAAAACCAAGACCGAGGAAAAGAGCTACGAGCAGGTCTACGTCAAGGTCGATGACCTGAAGAACGTCACCGACGTTGAGACGGCCATCCATGAGCTGGGCTTCACCAACACCTACTCGATGAACCAGCAGCGCGAGGAGATGCAGCAGCAGGTCATAAAAAGCCAGATGATCTTCGGCGGCATTGCGGCGGTCTCGCTGTTTGTGGCGGCCATCAACATCATCAACACCATGACGATGGCCATCTATGAGCGCACCCGGGAGATCGGCGTCATGAAGGTGCTGGGCTGTGAGCTGGGCAGCATCCGCACGATGTTCCTGCTGGAAAGCTCGACCATCGGGTTTATCGGCGGGCTGATCGGCGTAGCCTTCAGCCTGCTGGCCAGCTTTGTGCTGAACAACCTTTCCACAATTTTAGCGGCGTTCGGTCAGGGCGGCGGGTTGGACCTGTCCGGCATGATGGGCGGCGGGTACTACTACATGGACGGGGGCGGCAGCGCGGCCATTTCGATCATCCCGCCCTGGCTCATGCTGGCGGCGCTGGTATTCGCCACGCTGGTGGGGCTGGTAGCCGGTATCCTGCCCGCAAACAAGGCGGTCAGGATCAGTGCGCTGGAAGCCATCCGGCACGATTAAGCGCTTATATAAAGAACCGAGGCAGTCCCGGGAAAAGGGATCGCCTCGGTTTTTTTGTCGCCGTTCCCGCACCGCCGCGCGGTAGGGGGGCGGGCACTCGTTGATGGGTCAGTCCGTAGGGAGGGGTCTTGACCCCTCCGCGGGCGTTTGCGGACGGCATGGGGCATGCCCGCCGCCGCGCGGTAGGGTGTGGGCACTCGTAGGTGGGTCAGTCCGTAGGGAGGGGTCTTGACCCCTCCGTGGGCGTTTATGGATGGCATAGGGCTTGCCCACCGCCGCGCGGTAGGGTGCAGGTATGCCCGGCCCGGGGTTTTTCCCGGGGATGGGCGGCGGCAGAAGGCTTCCGGGGCGTCGGGGACGCCGCCCCCTACGTGGGTGGGCTGCCCGTTGACGGGTAGCCACGCGAACTTGCGGCGGGGTGTGGGCACCCCGCCCTACGGATGTAATTCACGTAAGCGCTGTAGGGGCGGGCACTCGTTGATGGGTCAGTCCGTAGGGAGGGGTCTTGACCCCTCCGTGGGCGTTTATAGACGGCATGGGGCTTGCCCACCGCCGCGCGGTAGGGGCCGGGCATGCCCGGCCCGGAGGTTTTCCCGGGGATGGGCGGTGATGGGAGGCTTCCGGGGCGTCGGGGCAGCCGCGCGAACTTGCGGCGGGTGTGGGCACCCCGCCCTACGGATGTAATTCACGTAATCACTATAGGTGCGGGCACTCGTGGGTGGGTCAGTCCGTAGGGAGGGGTCTTGACCCCTCCGCGGGCGTTTGCGGACGGCA
>ERZ827363.2844-NODE-2844-length-14168-cov-14.286686_pt1 | contig 14168 bp, 9 predicted proteins | sample MGYA00519776_ERZ827363 | MGnify/ENA primary metagenome ERZ827363 (study PRJEB31778, sample SAMEA3449288) | human gut metagenome | biome: human gut; feature: human-associated habitat; material: faeces | place: United Kingdom | collected 2010/2012 ...
GGCGAACCCAAGTACGACATCCGCGACTGGTCCCCGGACGGCACCCGCATGGGCAAAGGCATCTCCCTGAGCCACGACGAGCTGGCCATCCTGAAGGGCATCCTCGAGGATATGGAGCTGTAAGATGACGGACCGCGAGGAATTTCTGGAGATATTCCGCACCCACGTCACCCGGCCCGGCAGCGAGAAGCTGCTGGACTGGATGGACAGCAAGACGGACTTCTTCTCCGCGCCGGCGTCCACCCGCTTCCACGGGGCCTGCGAGGGCGGGCTGTGTGCGCACAGCCTGAACGTCTACCGCGTGCTCCACGGCACCTTCTTCACACCGGACGAGGACAGCGAGGAGACCTTCGCCATCTGCGCGCTGCTCCACGACCTGTGCAAGGCCAACTTCTACAAAAAAGGCACCCGCAACGTGAAGAACGAGGCGACGGGCCAGTGGGAGAAAGTCCCCAGCTACAGCGTGGAGGATATGTTCCCCTACGGCCACGGCGAGAAAAGCGTCTTCCTCATCGAGCGGTTCATGAAGCTGAAGGTGGAAGAGGCCGTGGCCATCCGCTGGCACATGGGCGGCTTCGACGACGCCGTCCGGGGCGGCAGCTTTGCCCTGTCGGGGGCCTTCGAGAAGTACCCTCTCGCCGTCAAGCTCCACATCGCCGACCTCGAGGCGACCTATCTGCTGGAACAGCGGTAGCCCTCTCCGTCACCTTCGGTGACACCTCCCCCAAAGGGGGAGGCACTGGCGTGTCGGTCAGGCCCACGCTGGACGAGCAAAGTTTCTTTATATCAAAAACAGGAGTGCCCTGCTACAGAGGGCAGCAGCTTCGGAACAATGTTCCTTGTCAAGCTGCTGCTAATCTCTGTAGCAGGGCACCCTTTTTTGCGTTATATTGAGCTTTCAGCAGGCAGTAGGAAGTTGACCGGCCTGCCAAAGCCTCTCCTACAAGGAGAGGTGGCACGCCGCAGGCGTGACGGAGAGGTTGTACAAAGACGAGCCTGCCCTCTGTAGCAAGGCCCGCCCTTTTACGCCATATTGCGCCTCAGGCGTCTAGTAGGAAGTTGACCGGCCTGCCAAAGCCTCTCCCTTTGGGAGAGGTGTCATTGCGAAGCAATGACGGAGAGGGCTACGGCATCAGCTTCGCAAGCTCGGCCAGGACCTCGTCGCCGAGGTGTTCCAGCTTTGTTTTCGGCTGACGGTCCGCAGCGGGCGGTGTCTGTGCAGCCGTCTCCGGGAACGGGACCGCGGGCTGTGCGGACGGAACATCCAGCCGCAGCGGGGCGGTGGATATTTTGTCCAGCTCGCTCCGCAGCTCCTCACACCGAGCGGTCAGCTCGGCGTTCTCCTTCCGCAGAGCCAGCATGGTGCGCTCATAGGCGAACATCCGTGTCTCATAGCGGCGAAGCTCGGCGTTGGCCGCGTTGAGCTTCCGGCTCAGCTGCTCGAGCTGAGTCGGCCCGGACGCAGCGGGCAGAGCCTCAGGGCAGGACTTCTCCTGTTCGGATGCCATCGCCTCTTCCACCTCCTGCAGTCTGCGCTGGGCGCAGCGATGCTCCCGGGCTGTCTCCCGGCAAAGCTGTTCCAGCCGATGCAGCTCCGGCGTCCGGCGGCTGCTCAGCCACTCCAGCGGCAGCTTTGTCTGTTGCTGCTCCACGGTACGGCCTCCTTCCGCTTTTTCTGCGCAAGGGGTTCTCTATTCTTGCGCTTATCTACGCTTGTTCAGGATCGCCAGCAGGTCGTCGTAGTAGCTGGTGTCGCTGTTCTCCTCTTCCACGGGCTTGGCGGCAGAAGCATTGCCGGAAGCGGCGGAGGGAGTGTTGACCTCGGCACTGAAGACAGCGGACGGAGCAGAATCCGTCACGCCGGGAGCAGTACCGGCGGCAGCAGTGCCCAGCGTGCTGCGCAGGCCGTCAGCGGCCTTATTGTCGAAGCCGGTGGCCACGACGGTGACGCGCATCTCATCGGAGAGGTTCTCGTCGAAGGCAGTACCCCAGATGATGTTCGCATCGGGATGAGCGCTCTGGGTGATGAGGCCGGCGGCAGTCTCGACATCCTCCAGACCGATGTCGGGGCTGGAAGTGATGTTGATGATGACGCCGTGTGCGCCGGCGATGCTGGTCTCCAGCAGCGGAGAGGAGATAGCGGCCTTGGCGGCGTTCTCAGCCTTACCGGCACCCTTGGCGCTGCCGACGCCCATGTGAGCGTAGCCGGCGTCCTTCATGATGGAGCGCACGTCGGCGAAGTCCAGATTGATGAAGGCCGGCACATTGATCAGGGCGGAGATGGACTCGACGCCCTGACGCAGCACGTTATCCGCGGCCTGGAAGGCGTTCATCAGGGTGATCTTCTCCTGACTGATCATCTTCAGGCGCTCGTTGGGGATGACGATGAGGCTGTCCACGTGCATCAGCAGATTTGCGATGCCCTGCTCAGCCAGACCCATCTTCCGCTTGCCCTCAAAAGAGAAGGGCTTGGTGACGATGCCCACGGTCAGGATGCCCAGATCGTGTGCCACCTCGGCCACCACAGGAGCAGCACCGGTGCCGGTGCCGCCGCCCATACCGGCGGTGATAAAGACCATCTGGGAGCCCTTCAGAGCGTTTGCGATCTCATCCTTGCTCTCCTCGGCAGCGCGCTGGCCGATCTCGGGGTCGGCACCTGCGCCGCGGCCCTTGGTGAGCTTGGAGCCCAGCTGCACCTTGGTGGCGGCATGGTTCTTCGCCAGTGCCTGCTGGTCGGTGTTCATTGCGATAAATTCAACGCCCTGCAGGCCGTCGCTGACCATGCGGTTGACGGCGTTGCCGCCGCCGCCGCCCACGCCGATGACCTTTATCGTCGTTACGTTTTCGTCCATTTCTTCGTCGAGCATGAGTGCCATATCATTGTCCTCCATCGGATTTTATCGTAGACCGCGCCTTGGCGCAGGATAGAACTCAACATTACTGCTACTATATAACAGTATCGTATCATCTTTTGGCCCCGAATGCAAGATAAATTTGCTTTTTCGATGGTATTTTTTTCACAGCGGCGTCAAGGGGCGGCATTTCTCTGCCAATTCGTCCCCCTAAAGAGGCCAGAACTTCCCACAGACCGGCATAGCCCCGGTCGATATGACGAGTCTCTTCCACGAAGCTCTTTCCCTGTGCCGACAAAGCCGCCACCACCAGTGCCGCGCCGCCCCGCAGGTCGGGCGCAGTGAGGGTGGCTCCGTGGAGGCCGCTTTCCGGCAGCGGGCCGACGGAGAGCACCCGGCCCGACCGTTTTACCCGCCCGCCCAGCCGCTCGAAGCCCTCTGCGCAGCCGAACCGCCGCTCGAAGATGACGTCCTCGATGCTGCTCTCTCCCTCGGCGCAGAGCATGGCGGCGGCCAGCAGGGGCGCAGCGTCGGTGGCGAGACCCGGGTACACCCCGGTGAAGACCCGGCCCGCCCCGTACAGCCGCCCGAAACGGGCCACCTCGGCCCGGTCTGCGCCCCGCTCCACGGTGCAGCCCATTTGTTCCAGAATTTCCAGCACCGGCGCATAGAGGGCGGGCGGGCATCCGGTGAGTTCCACCCGCCCTCCGGCAGCAGCAGCGGCGCAGGCCAGCGTGGAGGCGAAGATGCGGTCCGGCAGGGGCGAAAAATCGCAGCCGGAAAGCCCCCGCCGCCCCTCGATGCGCAGTGTGGAAGTCCCCGCACCCTCGATACGCCCGCCGCAGCGGTTCAGAAATTCGGCAAGGTCAGAGATCTCCGGTTCCCGGGCCGCGCCCCGCAGGACGGTGGTGCCTCGGGCGCAGACAGCAGCCAGCAGCAAGGTCTCCGTCGCTCCCACGCTGGGGAAGCGGAGGGTGATGTCGGCCCCATGGAGGCCCCCCGGCGCGGCCAGCACCAGCTTTCCCGCCCCGGCGTCCAGCTCCTTTGCCCCCATCCGGGCCAGACCTTCCAGATGTAAGTCGATGGGACGGGCGCCGATATTGCACCCGCCGGGCAGCGAAGTCTCGGCCCGGCCCAGCCGCGCCAGCAGCGGCGCACAGAAGAGGATGGAGGCCCGCATTTGTGCCGCAGTTTCTCCCGGAAGGGTGCTGTTTGAGGGCATCCCGGCCACCACGATGTCTGCCCCCTGCCAGTAGGCGGCACACCCTGCGCCCCGCAGCAGCCCGAGGCTGCATTCCACGTCCGACAGCCTCGGCACGGCCCGCAGCCGCACCGGTCCCCGGCAGAGCAGTGCCGCCGCAAGGAGCGGAAGTACGCTGTTTTTCGCCGCCGGTATCGCCGCCGTGCCGTTCAGCGGCCGTCCGCCCATCACCCAAATCCGCCCGCTCTGCTGTGTCATATCCGCTGCCCCCATTCCGCAAAAGATACCCCACGATATGCAAAAGCAGGGGCGGATGTCACGCTGGACGATGATTTCAGTTTGTTGGGAGGTTTGTTTCCTATATCTTTTTGACAAAAAGTGTGTTATACTTATCCTGCGGCCTACCCCGCCCATTTTACCGGGAGGGAGGTGATGTACGATGCAATCCATTTTATCTCTTTTCCTGTCCGTCGCAGCAAACGTAATTTCGCATTATGTTTGCAAGTGGCTTGACGGATGGCTGAAGGGCCGTAAGCACTAAAAAGAAGACCCCCTTTCGGAGTGGCCGCTCCGTGAGGGGGTTTTCTTTCGCTTTGGTGACGTACTATGCACCTATTTATCTCTTTACACTTTCATTATATGCCATTCCATCCCAAAGTCAAGCCGGATGCAAAAAATTTACAAAGGAGTCTCATGCCTCCCCGCGTGACACCCCCAGCACCACCCCCATCTCCCCCAGCAGCATCATGAGGCTGGTGCCGCCGGAGGAGAAAAAGGGCAGCGAGATTCCGGTGTTGGGGATGGTGTTGGTGACGACAGCCACGTTCAGCACCGCCTGCAGGGCCACCTGCACCACGAACCCCACCACCAGCAGCGCTCCGAACCGGTCGGGCGCGTGGGCTGCGATGGTGATGCCCCGGCAGAGCAGCAGCACGAACAGCCCCACCACTGCGCAGGCCCCCACGAAGCCCAGTTCCTCGCAGACGATGGAGAAGATGAAGTCGTTCTGAGGCTCGGGGACGAAAAGATGCTTCTGGCGGCTTTCTCCCAGACCGAGGCCGGTGGCCCCGCCGGAGCCGATGGCATAGAGGCTCTGGATGGTCTGGTGGCCGTCGCCCAGCGGGTCGGCAAAGGGGTCGAGCCAGGAGCGGAGCCGGTCGGCGGCGTAGGGGACGAGGTCGGGCATGACGGCCACCGCCGCACCAATGGCCCCGACGCCTCCCGCGCCCGCCAGCAAAAACCACCGCAGCCCCGTACCGCCCACGAACATCAGCACCGCGCCGATGCCGAGGATGAGGACAGTGCCGGACAGGTGCGGCTCCAGCAGCATCAGGGCCGCCACCACCCCCAGCACCAGCGCAAAGGGCAGCACACCCACGCTGAAATCCTTCATCCGGTCGTGGTTTAGTGCGATGATGTGGGAAAACACCAGCACCACCGCGAACTTTGCGATCTCGCTGGGCTGCAGGGTGCCGAACCCCGGGATGACCAGCCACCGCTTGCAGCCGTTGTACTCGGGCATGAAGAGCACCGCCGCCAGCAATATCAGTGACAGCCCCAGCAGCGGCCACGCCAGCTTATGGAAGATATGGTAATCTACCCGGCTGGCCAGCCACATCCCGCAGAGCCCCAGCGCCGCGTAGAGCAGCTGAGGCCGCAGATAGGCCCAGGCGTCGCCCCGCCGGTAGAGCGCCACGGCGCTGGACGCGCTGGCCAGCATCACCAGCCCGAAGCCCACCAGCGTGAGCACCAGGATCAGAAACGGCAGGTCCATGCCGGGCAGCGGACGCAGGATCCTCTTCTTCATCCTCTCCCCCCTTCCCTTTAGTGTACGCACCGGGGCGGACGGCTAGTCACGGGGCCTCGCGCATATAATTGCAGGAGGGGAGGTGCTGTCTCATGTCCGAATCGCCAAAACCCGCCGACGCCCTGCGCACCCTGCCGGAACGGGCGTTCCGCGCCCGGGCAAGGCTGGTGGCGGGGGTGTTCTGTCTGGTCTGCTGCGGGCTGGCGGTGCGGCTTTTATTTTTGCAGGTGCTGGGCGGCGGCTGGTACACCGACCGCGCTCTGGGCCAGCAGCTGCGGGACACCGTCGTCCCCGCCGACCGGGGCCGCGTTTATAGCGCCGACGGCGTCCTTCTGGCGGCCAACAGCAGCTGCTGGACCCTCCGGGCCTCGCCCCGGGAGATGCCGGAGGATAAACTCGCCCTCGCGGCCAAGGGGCTGGCAGAGATCTTGGAGCTGGACGAAGGGAAGCTTCTCGAGAAATTTAGCGACCGTCACTCCAACGACTGCCTCCTGCGCTACCGGGTAGACCGGGCCATGGCCGACGCCGTGCGGGACTTCTGCGAGGCAAACGGCATCACCGGCATCCGTATCAATCAGGACTCGAAGCGCTGGTACCCGCAGGGGGAGTTTCTGGCCTCGGTGCTGGGGTTCACCAACGTGGACAACGCGGGCGTCTCGGGCCTCGAACTGAAGTATGACGACCTGCTCACCGGCGAAAACGGCGTCGTCCTCACGGCGGTGAACGCCTGGGGCTACACCCTCGAGCAGAGCTATGAGACCGAGCGTTTCCCCACCGAGGGGGACGGCCTGCGGCTCACCATCGACGCCAACATCCAGCACTACCTCGAGAACGCACTGGGCTACGCGGTAAAGGAACACCACGTCGCAGCCCGTGCCGTGGGCATCGTCATGGACGTGAACACCGGGGCCGTGCTGGCCATGTCCACCACCCCCGCCTACGACCCCAACCAGCCCCGTGTGCTGGCCGACAAGGCCGCCCGGGAGGCCGTAGAGGGGCTTTCCGGCGACGAGCGGGCGGCGGCATTGCAGCTGGCCCAGCAGACCCAGTGGCGGAACAAGGCCGTCAGCGACCTCTACGAGCCGGGCAGCGTCTTCAAGCTCATCACCTGCGCGGCGGCGCTGGACACCGGAGCTGTGAGCAAAAATTCCAGCTTCTACTGCGGCGAGAGTATCTCGGTGGCCGGCACCCGCTTCCACTGCGCCAACCACAAGCGCCACGGAGCGCAGACCGTCACTCAGGCCCTTGAGAACTCCTGCAACCAGAGCTTCATCCAAATCGGCGCAAGGCTGGGCAAAGAGGCGTTCTGCGACTACTTTGCGGCCTTCGGCCTCCGCGCGCCCACCGGCATCGACCTGCCCGCCGAGCCGAAAAAGAGCCTCTACTACACCGCCGACCGGATGGGGCCGGTGGAGCTGGCGTCCTGCGCCTTCGGGCAGAGCAGCAAGATCTCTTACCTCGAGATGGCGTCGGCGGTCTGCGCCGTGGTCAACGGCGGGCGGCTGATGCAGCCCTACGTCGTCTCGGACATCCTCGGCCCGGAGGGCGAAGTCATCGACCACCTCTCCCCCGTCTGCAAGCGGCAGGTGCTGAAAGAGGAGACCTCCCGCACCATGCGGGAGATGATGGAGGCCGTCGTCCTCTACGGCGGCGGACGGAACGCCCGGATCGCGGGCTACCGGGTAGGCGGCAAGAGCGGCACCAGCCAGAAGCTGGACAGCGCCGACGAGAAGGCCCGCATCGCCAGCTTTGTGGCCGTGGCTCCCATCGACGCCCCCCAGTTTTTGTGCCTCGTCTGCCTCGACGAGCCCCACAGCTGGACGACGGCGGGCGGCAGCCTCTCGGCCCCGGTCTGCGCCGAGGTCCTCGAGCAGACGCTGGTGTACAAGGGTATCCCACGCGCTGCTGTCCCGGATACGCCTGCTTCTGACGCTGAGACTTCCGCCGACCTTCCCGAGGACGGCGACAGCTTCGACGGGGCGTAAAAATGGGCAAAAGAAAAGACCGCTGGACGGCGGTCTTGGAAGGTCGATATTTTTCAGCTCTGCTGCGGCTGGTCGCGGAACACGATCTCTCCGGTGGCGCTGTCCATGGACTCGACGATGGCGAGGCTCTCCAGCTGGATGCCCTTGCTGCGGATGAGGTCGCCGCCCTGCTGGAAGCCCTTCTCGACGGCGATGCCGATGCCCTCGACAGTGGCACCGGCCTTCTCGGTCAGCTCCAGCAGACCCAGCAGGGCGCAGCCGTTGGCCAGGAAGTCGTCGATGATGAGAACGTGGTCCTCAGGGGTGAGGAACTTCTTGGAGACGATGACATTATAAATTTTCTTGTGGGTGAAGGACTGGATCTTCGTCTCGTAGTTGTCATAGTCCAGGTTGATGCTCATGGACTTTTTGGCGAACACCACCGGCACGTTGAACTCGCTGGCCACCACAGCCGCGATGCCGATGCCGCTGGCCTCGATGGTGAGTACCTTGTTGATGGGCTTGCCGTCGAACAGGCGCTTCCACTCCTTTGCCATCTCGCGGAACAGCGGAATGTCCATCTGATGGTTGATGAAGCTGTCCACCTTGAGCACGTTGCCCTCACGGACGATGCCGTCTTTGCGGATGCGGTCTTCCAGCATTTTCATAGTTCGTCTCTTCCTCCCAATTTCCCTGTCACAAAACGGTCGATATTTCATATCAGTATACCGGATACTCTCCCGGTTGGCAAGGCTTTTTCTGCCCAAATTTGACTCGTTCTCTCCGGTTTTTTCAGCCCTTTCGATTATAAGTATGACTTTTGTGATACAGTCTGTGTCTCAGGGCGGGCGATTTGTGCAGTTGTCTCTTGTTTTCTGCGCAAAATCGAGTATACTGGTAGCAGCCGGAAACGGTTTGCTGCGGCCGACGAGGGCCGCACCGGGAAAAGGAGTCAGTATATGAAGACAGGGTTAGTATTAGAGGGCGGTGCCATGCGGGGGATGTTCACCGCAGGCGTTCTAGATGTCCTGATGGAGCACGGCCTCACCACCGACGGCACCATCGGCGTGTCGGCGGGCGCGGTGTTCGGCTGCAACTTCAAGTCGCACCAGATCGGCCGCGTCATCCGCTACAACACCGAATATTGCAACGACAAGCGCTACGCCAGCTTCCGCAATCTGCTGCGCACCGGCAACCTCTACAGCGAGGATTTCTGCTACCACGAGGTGCCGGAAAAGCTGGACCCCTTCGATGAAGAGTCCTTCCGCGCTTCGCCCATGGACTTCTTTGTCGTCTGCACCGACCTGCACACCGGCGACCCGATCTACCACAAGTGCCGCAGCGGCGACGCCGAGGACGTGCGCTGGATGGAGGCCTCGGCGTCCATGCCGCTGGCGGCGAAAGCCGTCCGGATCGGCCACTACTCCCTGCTGGACGGCGGCGTGGCCGACTCCATCCCCGTCCGCTTCTTCGAGAGCCTGGGTTACAAGCGGAACCTCATCATCCTGACCCAGCCCAAGGGCTTTGTGAAAAAGAAGAACCCCCTGCTGCCCGCCATCCGTGCGCGGTATCTGCGCTATCCGGCCTTCGTGGCAGCGGTGGCCGACCGTCACGAGCGGTACAACGAGACCCTCTCCTACATCGCCATGCAGGAGGCCTCCGGCAAAGACTATGTCATCCGCCCGCCCATCCCGCTGGAGATCGGCGCTATGGAGCGCGACCCCGCCCAGCTGCGCCGGGTCTACGAGACGGGCCGCGCCGTGGCGGAGAACCAGATCGATAAGATAGAGGCGTTCCTGAACGATGTGAAGCTTTCCCCCGAAGCTTAAGCCTCTCCCTTTGGGAGAGGTGTCTGCGCAGCAGACGGAGAGGGCAAGCCCGGCACGAAAGAGCCGCTGCGCAGCGATAGGCAGGCTCTTTGTCAGAGCGATATTATCGCTGTGTAAGAGCTGTTTGGCAGCATCCTTGCCCTCTCAGTCTCGCTTCGCTCGCCAGCTCCCCCAGAGGGGGAGCCTTTCAGCATTGCAAAAAGCAGGAGCCCCATCCATTCGGATGGAGTTCCTGCTTTTCTTATAACTTACTGCATATCCGTCTCAGAGATGGGGGTATCCAGCTCATCGGCGGGGGCGTCCGCCGTCTCGGGCTGTTTGCCCTTCTTCTCCCTGCGGGGCTTTTCGCCCTTGGGGCCGCGCTTCGACTTGATGCGCTTTGTCAGCAGCAGGAGCAGCACCAGCAGGGCTGCGCCGCCGGCGCAGAAGGCCCAGACGGGGAGCTTTGCGGGGACGAAAGCCACTTCGACCTCGGTGCCGGTGGTGGTGAAGGTGGTGTAGCTGCCGAAACTGCCCGTCTCCACCTTATGCCAGCTGCCGTCGGCCTGCTTGACATAGACCTTGCCCTTGGCCTTGCCGGGGGTCAGATAACGGATCTGGTGGGTCTCATTGCCGTCATCGGTGAACTCCAGCAGCCACTGCTCTGTCACACCGTGGACATCGGCTGTGATGTCCTGCTGAGTGACCTGCACAGCGTTGGAACCGCCGAAGAAGCCGTCCACGAAGAAGACGGGGCGTCCGTTCTCACGGGTGACGCTGCTGCTCAGAGACGGGATGTAGGGCGTGTACTCCACATTGACCACGGTGTCGGTGTGGAGCTGGTCGAGGACGGGTGTGCTCCACTCGGCGTAGTATCCATTCTTCTGGGGGATCTCGGGGTAGTCGTCCAGAGTGAAGGACGCACCGTAGTCAAAGCTGATCTTCTTGATGATATGGCCGTCGGCCTTGAAGGTCAGGGTCAGCTTGCGGAAAGAGTCCGGCACATTCTCCTGAGCCAGCAGGGTCTCATAGGTGACCGGCTCTGCCTGACCGACGCGGCTCAGGCGGTCGATACCCTGCAGATCGTCGGAGACGAAGAGGTTGCCATAGAAGCCGCCGTCCTGTCCGCCGGAGACAGCGCCCACGTACTGCTGGCCCTCCAGCACAGAGACGATGGCGCGGTTGTTGATGGCGATGAGGCTGCCGTCGGTGAGGTCGCTGTCGGTACCCTGACCGACGATGCCGCCGATGTACTTTTCACCGCTGAGGGCGCATTTTGCCCAGTTGCTGCGGAGCTTGGCGCTGGCCGCACCGGCAATGCCGCCCACCTGATTGACGCCGGTGACGTCGCCGTAGGACTCGCAGGCCGTCACAAGGCCCAGCTCCTCCTGACCGACGATGCCGCCGACCATGTCCTTCTTGGCGGTGATGCTGCCCTCGTTGATGTTGCCGATGAGGACGGCGCTGACGGTATAGGAGGTGCGCAGCAGCGAAGTGCCCTCGTCCTTGTTGTCCTCCTCGGGGTCCAGCAGGTTCTCGACGCCCATGGTACCGGCGATGCCGCCCACGTTCATGTCGGCGTCGATGGTGCCGCGGTTGATGCTGTTCTCGATCTTGCCGTCGGACTGGGAAGCGATGAGGTCTTCCGACTCATCCTCGTAGATGGTCTTGCTGCCCGGGTCGCTGATCTCTTCCACAGCATCCAGCATCAGGTTGGACACGACGCTGACCTGTGCGGTCACGGCGCGCATCTTGTCGGTCAGCTGGTTGCTGGCGGTGCGCATGGTGCTGTTGATGTCGTCCATCTTGTCGGTCAGGGCGCTGACAGCATCAAAGAGGGAGTCCTTGGTGTTGGTCAGCTCTGCAGAGGGACGAGGCACCTTGATGGGGTCCTGCTGGTTGAGCCAGTGGAGAATGTCGCGGGTCTGGCCCATCATATCGGTCAGGCCGCCGAGGCCGTCCTGCATCTGGCCCAGAGCCACGGAGGTATGTGCCAGCGTTGCACTGGTGAGGGCGGCGTCGGTCTTGAGCAGGTCGAGGGAGTCGCTCAGGTCATCCATGGCGTCGCTCAGCTTGTCGGAAGCATCTCTCAGCTGATCGAGACCATCCTTGATGCTGCCGCCGCCGTTATTGCCGACCCAGTCCTTGATGTTGTCCATGATGTCGTCGGTGATGCCGCCCATGCCGTCCAGCGCGTCAGAGGCTTTGGTCAGAGCCGCAGCCAGCTCGGGGTGGTCGGAGGCCGAGACGGACTTGGCAGCGCTGCCCACGATGCCGCCCATCTGGGTGGCAATGGTAGAGATGGTGCCGATGGCACTTGCGATTTGGGAAGTAGCACGGGCAATGTCACTGTCGTTGGACAGGAGGGACGCCGTGCGCAGCAGGCCCATGCCTGCGGTGACGGCCTTCATTGCCGGGGCCATGCCGCTGCCCAGCGTGAAGACGCTGGCCACGGAGTTGGCCACCTTCAGCAGCTCAATGCCGGTCTTGAGGTTCTTGTCGGACTTCTTGTCCGAGGACAGGGAGTCGTATGCGGAGAGGATGCCGGAGATGGCCTGCGAGGCAGCGCTGTCATCGCCGGTATCGACAGACTCCAACAGCTGTTTGATACCCTCAGAGATCGCCGACATACCGTCACGGCCATCCTCGGCCGCGTCGCTCACCTTGTCCAGACCGGAGCTGGTCTTGCCGAGGGCGTTGGATGCCATCAGCATCTCAGCGGCCATCTCGCGCATGGCCCACTTGAGGTTTCCGGTGGCGTCGGTCAGCTTGGTCATGGCATCTTCGCCGGTGTCCATGACGGGTTCGAGTTTGGTGAGGGTATCAGCCAGCAGAGTGGAGGCGCGGTCGATCTCGTCGGCCACCTCGTCGCCGTAGTCGCTGGCCTGGTCGTCCAGCTGACGGGCCGCTGCAATGGCGGTGTCCATCTGGCTGGTCATGGCGCTGAAGGAGTTGGAGATGCTGGTGGTGGAGTTCTCGACGACGCCGGTGGTGTCATCGACAAGGCCGCGCAGAACCTCCAGCTCCGAACGGAGACGCTTGATGGTGTCCTTGGAGAGGTCGAGTTCGCGATAGGGTTCCGCCTGACCGGCGATGCCGCCCACGTCCTTGCGGCCCAGAACACGGCCCTGGTTGACACAGCCGGATACGAGGCCGTCGGTGCGGCCCACGATGCCGCCCACATTGTACCCAACATGCTCGTAGCCGATGGTGCCGGTGTTGACGCTGGTCAGGATCATGCCGGAGGAGCGGCCTGCGATGCCGCCGGTGTCGGTGGCGACGTTGGTGACGGAATTGGTGGCGTCGTCATCGGCGGCGGCCATCTTGTTGTTGATGTAGTCCACCATCTTGGCGGTGAAGCCGTCGGTGTCGAGAGAGGCTTCCGGATATTCGGTGTTGATGCTGCCCACGTTGGTGCAGCCGGTGATGGCACCGAGGTTATAGCCTGCGATGCCGCCGGTGGAAGATTTGCCGGTGACGATGGCGCGGGCCGTGCCGTGGTCGATGGTGCCTTCGGACTCGTTGCGGCCCACGATGCCGCCCACCTCGCTGTCGCCGGTGACGACGCCGGTGAACTGGCAGTTGATGAGGGTGCCGTGGTTGATGCCTACGATGCCGCCGGTGGTGGTGTCGGCAGAGTCAGAGACAGACACGACGCCCCGCACGCTCAGGGACTCGATGGAGCCCTGTTCCTCCACGATGCCGAAGAGGCCCGCCGGGGAATACTGGCCCGTAATGGTCAGGTCCGAGATGGTGTGGCCATTGCCCTTGAACTGTCCGCTGAAGGACGGGATGGGCTCCCACAGCATCCCCTCGAGGGAGAGGTCTTTCTGTAGAATAACCGTCTTGCCCACCGACCACTGGTCGTAGGCACAGTTCCTGGCCAGCGAGAGCAGGTCCGAGACGCTGTTGATGTAAATGGTATCGCCGTCGTCAGACGCGAACACCGGCAGTGCGATGCTCAGCGCCAGCACAGCGGCCAGAAGCGCAGCCGTCAGGCGGCGCAGCAGATGGTTACTGGTCTTCATTCTGCACCTCCTGTTTTTCGTTGTCGTCCAGTTCCTGAGAGACGTTGCCCGAGATGACGGTCAGCTGGACGTCGCCGTCCACGATGGCGTTCATCGTACCGGCCACGGAGCCGTGGATCTCGCCCTGCACGATGCCGTTGACCCGCATACGGCCATTGCCGCTGCTGCGGGCCACCAGCTTCGGCACGGCAAAGGAGGTACGGTCCACGATGCGGGTGCCGATGAGCAGGATCTGAGGCAGGACGAAGAGGACGAGGAGGATGGAGATGATGGTGCCGCGGCCCAGGCACTGGCCGATGCCCACGATGCAGGCGTCGGAAGTCATCCGGCCGATGAGGAGGCCGGACACAGTCATGATGGTGCCGGAAGTCAGGATGGTCGGGAACGCGAAGTTGATGGTCTCTATCATGGCCTGCTTGTGCTCCATCTTATCCTTCAGCTCGTTGAAACGGGTGGCGATGACGATGGCGTAGTCGATGTTCGCGCCCATCTGGATGGAGCTGACGAT
>ERZ827363.2852-NODE-2852-length-14123-cov-5.130082_pt1 | contig 14123 bp, 15 predicted proteins | sample MGYA00519776_ERZ827363 | MGnify/ENA primary metagenome ERZ827363 (study PRJEB31778, sample SAMEA3449288) | human gut metagenome | biome: human gut; feature: human-associated habitat; material: faeces | place: United Kingdom | collected 2010/2012 ...
GGAGCAATATCACGGACTTTGAGGAAGTGGTGAAGCTGGATACCCAGTATATTAGCGAGTGGAGTGTTAAGGAAGATATGAAGATTCTATTTAAGACAATTACAGGCGTATTAAAGAGTGATGGAGCAATATAGAAAATCATCGCATTGGGAAATCCTATCCATACGGATGTGTACATAGAAAATTAGAGGATGTGTACATAGATTTGCTGAAAGAAAAATGATGAGGAGTATTTGAAGGATGAGGAAGAATAAAATCAGAATACTGCATGTGGCGCAGGCCGCAGGTGGCGTGGATCGCTACATCCGAATGCTTCTCAAGTATTTGGACAAAGAAAAGTTCGAGAATATATTGGTTTGCTCACATGATTTCCATGAAGAAGACTACAGAGGTTTGGTTGATTCTTTTGAACAAGTCGAGATGACGCGAGCCATTGGTGGCAATGACTTAAAGGCGATTAGAGAGGTTAGAGCACTGATAAAGAAATATAACCCGGATTTCGTCTATGCTCATTCTAGCAAGGCCGGAGCAATTGCTCGTGTTGCGGATATAGGATTGAGAAATCACTGTGTATATAATCCGCATGGCTGGGCTTTTAATATGCGTTGCTCGGCAAAGAAAAAAGCAATATACACAATGATAGAAAAGATTGCAGCACCGTTCTGCGATAAGATTATTTGTATTTCTGATGCAGAGAAACAATCGGCATTAGACAAGAAGATTTGTAAAGAGGATAAGCTGCAAGTCATTTTTAACGGTGTAGACATCGAAGCCTATGAAAATGGAGCACATGGTGCAGTTAAAAGGCAAGACCTGAACATTCCAGAAGATGCATTTGTTGTCGGTATGGTTGGGCGAATAAGTCAGCAAAAAGCACCAGATGTCTTTATTAAGATGGCAAAGCAGGTGAAAGATGAAGTTCCAAATGCACACTTTATTATCGTTGGTAATGGAAATCAGGAAGACGAAATCAGAAAGTATGCGAAGGACAACGGCTTTTCGGATAATTTACATATTACTGGATGGGTTGATGATCCGATGAGTTATGTGGAGCTTTTCGATGTTGCATGTTTATTGAGTCGCTGGGAGGGCTTTGGACTGGTACTGCCTGAGTATATGATGGCAGGTAAGCCTATTGTAGCAAGCAGAGTGGATGCCATTCCGAATATAATCCGGGATGGAGAAAATGGGTTACTTGTTGAAGTGGATGACGATACTGGAGCAAGTAATGCTGTGTTGCGGATTTATCAAGAAGATGGATTGAAAGATAGATTGGTGACACAGGGATTTGAAGATGTACATAACAGGTTTAACGCTCGGAGAGTTTCAGAAGAACACGGGAAACTGTTTGAAAGATTATAAATGACGGAGGAATAGATGTTATGAAGGGTATTATTCTGGCGGGCGGTTTTGGCACTCGCCTGTATTCATTAACGAAAGTTAAGGTCAATGACTTCTGGCATCCGAACGATGAGGGCGGTATGGCTTGGAATGACCCGGAGATCGGAATTAAGTGGCCGGGTTTGAAGAATAACTTTTAAATTTTAAGGATAAGGAATAATCAATGAAGACATGTTCAATAGTGGTTCTATATGAGCCTAATAACAAAGAAATAGAAAATATTCTGGATTATTATGACAGCGTTGATAAAGCATATATTTTAGACAACTCAGTTGAAAGCAGAGAAGCAATTGTAAATAATGTTTTATTAAAGCGTAGTGGGCATGTCAAAGAAAAAGCGGAGTACATCCATTTTCATAAAAACATTGGTCTATGCAAAGCATTGAACCATGGAATGAAACTGGCGGCAGATGAAGGCTTTGAATGGGCTCTTATTATGGATGCCGATAGTACCTTCAATACTAATGTTGTGAAAGTATATAAAGATTATATCCAAAAGAATAACTGCAGTAAAATAGGTGTCCTTGCGCCAGTACATCTTCATGATAGAAACCTTGAGAGTAAATTTGAAGGACAAAGAGATGTGTTTTGGGCGATGACATCTGGATGCTTTTATAATATCAGCGTGTTTGAAACTGCTAATGGGTTTAAAGAGGAACTTTTTGTAGACGGTTTGGATATAGATTATTGCTATAAAATGCATAGATATGGGTATCGCGTAGTAGAACTTGCGGATGCCCGAATTAATCATTTGCCAGGTGAAACTCGCATGTTTAATCTTGGTGGATTTAAAGTAAAATATGGTGTGGCTTCACCGTGGCGGTATTACATGCAAGCTAGAGCAATAGTTTGGTTGGCACTGGAGTATAAGTCGCTAAGGGAGGTAGCTCGATACTGCGTGAAATGGGGAAAGGTACTTCTCTTGTTTGATAATAAGATGGACTACATAAAACAACTTATGCATGGAACTAAAGATGGGATAAAACTATGGAGAAGTATTCACTGATTGGAATAGTTTTATGACGTTTTATTATGATTTAGACATAGTTATTATCAGAAATATATAAAATACCGTATCAATTCAATGGAGGATATATTACACATGGGCATATCAGCGGGCATTGTCCTTTTCAACCCAGACATAAAAAGATTAAAAGAGAACATAGATGCTGTTATTGTTCAGTGTACTCATGTGTATCTGGTGGATAATGGGTCAAAGAATATTAGTGAAGTGCTTGAAATGTTGAATGGATTTAAATCTTCGCAGTTTTCTGTAATTCTCAATTTAGAGAATCAAGGAATTGCAAAAGCACTTAATCAGCTTACAATTGCTGCGCAGAAGGATGGATATGAGTGGATTCTCACATTAGATCAAGATTCAGTTTCTCCATCAAATATCATAGATGAGTTTGAAAATTACACGGCATATCAGAATGTTGGAATGCTATGTCCGGTTATTTACGATAGAAATAAAGGCGAAGAAATAAAAGCCAAGGAAGGCTGTACAGAGATTGATGAATGTATTACGTCTGGATCACTTTTAAATATTGAAGCATGGAATAACATTGGTGGCTTTGATGAGAATATGTTTATTGATGGTGTCGATTTTGATATTTGTTATCGATTAAGACAAAGTGGATATAAAATTTTGTGCATTCAGAGCGTTATACTTCTGCACGAATTAGGACGAATCGAATATCATCGTTTTCTCTTTTGGAGAGTTCTTGTGAAAAATCATTCAGCGTTTCGCAAATATTATATAGCTAGAAATATTATTTATACTGCTAAGAAAAGAAGAAGTACGTTGCTGGTTGTAAAAGGACTATTGCAAGAAATTAAAATGATTGGCATTGTAATTTTTTATGAAGAAGACAAGTTAAATAAAAGCAGGTGCATCTGTAGAGGAATATATGACGGCTTTAAGGGAAAGGTTGGTGAATGATTATGGTCGCATTAGAAGGCTTTATTGTAGCATATTCGTTCATTAATCTCATATTAATGATTAAAAGGTACAAAAGATTTCATAGTATATATCCGGTTATAGCTGTTTTTGACTTAGTTATGGTAGTTCCACTTTTTCTAGAGATGTATCTTGGCATCCCAGATATACCAAGGGATGTATATATGAATTTTGTTCGAGCTATGGAGGATCAAACTACATTACTAATATACTGCTTATTTGTTCTTCTGGCTCAGTTGATGTTTACATATGAATTAAGAAGAATCAAGAGATTAGATCGAAGCGTAACAAGAACTAACGATATACAAGAGTTTCTGCTGTTTATTCAAAATTTCAAATATCGTAAGATAGTTGTAGGAATATGTTACATTATTGTTGCGGCAAGTGTGTTTTCTATTATAGTTGCACCTAATCCAATGTACTATTTGACATTCCGAAATGTTCATATTCAGGTATCAGGTTCAATTGCTAGATATTCGGAGCATGTTATTTGGCCATTATTTGAGTTACTTGTTGGTACAATAATTGCTTTGAAGTTATTTGATTCTAAAAATAAAATTGGTGGAGCTGTTTTTAGGATAATCTTAATAGTTTTTTTTACAGTGGTAAATGGAAAACGAACATATCTGATGATAATGATTGGGGTGTTCTTTTTGATTGATCTTCTTAAGGAAGGTTCACTAAAAAAGATTGCTCCAAAATATGTGGTTTTATTTGGTATGGTTGCGGTTTATTTTTATGCATATATGTACATAACAGATAAAATTAGTTATAACAGTGATTGGTATTACGAGATGCAGGAGTATATTTTCCGCTCAATGCATGTCAGATTCTCTATATATGCAACGCTTCATCCTGAAAAGATTCATATTTTGGATTATCCGGGACAATCGATGTTATATAGTTTGTTTTTCTTTATCCCAAGAGCAATATGGATAAGTAAGCCGAGACCATACATTGATTATTATATGCGTGGAGTATTGGGGTTATCTTCATTAAGCAATGTGACATATCATATGCCAGCTTCTTATTATCCAGAGTTTGTTTCAAACTTTGGAATTTTGGGTCTAGCTCTTTCTTTAATATTTACAATATGGATTATGAGATATTTTGATAAAAGAAAAACAGCATGCAAACTATTGGGAACTGCATTGATAGCGTTACTTAATGTTTATTATTACAATGATTTGCTTAAGATGGTGGCAATGTTTATTCTCTATTTATGTATCACTGAAAAGTATAGATTTGTGATAGGAAGGAGATGATTGGGAATGAAGTATAAATATAAAAAACAACTGACCAAAATTAAACGGATATTTCAGAACCCAGGGGACTTTAAATATCTTAGTGTGAACAAAAAGGTTAAGCAATCTGGGATTCTTCTTGTTATTCATGAATCACAAGAATTAGGTGCAAGTATTTTAGCATTACATATTGCTGAGGAATTGAAAAAAAATGGAATAGGAGTATATATTGTTTCAAGACAATTTGGGGTTATGAATGATAAGTATAGTAGTGTCGCACCTACTCAGATTGCATTAACCAGAAGTTCATATGAAAGAATATGCAAATTCCTTTATGGAAAAGGTTTTAGAAAAGCATTAATGATTACCGCTTCAACTGGTGATCTTGTAAGGATAACAAAGAAGTGCGGATTTAATGTTGTTTCTATGATTCATGAATTAGGTCAAGTTGTCAGAATGTTACACTTGGAAGATGCAACAAAGGAAATGCTGAAATTTTCTGATAAAGTGCTGTTCTCTACATCAATCGCAAAGGAACAAATTTTAAACATTTGTGGAGTTTGTGACAACAATAAAATTTTAATAAAACCACAAGGTACCTATTTTAATAAACCCTCAATGCAAGAAATTGAGGAACAAAAGTATTTATTCAAAGAAAAGTATCCAGATTTAGAAAGTAAAAAAGTGGTAACGGGTATAGGAAATACGACAGAGAGAAAGGGATTTGATATATTCTTGCAAATAGCAAATCTAATGCCACAGTACAATTTTGTTTGGGCAGGAAAAAAAGAAAAATATTATGAGCAAGCAATTGAGAAATATGGAAAACCAAGCAATTTTATATATTTAGGCTCTTTGAATTCTAATCAGCTTTCAGGATTATATGCGATAGCGGATGTATATCTTATGTGCTCAAGGTTTGATACATTACCGTCCACCATATTTGAGGCACTTTTATTTAGTACACCAGTGATAGGTGCAAAATGTTCTGGAGGAATAATTGATATAATAAACAACCAAAATGGTATTTTAACTGACGAGGCAGATTGTAATCAATTTGCTAAAGCGATAGATGAAATCATGCTGAAGAAGGATATTAAAATTAAAGAACATAGTAACTCGTTTGGAGAATATGTAAAATACGTCATAGGTATATTTGACTAGAAAGTGAGAATTTGTTATGCGGGGAAAAGCGACGCTTTTAAATATAATATCAGGACTTCTTCTTCAATGTTGTACTCTTATCAGTGGATTTGTTATCCCAAGAATAGTTCTTACATATTTTGGATCTGATGTTAACGGTTTGGTTTCTTCATTAAATCAGTTCTTAAGCTATATTACTCTTGTTGAGGGTGGAATATCAGGAGTTATTATTGCTAATTTATATAAACCTTTAGTTGATGGAGACAATGAGAAGTTATCATCTGTGATGGTGACATCTGATAGATTTTATAAAAAGATTGGTTGTATTTTTATTGTATATTCACTGTTTTTGGCTTGTTTATATCCTGCGATTTTTAAACAAGAGTTTAGCTACCTGTATGTTGCATCTTTAACAATTGTGTTGTCTATTAACTTGTTAATTCAATATATGTTTTCGCTAACATTAAAAAATTTATTAACGGCAGATAAGAAAACTTATATTGCGAACTTTACACAGATGGCAATTACTTTATCCAATATTGTCATGGCGATTATATCTGTTTGGATTTATCCGAGTATCCATTTTTTGAAGTTGATCAGTGGATGCTTGTTTCTACTTCAACCAGTGATTTTTAAGAGCTATTCCAATAGGAACTATAAAATCAATTGGAAATCTAAAATAGACAATTCTCTTATTAAAGAACGGTGGAATGGTTTTGCTATCAATTTTGCTGCATTTATTCATAATTGCACAGATATAGCGATTTTGACAATGTTTACAGATTTAAAAACGATATCAATTTATAGTGTATATAGCCTTGTGAGTAATGGTTTAAAACAATTAATAAATGCGTCAATAACTGGAATTTCAGCTACGATCGGACAGGCCTATGCAAAAAATGATTATAATGAATTGAATAGAAAACTTGACATATACGAATATGTTGTGTTTTTGCTTGTTTTTTTTATATTTACTGTAGCAGCATTGCTAATAACGCCATTTGTTCAGATATACACAAATGGGGTTAATGATACAAATTATTGTCAGCCATACTTTGGCATATTGCTTTTAATATCAGAAGCGTTATATTTGGTTAAATTTCCACATATGAGTTTGGCTTATAATGCCAATAAATTTAAGGAAATAACCGTACCATCATTTATTGAGGCGGGGGTAAATATAGTGGTTTCTGTTACACTGGTTCATAAATTTGGCCTAGTAGGAGTTACAATAGGAACGATTGCTGGGATGAGCTATCGAACCATTTTCCATGTCTATTTTACTAGTAAGATCATTCCTGATAGAAAACAAAGCATTTTTTACGCAAAATTTTTTGCTTTTACAGCGGTTGCAATAGCGGGATTCTTAATATGTTATGTTTTCCTTCCTCTTGAGGAAATCTCTTTACTTTATTGGATAAAATATGCAGTTATATATTCCTTAATAATTGGATGCTTGTATGCCACATTGAGTGTGATTTTCTTCAAAAAAGAATTGAAATTTTTTGTCAAGTATCTGACGAAATAAGATATAAAGTACAATCGTAATAATAGGTGATATGAGAAAGGGGGAAAATATATGCAAGAAATTGACCTTTTACAGCAAAAGAAGATAATGATTGATATTATGATTAAAATAGATGAATTCTGCAATAAAAATAACATCAATTATTTTTTGGCAGATGGAACTATGATAGGAGCAGCGCGTCATAAGGGATTTATACCGTGGGATGATGATATAGACATAATGATGCCAAGAGCTGATTATGAGCTTTTTATAAAAAATTTTCCGGATTCATATGAAAATTTGGCTTTAGCCTCTCCTTATGATGAATCTCCGATGTATTACTATGCAAAGGTTTATGACAAACGCACTATAAAAATTGAAGAATTGGACTATGGTACACATAAACCATTAGGCATTGATATTGATGTTTTCCCAATTGATGGAGAACCAGATAACTATAATGTCTTTATGAAAGATTATTATAGGAGAAAAAAAATTTTGGGGAAATATTGTAGAATTGTTGCTTTACGTACTAACAAAGAATGTTCTTTTAAACAAAAAGTGAAGAATATTGTTGTTGAAATTTGGAAGAAAACGGTTGCTCCGGATATTAAAACATTAATAGACGAATATAATCGTATTGCTAAAAAGTACAATTATGATGATTCAAATTATGTAGGAGAAATATCGGTGTACGGGGGGAAAACTTCTAGACACAAAAAGGAAATCTTTAATGGATACACATTGATTGAGTTTGAAGGATATAGGTTCAGAGCTCCACTTGACTATAAGACTTACCTAACAGACAAGTATGGAGATTACATGAAATTACCACCGGAGAGCGAAAGAGTTACACATCATAATTATAAAGCATACTGGAAGGATATTAAGTGATTTATGAAAAGACTAGGAATTATATCGTATAACATATATGGAAATTTTACAAATTATGGCTCGGCACTTCAATCATGGGCATTACATCAAGCTGTAAAATCTCAAGGACATTCACCAGTTTTGGTTGATTATTGCCCAGATATACTGGCAGATAAAGATCCATTAAATCCATTCGCTAATATGTGGGATCAGGACGCAGAATCACGTAGAATGTGTGAACTTACTTTGCCAGCAATTCGAGAAAATTTTTATAAGTTCGATAAGTTTTATCATGAACGTTTTGAACGGACAAGTAAGAAGTATACATCCGAAAATTTCAATGAAGTAATGAACGATGAAAAACTGGATGGGTTTATTTGTGGTAGTGACACAATTTTCTGTCCGGATGAATTTGGATTTGATGATGGCTATTATGCAAACTATAAGTGTATGAAAAAGCATTCAGTCGCATATGCAGCAAGTTTTGGTGATCCTCATTTTACAGAGGAAACTTATAAAGTATTAAATAATAGACTTCAAAACTTCAATGCATTTGGTCTTCGTGAAAATTTGATGGTTTCATATGTGACAGACCATACAAATGTTCCTGTAAAAAAAGTGATTGATCCAACTTTGTTACTGACAAGTAATGACTATGACAGAATAGCAACTGAACGATTAGAAAAGGGTAAGTATCTATTACTTTATGCACGACGATATAATCCGAAGATGGAAGCATATGCAGAAAAACTCGCAGTAGATAATGGCTGGAAAATCGTTGAAATTAGTCTGCGCGCAACAAATGCGGAAAAGCCTAATCGCCGGATGTTTTATGAAGCTGGTGTAGAAGAGTTTTTGTCACTTGTAAAGTATGCAGAGTGTGTGATTACGAACTCGTTCCACGGCATGATTTTTGCAGTTCAGTATCGACGCCCATTCCAGGTCTTCTCACGTGAGCAGTGTGATACTAAAATCACAGAACTTCTTGAGCTGTTTGGTTTGTCCGAGCATATGTTAGTGACTGGGGCAGAAAAGGGCAACTCCGCTGATATCAATTATGAAGAAGTTCACAATCGCATTGCAGAAGCAAGAAGGAAATCCTTAGAATTCTTACACATGGAATTAATTTCCTGTTTTTAAGAATGGAGGTAGATATGGCAGGATATTTATTAGATAAGGTAAAAGAAAAATGTTATGGATGTGAAGCGTGTATTCAGATTTGTCCAAGGAATGCACTTAGCATGAAAGAGGATGATGAAGGTTTTAGGTACCCTCTTTTAGATGAAAGTCTTTGCGTTGGATGCAACCTGTGCCATAAAGTGTGTCCATATGAGAATATGCCAGAACGACATGGCTCAGATAAATATGCATTTGGTGGATATATAAAGGATGAACAAATTAAATTTGAAAGCACAAGTGGCGGTGCGTTTTCAGCTATCGTTGATACTTTTTGCGACGAAAATTATGTGATTTTTGGCGCAGAGAGTAAGGGACTTTTAGTTTGGCATAGCTATATTACAGATAAGAAAGACTTGGCTAAATTCAGAAAATCTAAGTATTCTCAAAGCAAAATGGGAAAATCATATCAGCAGGTTAAAGAATTCTTAAATGATGGAAAAAAAGTTTTATTTTCTGGAACTCCATGTCAAATTGCTGGACTAAAGTCTTTTCTGCGTAATGTGAATCAAGACCATTTGCTAACTGTAGAGGTCATTTGTGAAGGTGTTCCAAGTCCCCTTTATGTTCGGAAATATGAGCAGTCTCTCAAAAAGAAATTTGGAGCTGTAATACAAAATATTGATTATAGGTATAAGGGGCGCTCTTTGCTCGGAAACCATAAATGGGATTTTCAGGTAATGAAGATTTTAACTAAAAATATGCGGGGGGGGCAAAATGGGACTTCGAGATAATGAGGACCACAATTATGATGAATAATAATGAGAAAAAGGTAATTGAGAAAGATCGTTGGTTCAATCCATTTTGGTCAGTTTGGTTGAAACACCTAATGAGCCGTCCATCTTGCTACGAATGTCCATTTGCAACGACTGAAAGAGTTGCAGATATTTCATTGGGAGATTTATGGGGTGTACATCTGTATTGCCCAGAATTATATGGAAAAAATGGCGGAGCTTCCTTGGCTGTTGCTAATACAGATAAAGGAAAGAAAATATTACAGGCATCAGAATCGAAAATGTATGGTCACGAACTACGATTTGAAGAAGCACTTAAATATCAATCGCCGATGCGAAAGCACATCGATACAAATCCAGATAGAAAGCGATTCATGCAAGATTTGAAAAGCTCGATGGCTTATGAAGACCTCAATCAAAAATGGGCAGACAAGCCTTCGATGAGGCTGCTGTGGCAAAAATATATTTGGGGGAATAGACAAAAAGTATGGATGTGGAACTTAACTCATCGAAATAAAAAGTTGGAGGATAAATAAATATGCTTAATTTTACAGTTGGACCGGTTATGTCGGATGAAAAGGTTAGAGCGATTGGAGCGGAGCAGGTCCCGTACTTCAGAACACCTGAGTTTTCAAAGATTATGCTTGAAAATGAAGCATTGATGAAGAAATTTGCGAAGGCGGCAGATGATGCGCGAGTAGTTTTTATCACTGGTTCAGGTACCGCTTCAATGGAAGCTACTGTTATGAATGTGTTTGATGAGAACGACAAAGTTCTGGTCGTGAATGGTGGTAGCTTTGGGCATCGTTTTGTTGAACTGTGTGAAATTCATAATATTCCATATGAAGAAATCAAGCTGGAAGCAGGTAAAGCACTGAAGAAAGAACAATTGAATGTCTATAATGGTAAGGGTTTTACTGGATTCCTTGTTAATGTTCATGAAACTTCAACTGGTGTGCATTATGACATTGATATGATCAGTGAATTCTGTAAAAAGAATGGAATGTTCTTAGTGGTCGATGCCATCAGCTCTTTCCTTGCAGATGATTTCAATATGAAAGAACTTGGTGTACAGGTAATGATCACGGGCTCTCAAAAGGCACTGGCTTGCCCTCCGGGTATCTCTGTAATTGTCCTTTCGCATGAGGCGGTTGAACGCATTGAGAAGCATAGCGTTAAGTGTATGTATCTTGACCTGAAATCTGCACTTAAAAATGGAGAAAGAGGTCAAACACCATTTACGCCAGCTGTTGGTATCTTACGTCAAATTAATGCCCGTCTGAAAGAAATAGATGTAGCTGGTGGAGTTGAGGCGGAAACAAAGAAAATTGCAGAACTTGCACAGGATTTTAGGGAAAAAATCAAAGGGTTGCCATTTGAAATTGTTTCGGAGTCAATGTCCAATGCTGTAACTCCTTTGCATCCATTAAATGTTTCTGCATATGATGTATTTACAAAGCTGAAAGATGAATATGGCATCTGGATCTGCCCAAATGGCGGTGAAATGAAAGAGACAATTTTCCGCGTTGGACATATTGGAGCCTTAACCAAGGAAGATAATACTACTCTTGTAAATGCATTTAAAGATTTACAGAAACGGGGCTTGTTATAATTCTGGAGGAAGGCTGGTATGATAAAAGTAATTACATATGGAACATATGACTTACTTCATTACGGACACATTCGGCTGCTTGAAAGAGCAAAAAAGCTGGGTGATTATTTAATTGTTGGTGTGACGGCAGATGATTTTGATAAAATACGAGGAAAAATTAATGTCCAACAATCATTAATGGAACGTATTGAAGCAGTTCGTGCAACAGGGCTGGCAGATGAAATTATAGTCGAGGAATATGAAGGACAGAAAATTGATGATATTCGTCGATATGACATAGATATTTTCACTGTTGGCTCTGATTGGAAAGGTAAATTCGATTATCTGAATGAATACTGTAAAGTTGTTTATTTGGATAGAACAGAAGGTGTATCTAGTTCGGACATTCGTTCAGAACAGAGAAAAATTCGGCTGGGGATTATTGGAGATTCTCCAGTTGCAGTAAAATATGTTAGAGAAAGTCAATTTGTGAATGGCATTGAAGTGACAAGTATTTGCACAGCATCACCAAAACTTTTTGATGATGTTCACTTGGTTACTGACGACTATAAGAAAATGCTTGATGAAGTTGATGCCGTATATATCGTATCTCCGCCAACACAACACTATCAAGATATTAAAACTGCATTAGAATATAAAAAGCATGTTCTTTGCGAATCACCTATTACTGTGTCCAAAGGTGAATGCACAGAGTTGTTTAGCTTAGCAAAGAAAAACGGATGCATTTTAATGGATGCAATAAAGACAGCCTATGCGACTGCATTTGCAAGGCTTATACTTTTAGCAAAAGAAGGAAAAATCGGGGATATATATTCTGTTGATGCAGTTTGCACCAGCTTACGTCCGATGACTGAAGATTCTTGGAATAGTATTTGTGGTTGGGGACCAACTGCAATGCTTCCAATATTTGATATTTTGGGAACAGAATATCGATCCAAAAATATTTCATCTTTAATTGATAAAAATGGAAATGATCAGTTTACAAAAGTTGATTTTTCCTATGACCATGCTGTTGCATCTTTGAAAGTTGGAAAAGGTGTAAAATCCGAAGGTGAACTGATTATCTCTGGAACAAAGGGTTATATATATGTTCCAGCACCTTGGTGGAAAACAGATTATTTTGAAATTCGTTATGAGAATTCAACGCAGAATAAACGATATTTTTATCAACTGGATGGCGAAGGTATCCGGTATGAGTTGGTTGCATTCGTGAAGGCAATTAACAGTAAAAAAGACTTGTCTAATATTAGGCAGAGCGTATCTGAAACTGTTTGTGAAGTTGTTGAGGACTTTTATGGGCATAAAGAGTTGATGTTGCTGTAAAAGACTGCTTCAATAAAATGTTAGAAAAAGGCGTGTACAAGGCTGATTTATTTGCAGACTTGTGATACACTGGGAGCGATAGCTCCCTACGCTGCTCGTAATAAGCACACACCTCTCCGTGGTGAGCAGCAGGCAACGATCTTATGACCGGCGAAGATGTGATGAAAAGAAAATAGTCAGGAGGAGTCAGAATGGATTATAAAGAACGATTCCGCAACATACTGAAGCGACTCAATAGTGATTCCAATAAAGCACGGTATAATGCAATCTGTACTTTAACGCAGAATGATGATGAGCAAAGAGTGTGGACTATTTGTAGCGAATTCTGGGGAAACAATAAAGCTCCTTTGGATGTAGAGAATTATGATGTGAAGGATTTGGATGCGGCTTATGCAAAGAGACTGCTAAACGAGCTAGAGTCACTTTTGGATAAGATGGGATGGGCAAAAGAGTAATATTCCCCTCACCTAAACACACCGCTATACTTAAACCACTAATATAGGAAAGAGGTTATCATCATGCCCAGAACAAAAGGCAGCAAAAATCGTCCCAAAACCAATACCGATTACGCATCCAAGATTGCAGAGAAGCAATCCGAAATCACAACCTTAACTAACTAGATCGAATCCATCCAGAAAGCAATTGCAGAGCAGAAAGCTGACCTGAAAGCGAAGAAGGTGTCGTTGAAGAAAGCTGAAAAAGAGCTGACCTCTTTGGAAGCGAAAAAGGCGAAAGCGGATGCCAAGGCTGCTGAAGAAGCAAAGAATGCTGAAGCTGAAGCTGTGCTGAAAAAGTTGCTGGCCAGCGGTGTGAGCGCAGACGAGATTCTGGAGAAGCTGAAATAAAACCAAGAACCCAAGAAAAAATAATGCCGTGTGTGGAACACAGGCTCCCCCGTGGAGCTGGAGCACACACGGTAAATTTTGAAGGTTGCTATATAGTTTATAACGGAAATAAAAGAGAATGAGGAGCGTAAAAAATGAACTTATCAAAAATACATCATATTGCAATCATCGTATCTGATTACGAAGCCGCCAAAGATTGCTATGTGAACAAGTTAGGCTTTGCTGTCATCAGGGAGAACTACCGCCCGGAGCGCAAAGACTGGAAGCTGGATCTGAGTGTTAATGAACACACTGAGCTGGAGATT